>ERZ888423.722-NODE-722-length-33018-cov-9.144283_pt1 | contig 33018 bp, 33 predicted proteins | sample MGYA00520523_ERZ888423 | MGnify/ENA primary metagenome ERZ888423 (study PRJEB32303, sample SAMEA104408611) | aquatic metagenome | biome: Brackish water; feature: Pelagic; material: water | place: Baltic Sea | collected 2014-06-08T10:24:00 | depth 30,27 m ...
AATTTTAACGCTCGTTCTGTGTCTGGCCTGCGGCGCGGCATTTGCACAGACCTCGGCAGTTTTGTCCTCCCTCAGTTCTCAAGGGCGGCATACGGGCGCAGCTTCGGAACCGTTTGCAAGCAGTGTGCTTACATTTGCAATTGGGAAAGAAGCAGCCGACGGATTTGCGTATCTGCCTTTTGGATGGCATTCTTCCGATAGCTTCACTACGGATAATATTTCCCTAAACCATTTCGTTTCGCTGACAAAAAACGGCATTAATGGCTCCACTTTCATCAATTGCTTTGGGGACAGAACGTGGAGTCTCGGGCTCTCCAGAACGCTTTTTTTGAAAAACCGTTTTGGCTTGGACTACTCCGTTGGTTTAATGGTCGGATATAGGGGGCAACTCGCCCCCATCGTTCCGCATGTCGTGCGACCACTTTTTGAAAGTAACCTCACTCCCTATATTATTTCTTCCCCGTATTACCAGATTACTGAAAAGCTTGAGGTGCGCGCATTGTATGCGCCGAATGTTTTCTTATTCGGCATCAATTATCTGTTTTAAGAAATTATCTGTTTTAAGAAACGATATGCGACCGATGTGATCCCCGCAGGTGTTCTTGCTTGCTTAGAGCTTTCCGCTTGGTGTGGTCTTGCCCCGCTTCCCATCAAAGCGGGTGTTGAAACGCAAACGGGCTGGCACTTGCCAGCCCGTTCCGACGATCCGAGACAGCGACTTATTCGCCGTCGAAATCAACTTCTTCCATGATGCGCAAGGCTGCGGTGCGATTGCCTGCCAGTTCAGTCAGCGCCACGTTATCGGCGGTGAATGTGCCCCAACTTGCGACTAGATCTGACACCTGCGCTTCTGCCAGTATGGGGTATTCGCTGTTGGTTTCGGCATACATCGTTTGCGCCTCTGGTGACACAAGGAATTCCATCAGTTGTATGGCCGCATCGCGATTCGGCGCGGCTTGGGTCAGGGCGATGCCCGACACGTTCACATGCGTCCCGCCATCTTCGAATGCGGGAAAGATAATACGCACGGAATTGGCCCATTCGATCTGTTCGGGATCGGCCAACATCTGGCCCATATAGTAGGTATTCCCAAGGCTGATATCGCATTCGCCCGCCCAGATCGCTTTGACCTGTGCACGGTCATTACCTTGGGGCTTGCGTGCAAGGTTGCCACGCACAGCCGCCGCCCAGTCGCGGGCACCGTCTTCGCCGTGATGCGCAATAACGGCCGACAGCAGCGCAAGGTTATAGTCGTGCGTGCCGGACCGTGTGCAAATGCGCCCCTCCCATTTCGGATCAGCAAGGTCTTCGTAAGTGGAGAGTTCCCCGTCGGCCACGCGATCATTGCTGGCATAAACGATGCGCGCGCGCGTCGTCAGCCCGAACCATAGATTGTCAGGGCTACGCAGATCGGCGGGCACGGCTGCGGCCAGCACGTCACTGTCCACGGCCTGCACCACGCCCGCATCAACGATCTGTTGCAGGTTAGCGATATCGACGGTCATGACCAGATCAGCAGGCGAACGCGTGCCTTCGGCCTGAAGGCGTTCAACGATGCCACCGTCGACGAATGCCATGTTCACGGCAATACCGGTTTGTGCGGTAAAGGCATCCATCACCGGCTGGATCAATACCGGTTGGCGGGTGGTGTAGATGTTCACATCGGCCAGCACGGGGGCGGCAATGAGTGTGGCGCATGTTGCCAGCATAAGAGTTCGAAGGGTCATTTATTTTCCTCTATTTGACTGCTCCCTCCAAACCCGACTCTTTTAGTCGAGTCAATACCTGATTTTTTTACTCGGATTTATCCTGCCGTTTGGCTGCGTTCCAAAGCGCGTCCATTTCCGCCAGATCTGACTGGGCAGGAGTCTTGCCGATTTTCGCCAGTGCATCCTCGATCATCTCGAACCTTCGGATGAATTTTGCATTCGCGCCGCGCAGCGCCGCCTCGGGGTCTACATCCAGATGCCGCGCGAGATTGGCCATCACAAACAGCAGATCGCCGATTTCCTCGGTCACTTCGGCATGGCTTAACGTATCGCGCGCCTCGACGACCTCGAGGGCTTCCTCGGCAATTTTGTCGATCACCTGACCCACATCGGGCCAGTCAAACCCGACCCGCGCCGCGCGTTTTTGCAATTTCATCGCCCGCAATAATGCAGGCAGACCAACGGCAACCCCGTCAAGCGTGCGCCCCTGATCCTTATCGGCGCGTTCAGCAGCTTTGATCTTTTCCCAATCGGCGGTTTGCTGGTCCGCTGATTTGTCGCGCGACTCGTCCCCGAACACATGCGGATGCCGAGCGACCATCTTGTCGCTGATATTGCGCGCGACGGAGGCAAAGGTGAAATGCCCCGCCTCGGTCCCCATCTGCGTGTGATAGACCGTTTGCAGCAGCAAATCGCCCAATTCGCCCTCTAATTCCGCGATATCACCCCGTTCAATTGCGTCCGCCACTTCGTAAGCCTCCTCTATCGTATAGAGGGCAATCGACGCGAAATTTTGCTCGATATCCCACGGGCAGCCGGTGTCAGGGTCGCGCAAACGGCGCATAATTTCGACCAATCGCGCCATTTGCACGGTCGCATCGTCGCTGGTGTCGTGAATAAGCGGATTTTCGGCCATTGAGGGGGCGCTCCTTTGCTGCAAGACTAGGGTATTGCCACAACGCCGCGAGTCCAACCCATGCCAGTTATCAACCGCATCGCCGCTTTTGCAGACGACATGACCGCTTGGCGGCGTCATTTACATCAGCATCCCGAACTGGGGCAGCAATGCTATGAAACGGCGGCGTTCGTCGTGGAACGTTTGCGCGAATTTGGCGTCGATGAAATTCATGAAGGGGTGGCGATTTCCGGCGTGATCGCGATCATCAACGGCCAAGGTGAGGGACCAACAATTGGTCTGCGCGCCGACATGGATGCGCTGCCGATCCCTGAAACCACGGGCGCGAACTGGGCCAGCCTGAACGAAGGCAAGATGCACGCCTGCGGCCATGACGGGCACACAACGATGCTGTTAGGGGCCGCGCGCTACCTTGCCGAAACCCGCAACTTCAAAGGCCGTGTGGCGCTGATCTTTCAACCCGCTGAAGAAGTCGGCGGCGGTGCCGAATTGATGGTAGAAGAAGGCGTGCTGGATCGTTTCGATATCCGCGAGGCCTACGCTATCCATTCCGCGCCCGGAACGCCTTTGGGGCAGTTCTATACCACGCCGGGGCCGTTGATGGCCGCTGTCGATACCTTTCACGTTGATATCAAAGGGGTTGGGGGGCACGCCGCCTATCCCCACGAAACTGTTGATCCAATTCCCGCAATGCTGTCGATTGCCCAAGCTATGGCGACGATTGTCAGCCGCAATCACTGCCCTTTGGATGATCTGGTTGTCTCGGTCACGATGGTCCACGCGGGCACTGCCGATAACGTGGTGCCGGAAACCGCCTATTTGGGCGGCACGGTGCGCACCTTCGAAAAACCGGTACAGGCGATGGTCATGCGCCGGATGAAAGAAATAGTGGCGGGGCAGGCTGCGTCCTTCGGGGTGCAAGGCGTTTTGCGCTACGATGTCGGCTACCCGCCGACGATCAACGATCCCGATGCCACAGCATTCGCGGTATCCGTCGCGCAGGAAATTGCAGGCAAGGACGGCGTGATTGCCGATGCGACCCGCGAAATGGGGGCCGAGGATTTTTCCTATTTCCAGGAAAAGCGCCCCGGTGCCTATCTGTTTATCGGCAATGGTGACACCGCGGGATTGCACCAGCCGGATTACGATTTTGACGATGCCGCCGCGCCCTTTGGCGCATCCTATTTTGTACGCATCGCCGAACGCGCGCTGCCACTTAGCTAAAGGGCCAACACATGGGACTCGAAGACGCCAAGAAACAAATTGATGTAGCATTCACGCGCAAAGACCGGCGCGGGCTGGCCTATGAAAACGCCTTTGGTGGGGCCACATCGTTCCTGCGCCGTCAATACTCCAAGGATCTAAGCGGCGTCGATCTGGCCGTCACAGGCGTGCCGTTTGATCAGGCCGTGACCAACCGGCCCGGAACACGGTTTGGTCCGCGCGCGATTCGTGCCGCGTCAACCTTGCAGCCCTTTGATCCGCCCACGGGCTGGGGTGGGTTTGATCCGTTAAGCGATTTCAGCATTGTTGATTATGGCGATATGGCGTTTGATTACGCCGATGTGGCGGGCTTTCCCGCGCTGGTGCAGGCGCATATCGCGGGGATTTTGGCCGCCGATGCGGGCACGGTGACGCTGGGCGGGGATCATTTTATCACCCTGCCGATCCTGCGAGCCTATGCAGAAAAATTCGGGCCCCTGTCGGTGATCCAGTTCGATGCGCATTCCGATCTGTGGGCCGATGATGACATGGACCGGATTGATCACGGCACGATGATGTATAAGGCCGTGAAGCTGGGGCTGGTTGACCCGAAACGGTCCGTCCAAATTGGCATCCGCACCGAATGCGATGATTATTGCGGGATGCACTATATCGAGGCCCGCGAGGTGCATGAAAAGGGCATCGCATCGGCTGTCGCGCAAGCCAAGAAACTGGTTGGCGACGCCCCGACTTATGTGACATTTGACATTGACGCGCTTGATCCGGCCTTTGCACCGGGCACCGGCACGCCCGTTTGGGGCGGGCTAGCAAGCTGGCAGGCGGCGGCAATGCTGCGCGATCTGGCGGGGATCAACATGGTGGGTGGCGATATCGTTGAGGTATCACCACCCTTCGATCACGCAGACATCACCGCCGTTGCTGGCGCGCATGTGGCGATGGAACTGTGCTGTCTTTACCTTTGGAACAAACGGGGGGCGTGATGCCAAACCAACCAATTTCCGGCAATGATCTCGCGCGGTTTTCGGGACCGCAGACGTTTATGCGACTGCCTGCGGTGGACAGCGCCGATGGCCTTGATGTGGGGTTCATCGGTGTTCCGATGGACATCGGCACAAGTTGGCGCAGCGGCACACGGTTTGGCCCCAAACAAGTGCGCGAACAAAGCGCGATGATCCGCCCCTATAACATCCAGACGGGGGCCGCGCCGTTTGATAGTTTGCAATGCGCCGACCTTGGCGATGTGGCGATAAATACCTTTGATTTGTCTGAAACAATCGACATTATTACAAAGACTTACGATGCACACTTGATTCATAATGTGACGCCCATCGGCATCGGTGGTGATCACACCATGACATTGCCAATCCTGCGCAGTATCGCCAAGAAACACGGCCCCGTGGCGCTGGTGCATGTGGATGCCCATGCGGATGTCAGCGACGATATGTTTGGCGTAAAGGAAGCCCATGGAACCGTCTTTCGCCGCGCCTATGAAGAAGGGCTGATAACCCCTTCAAAAGTATGGCAAATAGGTTTGCGCGGCACTGGTTATTCTGCGGACGATTTCACCGAAGCTGCCGGCTGGGGATTCAACCAGCATCTGGCACCAGCTTTATGGCACAAGTCACTGACTCCGCTGGCAAATGACATCGTGGCAGCGATTGGTGATCAACCTACTTATGTCACCTATGATATCGACAGCCTTGATCCGGCCTTTGCGCCCGGCACAGGCACGCCGGAAATCGGCGGCCTGACCACGATGCAAGCGATGGAACTGATCCGCGGGTTGCGCGGTCTCAATATCGTTGGGGCGGATATGGTCGAAGTTTCGCCGCCCTATGATACCAGCGGTAACACCGCCCTTGTTGCAGCGAACCTGATCTTTGAAATCCTGTCGGTTCTGCCGGGAGTAAAATACCGATGAAATTTCTGCTGGTTGTAATGCTGGCGCTGGTTCTCGGCGCTCTCGCTTCTGTGCGGCTTGCGCCCTATGACGCCGCGCGCTGGCATGTGGCCCCTGACCCGATGCAGCCTGGTGATACCGAAAGCGCGGTGCGCTTTATCGCGGCGCGCGAAATGACTGCCGCACAGCAAGACGTGCTGCGCGCGCTGGATCGCGTGATCATGGCAACCGCACGCACCAAACGCCTGTCTGGCAGTGTCGCGCAAGACATGATCACCTATCAAACCCGTTCGCGCCTGTTCGGCTTTCCAGATTACACCACTGTTACCATCCAAGCCGCGCAAGACACAACAAACCTGCTGCTGGTAATCCATGGCCGCTTGCGCTTTGGCGGATCGGATATGGGGGTAAACAGGACCCGCATCATCGGCTGGCTGACCGCACTTGGCCCCTTGACCGTTGCCCCTTGATCGCCCATGCCAAACCCATGATACCTGAAGATAAACTTATCCAGATCACCAGACGGTTCCAATTCCTCGAGGCGAAAATGTCCGAGGGGCTGGCGGGCGATGAATTCGCTGATGTGGCGCGTGAATACGCCGAGCTGCGCCCCTTGGTCGAAACCGTCACTACCTATCAAGCCCTGACCCGCGACATCGACGAGGCCGAGGCGATGCTGCGCGATCCCGAAATGCGCGAGTTGGCCGAAGCCGAACTGCCGGAGTTACGCAACAAACTGCCCGGCTTGGAAAAGGCTGTGCAACTAGCGCTTTTGCCCAAAGACAGTGCAGATGCGCGTCCGGCTTTGCTGGAAATCCGTCCCGGAACGGGCGGCGACGAGGCGGGGTTGTTCGCCGCTGATCTGTTGCGGATGTATCAACGCTATACCGAGGCGTGCGGCTGGAAATTTGAAATCCTTGAACAAAGCCTGTCCGAACTTGGCGGCATCAAGGAAGTCACCGCAAGGATCAGCGGTGACAACGTCTTTGCCCGCCTCAAATACGAAAGCGGCGTGCACCGCGTGCAACGTGTGCCGGAAACCGAAAGTGGGGGGCGGATACATACGTCTGCAGCGACGGTCGCGGTCCTACCCGAAGCGCAAGATGTGGATATCCAGATTAACCCTAACGACATTCGCATCGACACGATGCGCGCGTCAGGGTCCGGCGGGCAGCACGTCAATACGACAGATTCAGCCGTGCGGATTACCCATATCCCCAGTGGGATCGTCGTGACCAGTTCCGAGAAGTCCCAGCATCGCAACCGAGAGATCGCGATGGGTGTGCTGAAAACGCGGCTCTATGATATGGAACGCCAGCGGGTGGATGATGAACGCTCGGCTGATCGCAAAAACCAAGTCGGGTCGGGCGATCGTAGTGAACGCATCCGCACCTATAATTTCCCGCAGGGGCGCATGACCGATCATCGGATCAACCTCACACTATATGCGCTCGATAAGATCATTCAGGGCGATCTGGATGAAATCATCGACGCACTGATCCAAGAAGCGCAGGTCACGGCATTGGCGGAAATGAACGGATGACAACCGGCAGCCGAGCCCTTGTCTGGGCGGTTGGTGAACTGAAAGCCCAAAGTGTCGACGGCGCGGCGCGCGATGCACGCATATTGCTGGCGCATGCGCTGGGGGTGGATCGTGGGCGGTTGACGCTGATTTTGCCAGACGCGGTGAACGCGGCGCGCCTTGCAGCCTTTCGAGGATTGATCCGGCGACGGGCGATGCGTGAACCTGTGTCACAGATCATCGGCTATCGCGACTTCTTCGGACTGCGATTTATCGTGACGTCGGATGTGCTGGACCCGCGCCCTGAAACCGAAACGCTGGTTGCAGCAGCGTTAGAGTTGCCGTTTCAGGATGTTCTGGATCTTGGCACGGGAAGCGGCGCAATTTTGCTGACCCTGCTGGCACAGCGGGGTGATGCGACCGGGATGGGAAGCGATGTGTCGCCGCCCGCACTTGCTGTTGCTGCGCGCAACGCCCAAGCGATCGGCGTCGCGGACCGGCTGCAACTGCGAGTCTCTGACTGGTATGGCGACGTTGGCGGAGCTTTCGATCTGATCGTGTCAAACCCGCCCTATATCGCCGAACATGAAATGGGCGGGCTTTACCCTGAACTGGCCCATGAACCGCGCGTGGCGCTTACTGATGGCGCAGACGGGCTGAGTGCTTACCGTGTGATTTGCGCAGGCGCGCGCGATCATCTAACCTCGATGGGCTGGCTTATGGTTGAAATTGGCCCGACGCAGGGGGCGGATGTCGCGGGATTGATGCAAAGAGCCGGATTGGAATCAGTTGAAATTCGCACCGATCTGGATGGACGTGACCGCGTCGTATTGGGCCGAAACCCTGCTAAACCGCCACAAACAGGCTGATAAATGCCGCATTTACAGGCTATGAGGCAATTTGCGCTTGCCCTGTGCCCCCTGCCATGTTTATCCATAATTATCGGCCGGAAGAGGGCTTCACGCTCTCCCCCCGATTAGTCGCCAGAACATCGCCGGGCCCCAAAGACTGCAGCGCGCATGAGGCGCGCGAGGGCCACGCCAAAAGCATAGAATGCTGGACGAAAGAAACCTATGAGAACATCCAAGTCACGGTCGCGGGGCAAGAGCCGCAACAACAACAATAATAATAATAATAGCCGCCCCACGGGTGGCAGCATAGTCAATCGCGTGTTTGACAGTTCAGGCCCCGACTCCAAGGTGCGCGGGACGCCCCAGCAGATCATCGACAAATACAATCAATTGCACCGTGATGCGCAGCTGTCGCATGATCGCGTGGCGGCTGAAAACTTTGCCCAACATGCTGAACATTACACACGTATGCTTGCCGAAGCGACGCGCGAAATGGATACCAAACGTGAAGAGCAGGAAGAACAGAACCGCCAGCGCCAGATCGAGCGTGACCGCGAGCGGTCCGAGCGTTTGAAAGTGCAGGAAGCTGCGGCGAGCGAGCCTGCAACCATGGAGCAGCCAAGCGGTAGCGACGGCCAAAGTGATCTGGTTGAAACGCCTGAAGCGGCACAGCAGCAAGACGCACCAGCACCAGCGCCACGCCGTCCGCGCAAGCCGCGCCCGCCGCGCAGTGAGCAGGCCGATAAGCCCGAGCGTGGTGACAATTCGGATGGCGGCAACTCGAATGATGGACGAGGCGGCGCACCGGAAGCCGCAGAATAGTCAGACCGGAAATTGAGATAAATGGGCGCGCCTTCGGGCGCGCTTCTCTTTTGTTTATGCTGTGCTTGGGTCTGACCTTGGCACGCCATACCCGCTGTTGGAATGCGAGTATTTAAGAACAGAAGAATTCAGGTGTTGGACAGGCTGCGGGTCAGGGCGCAAAAGCGTTCAAGGTCAATCTGTTCTGCGCGATCAGTGGGCGCGATAGCGGAGGCGCGCAGGTGGTCTTCGATATCAGGCGAGAGGCCTTTGAGTGACGAGCGCAGCATTTTGCGACGTTGATTGAACGCGGTGGCAACCACATGGGACAGCATCTTGGCATTGGCCGGAAAGCGCGGTTCGGGCAGGGCCGTGAAATGCACAACCGCGCTTGAAACTTTAGGGGGTGGCGAGAATGCCTCGGGGGGGAGATCAAGCACGATGGAGGCATCCGTGCGCCATTGCGCGAGCAGTGCAAGGCGTCCGTAAGCCTTGGAGCCGGGCGTGGCGGTGATCCGCTGCGCCACTTCGCGTTGGAACATCAGCGTCAGGCTGCTCCAGATGGGGGGCCAGACGTCGGGCGTCAACCAGCGCACCAGAAGTTCCGTGCCGATATTATAGGGCAGGTTGGCACAGATGCGGATTGGCGGGGTCAGGTGTTCGAGCGGATCAATTGCTAATGCGTCGCCATTGATGACTGTGAGCCGGCCGGGGTATGCGGTACTGATTTCGGCCAAGGCGGGCAGGCAGCGGGCATCTTTTTCGATTGCCAGCACGCGGCGCGCGCCTTCGGAGAGTAAACCACGGGTGAGGCCACCGGGGCCAGGGCCGACTTCGAGGATGTCACAACCTGTCAGATCACCGGCAAGGCGGGCGATTTTTGCAGTGAGGTTGAGATCGAGCAGAAAATTCTGACCGAGGCTTTTTTTTGCAGCGATCCCGTGGGTTTCGATCACGGTGCGCAGCGGCGGAAGGGCGTCGATCTGGCTCATGGTGTCGTCGTGCCGCGCGCGGTTGCCATTTGGTCTGCCATACGCAGAGCAGCGATGAGCGATGTTGGGTCCGCGCGTCCCTGGCCCGCGATATCAAAGGCGGTGCCATGATCGGGCGAGGTGCGTACGAAGGGCAGGCCCAGTGTCACGTTCACGCCGCCGGAAAAATCCAGCGTTTTTATCGGGATAAGAGCTTGGTCGTGATACATGCACACGGCCACGTCATAGCCTTTGCGCGCGCCTGTGTGAAACATCGTATCGGCCGAGAGAGGCCCCGCGATATCCATCCCTTGGGCGCGCAGGGCGTCGAGCGTCGGGGTGATCATCTCGATTTCTTCTCCTCCCATTTTGCCGCCTTCGCCTGCGTGCGGGTTCAGCCCTGCAACGGCAATGCGCGGGCTGCTAATCCCGAAATCACGGCGCAGGGCGGCGTGGGTGATCAGCAGCGTGTCGGTCAGAAGGGACGCGGTCAGGGCGCGGGGCACGGCTGCGAGCGGTATGTGAATCGTGGTTGGCACGACCCGCAGGGCATCGCAGGCCAGCATCATCACAACACGCTCGACGCCTGCGAGGGCCGCGAGATATTCGGTGTGGCCGGGATAGGCGAACTGCGCCCCATCCGCGAGCGCCTTTTTGTGGATCGGGGCGGTGGTCAGGGCGCGGCACTGGCCGGATGTGACCAGATCGACGCCGCGCGCAATCACGTCAATTACGCCTTGGGCATTGGCCGGATCGGGGGTGCCAGCACTGGCCGCACCACCGAATGCATGGGCAAGAACAGGCATTGCATCGGACGCAGTTGTCGCAGCTTCTTCAACGCTGTCGATCACGCGAAATGGCGCATTAGCAGGTAGGTGGCGCGGATCTCCCAGCCACACGAACGGTAGGTCGCCCCGTAGGGCAGCCCATGCGGACACGGCGATTTCAGGTCCAATGCCAGCCGGTTCGCCGCAAGACAGCACAAGCGGCGCGTTTGCTGTCATGGCGTTGCGATCGTCGCCGAGGCCAGTAGGTCAGCCAGCAATGCATCGCCATAACCGGCAAGACGCTGACTGGTTAGCTGTGCGCGCACCGCATCGCGATCCACATCACCAGTCAGGGTCGGCGTGCGCCCGCATAGCATCAAGAAAACCAGCGTTTCGCCGTCGGAGCGTGTCAGGGAATAGTCCACTTCACCGGGGTCAAGGGCGGCAAGGCGCATCGCCACGTCTTGGGGGATTTCAGCAGGCGGGAGGATGTCACGTTGCAACACTTCGGCAGGCTGCCCTTGGGCGACGCCATAAAGATCGTCACATGTGTCGACGTCTGCGGCGACCCGGGCAGCTTGGCGCAGCCCTTGATCTGAAAGGCCGCCGGCAATGTAATACGCGGCGTATTCGATGGCAGCCGGTTCGACGGCGGCCTGTGCAATTTCACGCACGTCGCGCATCTGGAACAGGGCAATGCCGTTTTCAATTGGAATAGGGCTGGTCACTTCGCCCGGTGCAAGCGCAAGCAGAATCGAGCGCAACTGCGGCGGATAGTTCGAGATTGGCAACCAATCGAGGCGACCACCGCCCGACCGTGAAGGCAGGGCCGAAACACCCCGCGCCTGTTCTTCGAATGCGGCGGTCGTAGTCAGGGTTGAAATCTGTTCGGCCTGCGCCTGGGCCTGTTCGGCCTGTTCCGGCGGGGCGGGGATGATAATTTCGCTCAGCAATACTTCGATGCCGCGGGCGCCGCCTGCGGCTTGACCAAGGGCCTGATCAATTTCGGATTCGGTAATCTGTGAACGGCTCCCATAGCGCGAGCGGACAAAGTCACGCCAGCTGACGCCAACACGCACGAAATCGCGGAATGTTTCGCGTTCGATCCCGCTTTCATCAAGAACGTTCAGGAACTGGTCAAGTTCAAGGTTGGCCCGTTCGGCGAATGCCGCCATCTGGTCGAGCAGGGCTTCGTCGGTCAGGCGCAGACCAGCACGACCCAATTCTTCCATCTTCAGGCGATCTTCGATCAAACCTTCGCGTGCCACCTCGGGCAGATTACCTGGCGCGCGAAACAAGCCCAGCAGGCCGATCCGCTGATCCAGTTCAAACTGCGTCACGACGCTGTCATTCACGACAATTGCCGGGGAAAACGGGCTCTGTGCCGCGCCTATGTTTGGCAAGGTTGCCGCGAGTGTCAGGGCCAAAAGGGCCGAGAATGTCAGTCGTATGCGCATTGGTGCCTCGTCTGTCTGATCGTGTGTCGTGTTGCGGTCGGGGTCAGTCCACGCATTGGCGCGTCGCCTGGCCAACGGAACGCCCCGCCGAAAATCCGCGGAGCTCAATCGATAACCCTAAGTTTGTTACTGGGTCTACACTAGCCGAAGACGAAAAGCGGCGCGAGACCGAAAGGTCAACAGCGACACATTCGTTTTCCCAACCCACGCCGATTGTTGCCCGTGCGGCCCTGTCTGCGATGAAATCATAGCTGGCATCGGCGCTGACGCTCCAGATGTTATTAATCTGATAGGCACTATCCAGCGTCCATTCGGACACGTTTGTGCCATCTGTCAGCCAAAGATAAGAGGCGGCAAGATCAAGCTGATCATCGCTCCATCTAATCCGGGCCTCGGATTTTGTGAAGTCCAGATCGTCCGCAATAAGCGCGCGTCCATCTATCGCCACGCCGTTGGGGAATTCGACTTGGCCCGCCACCAGCCAGTCAGACGCGGTGCCTTGCAAGCCAGATGACGCGCTAAAGGCGGCGTTCGCCGTTTCGCGCAAGATGCGCCCAAAGGTCAGCGTGGCGTTCCATGCATCCGGTGAAACCCGCGTCCAGTGTGCGCCAAAGGCGACCCGCGCCCCGGTTTCACGCGCGTCGTGTCCGGGAAAGCGTGAAAGGGCAAAAAGGTTGGCCTGATCAAGTTCCGCGTCGGTGCTGTCTTCGTTGGCGACATCGTCGCCGTAAACCTCGGACCATGCGACTTGCACGACGGGTTCGATCACATGCGTTGCCGACGGTGTTGTACGGATCAGCGGATACCTCAGAGTTAGCGCCGCCGCCGGAATGGTGCGCTGTATGTCGCTGGCATATGCTGCGTCCTGCGTGATTGCATAGTAGTCGAAATCCACGCCTATCTGGCCATCAATCAACAGACCAACGGGCGTGACCCAATTGCGCTGCCACTGCGCGCCAAGGCCAAAGCGGGCGACATCGCGCCCCACGATATCGTCATTCGAACTGCGGTAAAGGGTTTGCGCATCAGCCGTCAACGTGGCGATCCCGCCAATTGCGTTTGGCGCAAATCGCCGTTCATACCCAATATCGGCTACAATGCTGGGAAGCTTCGCATTGTTGTCAAGAAAGCGCAGCGATTCATAATGGACTAATGCCGCGTTGAAAATTGAAATGTCAGTGATTCGGCCCAGGGCGATCTGACTATCAAGGCGGTCTTTGCTCGAATAGCCGTAATCAAGGATATAATCGCGGTCGGTCGTCGCCTCGAGGTCAAAGGTCAGCGCAAAGTCGCCCACCAGATCGAACTCGCCCTCGGCCATGATATAGCCACGCGTTGCCCCAGATAGGAGCGTATCCGAAGAGACGGCCGTATTGATCTCGATGTTGCCGCTCAGGAAAGCCTGACGATAACGCGCCTCAAGAGTGGTGGTGTTGCTGGATAGATAGGGTGTGAGGGTAAGGTCGCGGTGATCGCCTAGTCGAACAAAATAGGGCAGTTTTAACCCTGTGCCAAGCAGATCCGAACTGCGCAGTTGCGGGATCAGCAGGCCCGTGGCACGGTCGAGGGTAGGATCGGGGAGGCGCATCCTTGGTACCCAGATGATTGGCACGCCCATCACGCGAAACTGTGCGTCATCGAAATAAAGCTGACGTTCCAATTGGTCATGGACCACGCGGCTTGCACGGATTTCCCATAGCGGCGTATCGTCTTCGCAAACCTGACAGGACGTCGCGACAACGCGGAGAAGCTGATTATAGCGACCGTCCACACGGCTGATCTGATTGGCTGCCAGTTGCAATTGCTGGTCCAGTACCAGCCGCGCTCCTCGCAGGATGCCATTTTCAAAGGTCGGATCAAGGCTCGCACGGGATGCAGTCATGATCGTGCCGTCATCGATAACAAGAAAAATCGGCCCTTCGATCACCAGTTGGTCACTGACTTGATCATAGGTGACACGGGCCGCGGATAGGCGCGTGCCATCAAACAGCACTTCGACATTGCCCTGTGCCACAAGCCGCTGATCACCGGTCACAAAAACTGTGTCCGCCACAAGCGTCGCTGCACCCTGCGCCTGGCCAAGCTGGGGCAGCACAAGGGCACAGATCAAGGCGAAGGTACGCCAAACCATCAACCGTCCTCCAGATGCAATAACAGGCCAAGCGAAAGCCCGATCGCTGCAAGGGGCGGGGCCCAGGCCGCAAGGATGACCGGAATCTGCCCGCTTTCCCCCAACACTTGCGCTAAATTTCGGATAAAAAACAGACCAAAACTAAGGATGATCGCATATAAAACCATCAAACCAGTGCGCCCGCCACGCGGATGGCGCACGGTAAAACCAGCACCAATCAGCACCATCGACACAAGAAACGCCGGCAGCGCCAATTCCATATGGAACCAGACCAGATGGCGGCGCGCGGAAAACCCGGCCTGTTGCAGATTGTGAATAAAGGCGGGCAGCTCCCAGATTGGAACAGCCGAAGGCGTGCCGAAGCTGTCGCGAATCTGATCCGCAGTAAGCGACGACGGAATATCAAGGCTGGGGTATGTCACGGCCCATTCTTCGGGGTTACGATCATCTGCTAGCGGCCAGACCTTGGCATCTGTGAGGGTCCACGCCCCGTCGGCCAATGCAGCACCTGCCGCCTCGATCCGGCGGGTCGGGCCACCCTCGGCGCCAAAAGTAATGAATGTGACATCGCGCAATTGCGTGCCCTCCGCATTGGCGTTTGCGGCGCGGATCACTGTCTGGCCACTTGCGCTGCCTTGGCGCAACCATAGTCCCGAAGCGGTTATCGACATGACATTGCCACCCTTGTTGGTCAATTCATTGACGCGGACCTCGAACTGCTTGGACGTGGCCGCGACTAACGGGTTCATGATGGCTACGCCGAACACACTTATCAGTAAGGTGACAAAGACCGGCGCTATAAGCGCGCGTATCGCTGAACGCCCGGCCGCCCGTGTCACCACCATTTCCGAGGATCGCGCCAAGCCAAGAAACAAGCCAATCGTTGAAAGGATCAAGATAAGTGGTAAAATAGCATAAATGGATTGCGGAAGGTTCAGCAGACTGAGCCCGACAAAATCGCGAAAACTGGCATCGGTATCACCAAAACGACGGGCCTGCTCGACCACATCCAAAAGTGCCATAAAAACAAGGAATACTAGAAAAGTGGCTGAAAAAATCATCAGGAAACGCCAAGCGAAATAACGGTGCAGGATCATACTTCCACCCCCGATAACTTGGCGCGGCGTTTGAAAAGCGCGGGTCGGCAGGCTGAGAATAGCAGCCCCCAGACAATCAGCCCGCCGCCAAAGACCGGCAAATAGACCAGTGGCCAAAACGCCGGGTTTTCCCGCGCGATACTCGCGCCGATGCTTTCAAGAACCTTGACCAAGATGAGCAAGAACACCGCTGTTATGATCTGCCGCCAGACTCCAAAGCGGCTGAACCCACCCGTCAGCAGGGTCGCAAAGCCGATCAGGGCTGCGACAGTGGCCAGCAGGGCCTGATCGGACCGGTCATGGCCCGCGACAATCAATGCGGCTGCGCTGCGTCCGGTTTCTTCCTCAAGCGCGGGTGTCGGGCTCAGGAGTTCCCAAGTCATCAACTCGGCCACACTGCGATTGCGCCCGTCGGTCGTCGCGATCAATGCGCCAATGTCATAGGCAAAATCGGCAAATGTCGTGGTGAACAGCCGCTGGCTGTCGGTTTCAAGGGTTTGCAGCATGCCATCGATCATGACCAACTGCGGCCCGTCATTGCCCCGCACCAAATAGGCGCGATTGGCCGTGTAGGTGATGTTTTGATCGTCCAAGCGGTTGTCGGACAGAAAAATGTCCAATAGTTCGCCCGCTGGCGTAATCTCGCGAATATAGAGCGTGATACCCGTTGCCGGATTGCTAAATTGCCCTTCGGTCAGCAAACGCGCGGTCATATTGTCGGCCACTTCGGCACTGCGGTCAGCAAGACGTGCACTGCTTGTCGGGGCAAGGTAATGCGTAAGAACCATCATCATGCCCGCGACGATCAACCCAAACACAAGCACTGGACGCGCAAGGCGAAAGGCTGAAAATCCTGTGGCTTGCACGACGGTCAACTCGCTTTCCGTTGCCATACGATTGGTAACATAAGTCGCAGCGGCAAAGGCCGCCAATGGCACAACGATACGGATTATCTGGGGCAGGGTGAGTGCGGTAAATTCAAGAAAGACCCATGCGGACTGCCCATCCGCTATCAACTGATCAAACAGCCGTACAGCGCGGTTGATCCAATAGATCAAAACCAGCACCAACGAGAAGAAGCCGAACAGCGTGAACAGTTGCGACAGCATGTATCTGTCGAATCGCGCCACGCCTCACCCCCTGCTTGTTGGTCCTATGTGCGAACAAGTTAACCGATCACAGCACAGGACAAAACTGCTATCTGGTCAATCTTGGGGGCAGGGGCTACGTATTGGCGAAATAAGCACAACATGAGGTATGCCATGACCACTCCTGCCCGGATCACATTCGCTGAAGTTGACATCGACCCGATCGCCCAAACGGCCGGAAAAGTCGCCGTTTTGGTCGGCGCGGACGGCAAATTGGACAAGGGCGCACGCCGCGTCAATGCGCTGATGCGCAAAGCCCTAGAGCGGTTTGTCCAAAGTGAACGTTTCGCCAAAATGAAAGCAGGCGATGCGGTGGAACTGGCCTTTCCGGCCAATATGGCCGCTGACGGCGTCATTGTAGCCAAAACACAGAACCGCAGCGACGTGGACGAGGCCCGCAAGACGGGCGTGTCCATCGCCAAACTGCGCGGCACCGGCCCGCTGTTGGTGATTGCTGGCACGGCCGTGCGACCCAGCGACATCGCACTTGGGATTGCCCTGCGCGGCTATAGCTTTACCGATCACAAAAAAGACAAAGGCGACGCGGTCGGCGATGTCACGCTGATGGTGTCAAAACCCGAAGACGCATCGGCTGATTATGTGGCCAAGGCTGCCGTCGCCCAAGGCGTGTTCTTTACTCGCGATCTGGTCTCGGAACCTGCCAACGTGCTGACCACCACAGAATTCGCCAACCGTCTGGTGGCGCTCCAGGATCTCGGTCTCAAGGTCGAGGTCCTGGAAGAAGAAGAACTTGAAAAGCTCGGCATGGGGTCACTCTTGTGTGTCGGTCTCGGCTCGGCCAGCCCGTCCAAAGTGGTCGTTATGCAGTGGGAAGGCGGCAACAAAGACGACGCCCCCTTGGCTTTGGTCGGCAAGGGCGTGGTGTTTGATACCGGCGGCATCAGCCTGAAACCCGCAGGCGGCATGGAAGACATGACGATGGATATGGGTGGCGCAGGCGTTGTCGCAGGTGTCATGAAAACGCTCGCCCTGCGCAAGGCAAACGCAAACGTGGTCGGGCTGGTCGGCATCGTGGAAAACATGCCCTCGGATCGTGCAACCCGCCCCGGCGATGTGGTCACCTCAATGAAGGGCGACACGATCGAAGTGATTAACACCGACGCCGAAGGGCGGCTAGTGCTGGCGGATGTCCTTTGGTATGCGCAAGAACGGTTCAAACCTACAGGCGTGATCAATTTGGCGACGTTGACGGGTGCGATCATCGTCGGCTTGGGCCATGAAAACGCTGGGGTTTTCAGCAATGATGATACGCTGTGCAACGCCTTCCTGAAATCGGCCGTGGCCGAAGGTGAGGGTGCGTGGCGCATGCCCATGGGGCAGGCCTATGACGATATGCTCAAAAGCCAAGTGGCTGACATGAAGAACGTCGGCACCCGCGCCGCCGGATCAATCACCGCCGCGCAATTCATCAAACGGTTTATCCAAGACGGGATGCCGTGGATCCATCTTGATATCGCGGGCACGGCCTCGATCAAAGAAGACTCGGCTTATGCCCCCAAAGGCGCGACCGGCTGGGGTGTTATGTCGCTCAACCGCCTGATCGCCGACACGGTCGAAACCTAAAATGGGCGCTGCGTTTTTCTATCATCTGACGGCAGCGCCACTTGAAGCGACCTTGCCGATGCTGATCGCCAAAAGTCGCGAGCGCGACTGGCAAATAGAAGTGCGCGGCGTTGACGTAGATCGTATGGCCGCGCTCGACACTGCCCTGTGGCGCGGCCATGCCGACAGCTTTGAACCGCACGGTCTGGCAGGTGGTCCGCATGACGCGGACCAGCCTGTATTGCTCACATCCGGTAACGGAGCTGCCAACGCCCCGACTTGCCTCATGGCAGTGCATGGGGCCGATGTTACACCGGAGGAAGTCGTTGCAATGGAGCGTACCTGCATCCTGTTTGACGGTCATGACGAGGCCGCCCTGGCCCAAGCGCGCAGCCAATGGAAGGTCCTGACCGATGCTGGCTGTTCGGCGCAATACTGGTCACAGGACGGCGGCAGATGGGAAAAGAAGGCGGAAAAGTAACAGCCATTCTTCTGTTCCTAAATACTCAAATGATCAGGATTTGCCCCGCAATCACCGGGTCAGAATCAACGCATCGCCGGTGATTTCGATCCGCGCGTAGAGCCCAAGATAGCTCATCCCCAGCAAGGATTGATCCAGCTCGCCTTCGTTCACCAACGCGCGAATATCGCTGTCGGTGATCTCGCCCAATTGAACGGTATTTAGACGCACGGTCGCCGTGTTCACGGGACCATTGGCCGTATAGGCCGTGCCAAGGAACGCCAGATTGGCCACATCAATGCCAACAAGATCAGCGTCTGATTTTGTAATGACAACCTGCGTTGCGCCAGTATCTACAAGAAATTCAATCGGTTGGCCGTTGATCAGCAAAGTCAGATAGAAATGCCCGTCGCGCTGGCGCGGCACTTCTGTCACGCCACCAGCATAGGCCGACTGACGCGGCATCACATCATCACGAATGTCGCCCCAAAGGCCTATCGCGGCAATCACGCCGATAAAGATTAAGCCCCAAACCGAGGCTTGCTGTGCAACCTTGCCCATCTGGTGTCGATTCTGGACGATGAAACCGCCCGCAATCGCGCTACCAAGAAGGGCAAGAAAGATAAACTGTGCTGTCTGATCACTATCCATAGATCAGATATAGGGCCTAGCTTGCAAAACCAAAAGAGCGCAGCCCATCCAAAATGAACTGCACCGCCAGTGCGGCCAGCAGCATTCCCAAGATGCGGGTCACCACATTGGTGCCGGTCTTGCCAAGTGCGCGTTCGATTATGCCAGAGGCCATGAAGAACACGAACACAATCGCCATGACAGCAAGCAACACGCCGAACACGGCGGCAAATCCGGCGATCCCGTCGGTTTGACCCACAAGCAGAATCATCGTCGCAATTGATCCGGGCCCGGCAATCAAAGGAATCGCGAGCGGGAACACCGATGGATCATCCGCGTGAGTGTGATGGGCGTCGCCGTCACCTTCGGCGGTGTCCTCGCGCCGTTTTTGGCGGCGTTCAAACAACATATCCAACGCGGTCAGAAACAGCAAAACACCCCCCGCCACGCGAAACGCGGGCATGGAAATCCCGACAAAGCCCAACACGGCCTCGCCGAACAGCGCAAACAATAGCAAAAGACCGATCGCGACAGCACATGATCGCACGGCGATGCTGCGGCGCTGTGCCGGTGTCATCCCTTGGGTCAGGGCCACAAACAGCGGTGCAAGACCGACCGGATCGATGATCACAAATAGCGTCGTAAATGCCGTAATCAGAGCGGCGGTTTCCATCATTTATCGGCGCTCTCCAGCCGTTCAAGTGCGGCCATCCACATCGCTTCGGCCTTGCCCAAACCATCCATGACTTCGGCGTACTTGCGGTTCCACGTTTCCAGTTCACCCTTGCGGGAGTCTTCGTAAAGCTCTGGATCGGCAAGCTTTTTCGCCAGTTTGTCGCGCATGTCGTTGATCTTGGCGACACGTTCTTCGCATTTACGCACGTCTGCACGCAGTGCCATCACCTGTTCGCGGGTCGCCTTGGGCTTGGCCACCTTAGCCGCCTTTTGCTTGTCGCTTGTAGGTTTGTCAGGCGTTAGCAGCATCCGGCGATAGGCCTGCAAATCATCGTCATACGACTTGACGTGCCCATCTTTCACCAGCCACAAACGGTCCGCGACCATCGACAGCAGGTGCATGTCGTGGCTGACCAGAATGACAGCACCCGTGTAGGCCGTCAGCGCTTCAACCAGCGCCTCGCGGCTTTCGATATCAAGGTGGTTTGTCGGTTCATCGAGAATCAACAAGTGCGGCGCGGGCAGGGTAGCCAGCAGCAGCGACAGGCGGGCCTTTTGTCCACCCGACAAGCGTCCGACTTCGGTTTCTGCTTGTGCGGCCATCAACCCAAAGCCCGCAAGACGTGCGCGCAACCGCGCCTGCCCTTCGGCGGGGCGTTCGCGCAATAGGTGCTGCAGCGGCGTTTCTTCGACCCGCAATTCATCAACCTGATGCTGGGCGAAAAAGCCGATGCGCAGCTTGTTGCTGCTGGTCATCGTGCCGCCCATCGGCTGAAGCCTGTCCGACAACAGCTTGGCAAGGGTCGATTTTCCTTCGCCGTTACGGCCCAGCAAGGCGATGCGATCGTCCTGATCAATGCGCAGGTTTAAATCTTTTAACACGACCAGATCGCCATAGCCAACCGACACGCCTTCGGTTGCGATAATTGGCGGTGACAGTTCTTCGGGGCGCGGGAAGGTGAACACCGTGCGCGCCGCATCTTCGGGCACGCGGATAGTTTCCATCTTTTCCAGCATTTTCACGCGCGATTGCGCCTGTTTCGCTTTGGATGCCTTGGCTTTGAAACGGCTGACAAAGCTTTCAAGGTGCGCGCGCTTTGCGTCCTGCTTTTTAGCGGCTGACACCAAAAGAGACCGCTTTTCAGCGCGTTGCTTAACAAAGCTGTCGTAGGGCCCCGTGTAATAGGTCAGCTTTTTGTCTTCCAGATGCAGGATACCGCCAACGGATCGGTTCAGCAATTCGCGATCATGGCTGACGATCAGCACCGTATGCGGATACTTGACCAGATAGTTTTCAAGCCAAAGCGCGCCTTCCAAATCAAGATAGTTGGTCGGTTCGTCAAGCAGCAGCAGATCAGGTTCGCTAAACAGCACGGCGGCGAGCGCCACGCGCATCCGCCAGCCACCGGAAAAGGCACTGCAGGGTTGTTTTTGTTCACTGTCCGTGAAGCCAAGACCCTTGAGGATTGATGACGCGCGCGCCTCGGCGCTCCAAGCGTCAATATCGGCCAAACGGGTCTGGATGTCGGCAATGCGGGTGGGGTCTTTGGCGGTTTCCGCCTCGGCCAGTAGGGACGCGCGCTCGATGTCAGCGGCCAGCACCGTGTCGATCAGCGACACCTCGTTGCCGGGTACCTCTTGGGAAACACCGCCGATTTTCCAGCCGCGCGGCAGGTTGATCTCGCCTGTATCAAGGATCAGCTCGTTGCGGATCATCTTGAACAGGGTCGTCTTGCCCGTGCCGTTTCGCCCCACAAGGCCAACTTTGTGGCCCGTCGGAATAACGGCGGTTGCATTTTCGATCAGGACACGCCCGTCGATGGAATAACTGAGATCTGTGATGCGTAACATGGGCGGGCAGTGCCACGGCGCGCGCGGCGCGTCAATCACGGCTTTTCAACCCTGCGGCCCCGTGGTAGTGCCCGCCCAAATTCAATCCATATACCAAAGGTAAATATCATGGCTATCCAACGCACATTTTCGATCATCAAGCCCGACGCCACCAAGCGTAACCTGACGGGCGCAATCGCCGCCAAGTTCGAAGAAGCCGGCCTGCGCATCGTCGCCTCCAAGCGCATCCAGATGACACTTGCCCAAGCACAAGCGTTCTACGGTGTGCACTCTGAGCGTCCGTTCTTTGGCGAGCTTTGCGAATTTATGATCTCTGAACCAATCGTTGTGCAGGTTCTGGAAGGCGAAAGCGCCATTGCGAAAAACCGCGAAGTTATGGGTGCCACCAACCCAGCCGACGCGGCTGACGGCACGATCCGCAAGGAATTCGCTCTGTCGATTGGCGAAAACTCGGTCCACGGCTCCGACGCGCCAGAAACTGCAGCCGAAGAAATCGCATTCTTCTTCTCGGGTCTTGAACTGGTCGGTTAATCCCGCAGCAAGGTCACGAAAATTAGCCGCCCTGTCAGCAACGACGCGGGCGGCTTTTTTATTCGTCGGACGCCCGCACCAATGCGCGCTGCGCCAGGGGCGGGCCGATGATTTCAAAAAAGATCGTCGAGGCCACGGTGATGGCAAGGATCGCGTCGCCTTGGTCGGGGAAACGTTCAGCCGCGACAAGCGCCATGCCCACGGCCACGCCAGCCTGCGGCATAAGTGCCAAACCTGCTTGGCTCGCATGTGATTTTGGCAATCGTGCAAGCTTTGCGCCGATGCGACCAGCGATCAACCGTGAGCTGGCGCGTAAGACAACAAAGGCAACGCCGACACTGCCGGCTTTTGCCAGTTGCGAAAGGTCCAAGGACGCTCCGGCCATAACGAAGAACAGCAACAAGAACGGCCATTCGATTTTTTCGATCTCGTGGAACGGGCGCCTGTGATGGCGCGCAAAATTCACAATAACAACGCCTGCCGTCATGCCAGCAATCAGATATGACAGATCAAGCATCAAGGCGACGCCCGCGACGACAAACACCAGCCCAAGGGCCTCGACTAGGGTTGGTTCGCCCGATTTTACCCGTCCGGTTAGATATGCGCCGGGGGCACCGACCAGCACCCCCAGCGCAATCGCGCCGCCGGTTTCCCAAATGGCTGTCAGAATGGCATCCGCGCCGGGATTTCCCGATACAAGCCCCGCCAGCGTCATCATTACTGAAAACGCCAGCAGCCCCCAAGCATCGTCGATCGCAACAACCCCGGTCAGCAGTCGCGTGAAGGCATTCTTAAGCCCGCTTTCTTTGATCACATCAAGCGTTGCCGCCGGATCCGTGGCGGCCGCGATTCCGGCCAACAAAAGGGCCGTGACGGCCGAAGCACCGACCAGCCAAAGGCCCGCGCCCACAATGAACACTGCAGCTATGACGATTGTGATCGAGAGCACCAGAATTGCGCGGCCCTGCGCGGCCAGCGTTTTTCTGTTCAGCGAACCACCCATGATAAATGCGACCATCGTCAGGGCTGTCGGTGCCAAAACTTCGTGCGCGGAATGAATATCGATCGGCAAGACGTCCAACCCCGGCGGACCAACGGCAACGCCGAGCAATATCAAAAGCGTCACGCGCGGCACGTGCACGATGTGCCCGATCTTGTCGAGCGCGAGGCCGACCAGGAACAGGATGCCGACGGCAAGAAGAACGATTTCAGGTGTCATACCCGCATCCTAGGGTCGCGGGCAGTAACCCTCAAGCAGAACAATCGCGGCGCACTTCGCGTTGGCGCAATCCGGTTTCGATCAGCAGGCAGCGGTCGCGGGCCTCGTAGTAATAGCCGCGTGCATACCACATGACGGCTGAATCAATATCGCCGTCTGACACCAGCCATGCCCCGCGCAGATACCGACCCGCGTAGCGCAGGCTGGTCTCGGCGTTCAGCAGATCTGATGTTGGGCCAGAATGACCCATCTGTCCGGCGGTTTCCGGCAGAATTTGCATAAGTCCCCAGTAAGGGCCGTTGCGCGCTTCGGGGCGATAATCGCTTTCGCGCTGGATAACACGATGGATCAGCGCTTCGGGAATCTCGTGAAAGGCTGCGTATTCCTGAATCAGGGCGCGCATTTCAGGCGTTTCATTAGGATAAAGTGCGGGTTGCGTGTCGGGTGTCGGGGTAGACGTGTTAGATCCGCAAGCTGAAAGGGGCAGGGCCACAAGGGTGCAAAGGGCAAATGCTTTGATCATCACCAAGCTTTAGGCGTTGCGCGGCCCTGCGTCTAGCAGGTGCCGCGGGCCAGCAAGGTCTCTGCGCGAAATATCGCGCGCCCTTGCTGCTGTGTTGGCAAGGTTCTTTTCCAGCAGGCGGTAGTTGCGGATATTGGCGTTATAGGCCACGTCAAAGATGTCACCGATGATCGGGATCGACCCGATGACGATATCCACCGTCATGTTGGATACCATATAGGCCAACGCACCCGGCGTGGCTCCCAGCTTATACGCCCGCCAGATGATCCAGGCCGAAGGTGCCGCCGTCGCCACATCACCCACCACGGGGATCAGCCCGAGCAGGTTATCCAGTCCAACGGAATAATTCGTACGCGGAATGTAGAAAAGCGCATCCATCCGCCACGCAACACGGCGTAAACGTGCAAGTTCGTGGCCAATGTCCTGTTCAATGTTCATGGTGTTAACATAGGTGACCCAAAGACACTTGAAAAGGAGGAGGATCAGCTCTTTTTCACCTCAAACAGCCCGATCTGGCGCATGAACTGTTCAAGTTCCGAACGGGGCGCGTCGAAACTGCTGGCCTTGATCGCATCGAATCGAACGCGCAGCGCTTTCTTTTCGTCGCCCTGACAGTCGTTCCATGATCGACCCTGCAATCCCATAACCAGCACATAATAGCCGATGAAATGCGGGCGGGTGCCGGTTGCCAGCAAACGGGCATAGGCGACATCGGCCCCCAATTCGGCGACCTGTTCTGCCGTCGTTATTCCGGCTTGGGCGAACGCGGTCTCCATTGCGGGGCCAAGATTGCGAATTGTGGTGATGCTTGCCATGTCGCACCCTAGCGCGGGGATAAAAAAAGACCAGAGGGGCGGCGCTTTGGGGGGAGAAACCCGGCGCGCCCGCGCCCGTCTGGTCAATACGTCGCGTAGCTGCGCAGAGGGGAGGATATGCGTTCCACGGCGGCGGGTTGTTTGCGATGCCGCATCTGTCAGATGCTGGCGAAATCCTTAAGTACGACCGACTTGTCCAGCTTAGTCGATTTATGTGTTTTGGGTGCCTGCATCGCGGGACGCGGCGCCGTGCGTGTCGACGTAATTGGGGGCTTTGATGCTGCCATCTGCCTGTTCCTTTATCTGCCTCGGTCATATTACTGCCGGTTGGCCTCTTGTTGGGCCATGTCAACGACTATGCATGTGAATGGGTCGCGCAAAGGGCGTAAATATGACGATAGTGTGGCAGGGTGTGCGTCAAAATAAATCACAAATATGATTGATTGTGATCCAGAATCACCTTACGACAGCACCTAGCAAGGAGTGTTCCATGTCCGGTGATCGCCATTCACAGCTTCTTTTACTGCTTTTGTCACAGGGGCAAACGTCTGTGCATGAAATCGCAGCAGGGTTGAATGCTTCGCTGGCGACCGTGCGGCGTGATTTGCTGGAATTGGAACATCTGGGCCAAGTTGAGCGACTGCATGGGGCTGCGCGCATCGCGACCGGTTCCCATCAAGAACTTGCGTTTGCTGCGCGCGAGCGTGACCAGATCGCGGCAAAGCGGGCGATCGCAAGCAGCGCGGCGCGGCTTATCCAACCAAACGAGACAGTCTTTCTGGATGCTGGCACGACAGTTTTGCAATTGGCGCGCCATATCAAAAGCCGCAGCGACCCAATCAAGGTTTTTACCAATGGATTGGTTATCGCCCAGGAGCTTGCGCATGTTTCAAACATCACCGTCACCTTGATTGGCGGACGTGTGCGGCCCGAAAACCTGTCGATGGTCGGGCCTGCCGCAATCGCGATGCTAGACGGGTTGTGGTTTGACAGATTATTCCTTGGGGCTTCGGCGATTGACGCGGATGGTTATGTGACAAGCCTTGATCAAGACGAGGCTGCGACGAATGCGCGAACGGTGCAGCGTAGCGCGGCGGTGGTCGTCCTGGCTGATAGCAGCAAGTTTAACAAACGCATCACCCATACCGTCGCTAGATTGACCAAAGGATGCGCTCTTATTTCAAATGCTGCCCCTACAGGGCGTTTTGCGCAGGTTCTGGAAAAGTCAGGCGCCACGTTCATGTTGGCTGACCGTCCGCCGCGCGAGGTGTCGAGTGATGCATAAAAGCGTTCTTGCCATTGATGGCGGTGGCACCAAAACAGCCGCGCTTGTGGCGAACGATCTGGGACAGGTCCATGCGTTGCGGCCCAGTGCGGGATGCCATACGCAGGACGGGGCAGGCTGGCAGGACGCTTTGCGCGCGGTTCTTGGTCAGGTTGCTGAGGTCGATTTTGCGGTTATCGGCATGCCGGGCTTTGGCGAAATCCCGCGCGATGACACGCAGATTGGCGCGTTTTTCAAGGCCGCGTTTGGCGACCGATGTCTGATTCTCAACGATGTCGAAATGGCCTATCACGGTGCGTTTCCTGATAGCGCCGGGGTTCTGATTTTGGCTGGAACCGGATCAATGGCGATTGGCGGCGGGAACGACGCCATTCGTCGGGTCGGCGGCTGGGGGCATACATTTGGCGACACGGGCAGCGCTTATTGGATTGGGCAGCGCTCATTGTCTCTGGCGGCGCAAGAACAAGATGGCATGCTACCCGCCAGCGGGTTCGCTGCCCGATTGGCGGATGGGTTGGGTGTGCCCGCGCATCGTTTCGGATTGCTGGACTGGGTAATGGCGCTCGGCGAACCGCGCGCGCAAATTGCCGGTGTTGCACAGGTTGTGGATCGGCTGGCGGGCGCGGGCGATGCAACGGCGCAATCGGTTCTGGACGAAGCGGCGACGCATCTTGCGGCATTGGCTCGCGCTGCCGGGTTTGCTGCGGGACCGTGGTGCCATGCGGGTTCGGTTTTCAAAAGCGCAAGGATTACAGCGGCGCTGACACGGGATCTTGGGCCGCCGGTTGCGCCGGTGGCAACGGCGCTGGCGTGGGGGCTGACGCAGGCGGCGACACTGGCGCAGTGGGACGTCTCGCAAGACTGGACCACGCGCGTGATGATGCAAGCACAGGATTTATGATAGATATCAATTCGGTAAAGGAACGTTTTATATGACATTGACCAATCGCGGCATTACCAGACAATGCGATCATTTAGCCGTGGTGCCGACATGAGCGCGCTGGACAGATTTATCGCCTTGCCATCCGCCCACGCAGCAGGGCACCGGCCAAGCCTGACCTGTGTGTGTTCGGCTCATCCGCTGGTCATCGAAGCGGGGCTGATCGAGGCGAGTTCGGCGGGGCAGGTGCCTTGCATCGAAGCGACCTGCAATCAGGTCAATCAAGACGGCGGTTATACCGGTATGACGCCGACCGATTTCCGCGATCTTGTCATGTTTATCGCTGACAAGGTGGGCGTGGCGCGGGATACGATACTGTTGGGCGGTGATCACCTTGGTCCCAACCCGTGGCGGCATCTGCCTGCGGCCGAGGCAATGGCCAAGGCGCTCGTGATGACACGTGCCTACGGCGCGGCGGGGTTTTCCAAGATCCATCTGGATGCGTCGATGTCGTGTGCCGATGATCTAACGCCCTTGTCCGACCATGAAATCGCTACCCGTGCCGCCGCCCTTATGGCGCAGGCCGAGGACGGGGCGCAGGCGGGCGGGCATCCACCGCCAGCCTATATTATCGGCACCGAAGTGCCCGTGCCCGGTGGTGCATCCGAAGGGCACGCGCATCTGACTGTCACGCGGGCCGAGGACGCCGCCCAAACCGTGCAGGCGCATGTGGACGCGCTGGCGGCTGCTAACCTTGATCATGTCTGGCCGCGCATCGTCGGCCTTGTCGTGCAGCCGGGCGTCGAGTTTGGCCAGATCGAGATTGATCGTTATGGCGCGCAGGCCGCACACGAGCTTGCCGCGTGGCGTGGCGCGAACGCGGCGTCGCTGGTGTTCGAGGCCCACTCCACAGATTATCAAACCGCTGAAGCTTTGGCGCAATTGGTGCAGGACGGCTTTGCGATCCTCAAAGTAGGCCCCGGCCTGACATTCGCGTTGCGCGAAGCGCTTTACGGGCTTGATGCGATCGCCGCAGAGATCGTGGAGGGCTATGGTGCTGGCACATTGCCCGCAACCATGGAGGCCGCGATGGCCGCCAATCCGCAGTATTGGCGCGCCTATGTCACGGGCACGCAGACCCAGCAAAAGACCCAACGCCATTACGGCTTGTCCGACCGGATCAGATACCTGTGGCCCGACCCCAAAGCCGCCGCCGCTGTGGATCAGTTGATGGCTGCTTTGGACGGTGTTGACCTGCCTTGGCCGCTGATCTCGCAGCACCTTGGTCGGTTGGCTGATCCAGTAGGGGATGCCACGTTAAAGCCTACAGCGCGGGATTTGCTTGTGGGTGCAGTGCGCCTTGCGCTCAAGCCTTACACCGATGCTTATCAGGCGGTTTAGGTCGCGGGGCAGGTTTGGGCCGTGTCTTGATCGCAGATCGACCCATCGCATCTTGCACATCTGAACCTGACAAATCGCTGACATACGTGTTCAGGCTGTTGTTTGCACAATCCATTAGAAGTGGCTTTAGGAAATAGGTTTCCGCCCACTCTTTTACGCTCAACCAACCCAAAGGAACATCACATGACTAACAAGACAGACGAAACAATCCTAAGCCGCCGCCGCGCCCTTGGTCGGATCGGGGCTGTTGCTTTGGCCGCTTACACAATTCCCTCAGTAACAGTCATGTCGATGGCACATGCCGCATCAGGTGCATCCGCAGCATCCGCAGCGTCGGCAGCATCCGCGCCGTCAGCAGCGTCAGAGCCGTCGGCCGCATCCGCAGCGTCGGCGCCATCATCCCCATCGTCGCCTTCCAAGGATGAGGCAGTCTCTGAATCCAGCTGTTCATCTGCTGGCGGAACTTGGGACGCTATAAATAATGTTTGTACCCTACCCTGATACAAACCGCTAACCACGCGTTGACGTTGTAAACCGGTTCGCCTGCAAGCCCCATTTGCACGGCGGGCCGGACTTTGTTTTGCTTTTGTTTTATGTTGGCATAGGATTTCACCTGAAAAGAGGAATGGATGGCAGCCGCTAATTATCTTAGCTACGCAGGCCTGAATGCACCCGTTCGTCTGGACGGTGCAGATGCGTTGCTGCCGCTATTGTCTACTGCCCTGCCATCGTGGCCGGTTACTGTTTCGGACATGGCCCCGTCGCAACAGCCATTCGCAAGTCTGCGTGGTCAATCTGACGGCATGTACGAAATCAATGTTTACGCCGACGCGTCCCAAGCGCGGCGCTGGGACGCGGTGAATGTGGTCTGCGATTTCGTGGCCGAAATGGCTTGGGAAAAACTACGCTCGCAGCCTGATCTGCTGTGCGTGCATGCAGCCGCGGTTCAGTTCGGTGATCGGCTCGTGGTTTTTCCAAGCTCAAGGCGGGCAGGTAAAAGCACACTCACTTGCGCATTGGCCCACCAAGGGCAAACGGTATTTACCGACGACTATCTGTTCATCGACATCGCCGCCGACGGCGCTATGAACGGCACCGCGAATGGTATCGCCCCGCGATTACGCCTGCCAGTCCCGGACGGGTTTTCCGAGGTTTTCAATCGCTGGGCGACGGCTGATCAAGGCCCCAGCAACAAGCAATACAAATACCTGACTGAAGCCCCACTTGCGACAGGCGGTGCCTCGCTTGCGTTGGGGGCTATTGTCGTTCTTGACCGCCAGGATGAACCGGTCACGCCGCGACTGGACCCCATTGACCAGGCAACGGCGATGGACAGCATGATCATTCAGAACTTTGCGCGTTCGCTGCATGCAGGAATCATTCTGCAATCGATTGAAACCTTGACTGCAAACCTGCCTACCTACCGGCTGGTTTATCATTGCGGTGAAGACGCCGCGGCATTCCTGCGGTCATCTGAACTGCTGCACGATCTTCCTGTTGCCAAATTGGTTGATGCTAAACCACCGACCCAAGCGCCGCTTGAAGAGTTGGAACAGCGCCCAATGCCATTTGATCCGGTCGCCGCCTATGTTCAACGCGTCGGGGCAACGGAATCCCATATTGATGGTGCGCATTTTCTGGCCGATCGATCAGGCTTGGCGATCCATCGCCTCAATTCCGGGTCAGCCGCAATTTGGCGATTGCTAGCTGAACCGACGTCCCTGCAAGATGTGGTCGAAATTCTGACAGTCGCATTTCCCGACACGAAACCAGACCAGATCGCTGCCGACAGCCTTGCGGCGCTGCAACAGCTTACTGCGGCCCGCCTGATAGAGCCCGCACATGAGGCAACCCCATGAGCGGTAGTGTGCGCATCTCGCGACGCGCGGCCCTTGCACGGCTTGGGCTTGGTGCTTTGGCTGCCTACGCCGCTCCGACCGTGATGGGTTTAAGTGAGGCGCGGGCAGGATCAAGCCCGACACCGCCCAGCAACCCGACGCCGCCGAGCGCGCCAACCCCACCAAGCAATCCAACGCCGCCCAGTAATCCCACGGCGCCATCGTCGCCAAGCGATTCCGACGGCGGGCGGGCTGCAATCAATGACCCGAGCGGACCCAGCGGCCCGGGAGACTGCCGCGTGGCGCGCACCGATGGTGCTGCACAGATTTCACAACAAGACTACAGTCGGGCACAGCGCGCCATTTCGCGCGGCGAGGCGCGCCCGCTTCGCGAGGTGCTGGACAGCGTAATGAGCGAATACCCCGGTCGACTTGTTCAGGTAGGATTTTCGGAAACTGGAGCCGCGCCATTTTACCGATTGCAAATCGTTGCAGGTGGTGGTGCGGTTCTTTCGGTTTCGGTCAATGCTGCCTCGGGACGCATTATCAGCGTTCGGAATTGTTAGATGCGCGTGCTTATCGTTGAAGATGAAACAAAGATCGCCGACCTGATTTCAGATGTTCTTGAGGCCGAAGGTTTCATACCTGAACGCGCCGAAGACGGCGAAAAAGGCTGGTATCTTGGATCAACCGAAAATTATGCGGCGGCAATTCTGGACATCGGGCTTCCAAAACTGGACGGCCTGTCGGTGCTGCGCAACTGGCGGGCGGAAGGGCTGGATATGCCCGTCATACTGTTGACCGCCAAAAGCAATTGGAACGAAAAAGTTGAAGGGATCGACGCGGGAGCTGACGATTATCTAGGTAAACCGTTTCAAATGGAGGAATTGGTCGCGCGCTTGCGCGCACTCCTGCGTCGTACGGCAAGCCAGAAATCAACCATTCTGGAAGTAGGAACTCTCAAGCTTGATCTACGACAGATGCGGGTTTCGGTCGACGGTCGACCATTGAAGGTCACGCCCCTGGAATACCGGCTTTTGTCCTATCTTTTGCACAATCGGGGCGCGGTGATCAGCCAAGAAACCCTTGCCGAAAACATCTATTACCGTGATCAAGAACCCGACAGCAACGCGGTCGAGGTTCTGGTTGGCCGGTTGCGGCGCAAGATCGGCGGCAACTTCATCGAAACGCGACGTGGCTTTGGCTATCTTATCGCTGAAGATGCCACATGAGATCGTCGCTTGGTCTGCGTTTGTTTCTGGCCGCGATTATATCGACCGCTGTGGCACTTGCGGCGACAGCCGTCGTTTTGAACGTTCTGTTTCGGGTCTATTTCGAAGATCGGGTGCAAGACGAGCTTGAGACCTACCTTTTGATGCTCACCGGAAACATCGCTGTCAATGCCGCGGGCGAAATTGAAATCTCCCCGCTATCTGATCCGCGTTTTGCACAGGCGCTGTCAGGGTATTATTGGCAAATCAGCATCGACACCGACGCGCCTATCTTGTCGCCGTCTTTCTGGGCGGCTCCGCTCGTTTTGCCCCGTCCCGAGCAGTCCGGCATAGTCATGTTTCAGGACGTCACGACCGGCACAGGTGATGCGTTCACGACGGCGAGTTGGATCGTGACCCTTGGGGAAGGTGATAGCACCCAGCAGGTTTTTCTGACCGTCGCTTTTGATCGGGCTGGACTCGATGTCTCGATTTCCGGCTTCACAACGAACTCGGCGGTCTGGCTGGCGATTTTGGGTCTATTTCTGTTGGCGGCCAGTTGGTTAACCGCGCGGGTTGGGCTTAGACCGCTTGAGAAAGTGCGTGCCGAGGTCAATCGGGTTACCTATGTGCAGGACACGCGCCTGTCTGACGATTACCCAACCGAGGTGCGCCCCCTTGTCAGCGCGGTCAATGAATTGCTGGATCGAAACGCGCAGTCACTGGCCCGCGTACGCACGAGTGCTGGCAATTTGGCGCATGGTCTGAAAACACCTTTGACGATCATGCGTGGTATTTCGCGTGACATGGACAAGGTTGGGCAAAAGGCGCTCGCGATTGATCTGAACGCCGAAATCGACAACATGCAGCATATCGTCGAGCGGGAACTGGCGCGCAGCCGCGATAGCCAACAAAGCCGGACTTATGTTGCGGTGGCACCGATTGTCGCGCGCCTTGGTAAGGCACTAGAACGACTGCCGGGGGCTGAACACGTGCGCTGGGTTATCGATGTCCAGGAATCCTTGACGGCCCCGTTTGACGCATTCGACCTGACAGAGCTCTTGGGAAACCTTCTGGACAACGCCCTGAAATGGACGACTGACGTGGTCGTCGTGCGTGGTGGCGTCATCAATGATCGGGCATTCCTAAGTGTCGCAGACGATGGTCCGGGCATCCCGGAAGGCCAACACGAAACGGCCATGGGGCGTGGCAAAATGCTTGATCCTGACCGGTCAGGGTCCGGCCTTGGACTGGCGATTGTGCAGGATATGGCGCAATCACATGGGTGCGAGATCGTGCTCGAAACGGCCCAAAGCGGTGGTCTTGACGTAAAGCTATCTTGGATCGTTCCATCCGCGCACTGACGCCAGGGGATGTCCGCACTGCTCCCCATGGCTGCCCCTTGCTGTTACGCGGCCCGACTGACAGGTCAAGTTGTTAGCATAAAGCGTTTCACCTGCGGCGTCTGAAATTGTACGGGTCCACTCGTTAGGGTCGCTAGTCGTATTGCTGCTGCAACGCCGCCGCATTATCAGTGAAGTGGTCCGGCAAATTCGGACAACGTGCTAAGATGTATCCAACCCGAGCGAATGGATACGAGAATGACAAAGCGACGGAACTTTTCAGACCAGTTTAAAGCTGC
>ERZ888423.723-NODE-723-length-33017-cov-9.838754_pt1 | contig 33017 bp, 27 predicted proteins | sample MGYA00520523_ERZ888423 | MGnify/ENA primary metagenome ERZ888423 (study PRJEB32303, sample SAMEA104408611) | aquatic metagenome | biome: Brackish water; feature: Pelagic; material: water | place: Baltic Sea | collected 2014-06-08T10:24:00 | depth 30,27 m ...
CTGAAGTCATTGAGAAGCAATTCCGGCGTCCTTCAGATAATGGAATTGAAATAAAAACCATGAAGGTTGAACTCTTCACATGGGAAAAGCTAGATTCTGTTGGGGCAATTCAAAAGGCCTTCGGACTTTAAGCCCCCATTTCTTTCATCAAAAAAGGGCGCCCACTGGGCGCCCTTTTTGTTGGTCAAAACCTCGTATTAATAGCGGTAGGCTTCAGGCTTAAACGGCCCTTCCACCGTTACCCCGATATACGCGGCTTGGTCGGAAGAAAGGGTGTCTAATTCGGCCCCTACAGCGGATAAATGCAAGGCGGCCACTTTCTCATCTAGGTGCTTAGGCAGGGTAAATACCTCGTTAGCGTACTTGCCAGGATTGGTATACAGTTCAATTTGGGCCAATACTTGGTTAGTGAAGCTGTTGGACATCACAAAACTCGGGTGACCCGTGGCGCAGCCTAGGTTTACCAAACGACCTTCAGCCAAGACAATGATGTCGTTGCCTTCAATGTTGTACAGGTCAACTTGGGGTTTAATGACGGATTTGGTATGACCATAATTTTTATTCAACCATGCCATGTCAATTTCATTGTCAAAGTGTCCGATGTTGCACACAACGGTCTTGTCCTTCATCGCTTTAAAATGGCGGTCTACAATGATGTCTTTGTTTCCGGTAGTGGTAATCACAATACCGGCCATGCCGATCACGTCACCCATTCGGCGAACTTCAAATCCATCCATCACCGCCTGAAGGGCGCAGATAGGGTCAATTTCGGTGACGATCACTCGTGCCCCCGATGCTTTGAATGAAGCGGCAGTGCCCTTGCCTACGTCTCCGTAGCCCGCACATACCACCACCTTACCGGCGATCATGAGATCCGTCGCACGACGAATCGCGTCAACGGCAGATTCGCGGCAGCCATACTTGTTATCAAACTTGCTCTTAGTGACGGAGTCATTGACGTTGATGGCAGGCATCGGCAATGTGCCTTTGATCATGCGCTCATACAAGCGATGAACCCCTGTGGTGGTTTCCTCAGACAAACCCACAATCGCTGGGGCCAACTCAGGGTAACGGTCAAGGACCATGTTGGTCAAATCGCCCCCATCATCCAAAATCATATTGAGCGGCTGACGGTCGGCGCCAAAGAACAAGGTTTGTTCAATACACCAGTCAAACTCTTCTTCGTTCATGCCTTTCCAAGCATACACAGGCACGCCTGACGCCGCAATGGCCGCTGCAGCATGATCCTGGGTAGAAAAGATATTACATGAAGACCACGTAACCTCTGCCCCGAGATCTTTAAGCGTTTCAATCAGTACGGCCGTTTGAATGGTCATATGCAAGCATCCTGCAATGCGTGCCCCTTTCAAAGGTTTGCTCGCACCATACTCCTCACGCAGCGCCATTAGGCCCGGCATTTCGGCTTCAGCTAAATTCATTTCTTTGCGTCCCCAGTCTGCCAAAGACAAATCTTTGACTTTATAAGGGATATAGTTGGTTGCTGCGTTATTTTCCATGAATTTCGCTTTGGTTTATGGATGAGAACGGCAAAATTACAAAGAAGGTTCAGACAAAAGTCGAGAAAGTTGGTCTTTTTGGACTGAAAATGGTTCTCCACACGCTAATGTCTAGCGAAAAAACCTCCATGGCCCGCGCATCACAAGAGGATGTAGCCGAGGGGGGAGCTTTTTTATTGTGTGCTGAAGATCAAGCACGTTTGGCCACATTGTCCTCTCCCTCGCGACGCACAGCATTTTTAGGTGTACGAGAAGCGTTGGCCGCCATTTCATCCAAATGGCCGGCTTTGCTTACTTACCAACATGGACGGCCTATGTTACCGCAAGGTTTTGTGAGCTTTAGTCATGGAGGCACGCATGCCGTGGCCGCCTTCCACCCCAGCATGGCGGTGGGGGTGGATGTGGAAGGGCCCCGGTCACAACTTAGCCGCATTGCCCAAAAGTTTTTACATCCAGAGGAGCTGGCCTATCTGGCTACGCTTCAAACGCAAAATACTCCGGCCGCGGATTGGGCACTGAGGGTGAGCTGGGGCATCAAAGAAGCCGTGTACAAAGCGGCAGGTCAAACGGGCTTAACCTTTGCAGAGGATATTCGCATCACCCAATGGCCCGAACCCACCCCCAGTCAAGGCCTAGCGGTGGGTTGGGCACAATCATCGGGCACCCATCAATACCGCGTGCATGTGGAGGCCCTACAGCGCCCAGATGGGGAGGTTGATTGTATCGTGCTGGCGCTTCAATGGCCAAAGGTTTTACATATCACCCTCACGGGTGCAGAGAGCAGCGGCAAAACTACCCTCTTGGCTGATTTGCTGCAAGAGCTTCCCGCTATCCCCATTTCAGAAACGGCTAGAGACTATTTAACGCAACATGGGAGAACCTATGACATCGAAGACCTTGTAAACATTCATACCCAGCAAGCACAATCGGCGTTGGACGCACATGCCAAAGCGATTGCACAGGGACGGACTTGTGTGATTCAAGATACCGATCACCTTAATATGGGCATTTGGGCACAGGAGGTATTTGGGCAGGTCCCTAACGCCTTAGAGGATGCGCCACCTTTGGCCAACCTCTATATCATGTGCGCACCGGATATCCCCTGGGCGCCTGATCCATTGCGCAAAAACCCACTAGACCGCGACCGAATTTTTTTACTGCATCAAAGAGCCGTTGAGCGCACAGGAATACCCGCCTACCTTGTTATGGGTGAGCGCGCCCAGCGTGTTGAGGCCGTTCTTGTCATTTTACGGCAAGAGGGTTTCGAATTTTGATTACCTTCGGTTTACACAGGGGTGCCCTTACGCGGCTGAGATGATACCCTACGAACTTGGGCAGGTTATGCTGCCAAAGAAGTGGAATTGGTCCGTATCCGGCCGGCCTATTTAGGCTACTCACTGTGTAACCTTCAAACGTAACAGTGATGAAATACACCGCACTTTTCTCCTTTTTCGCCTTAAGTACATGGGCTGTTCAAGGCCATCAAAGTGATACCGTGATCACGGATATTCCTCTTGTGGTGCTGCCGGAAGTAGCCCTTTTATCGGTGCGGGCAAGTGAACGCACGCCTATGACTTCTACCACCTTGAAGGTCACCCATGTCAATGAAAGGAGCATACATGGCAGCATGCTGTCCAATATGAATACCGGACAGGATATCCCTTACGTATTGCAATGGACGCCTTCGATGACGCAAGCTTCCGACGCGGGCACAGGGATGGGGTATACGTATTTGCGCATGCGGGGGATGGACCAAACGCGTATCAACGTCACCCTAAACGGGGCACCTCTGAATGATCCCGAATCGCATGGGGTCTTCTGGGTGAATACCCCTGATTTGACCTCGTCTTTGAATAGCATTCAGATTCAACGAGGTGTGGGCACCTCCACCGTTGGAGCTGGGGCCTTTGGCGGGTCTATTTCGATGGAAGTGGGCACGCCCAAACAAAAAGCCTCCACCGACATTTTGCTTGGGGCGGGGTCGTATGGCGGTATGCGCGCCACCTTTGTTACGCATTCTGGGGCAGTCGGCTTACCTGGGCAAAAAAAGAAGCCGTATTCCTTCATGGGCCGCATGTCCAAGATGCAAAGCAATGGGTTTGTCGATCGATCTTCGGTGGATTTGTCATCCTATTTGGTCAGCGGAGAATACCGCGAAAAAAATGGTTTTATACGACTTGTACACTTTAGTGGGAATGAACGCACCCAGCAAGCTTGGTGGGGAATTCCTGAAGCCAAGTACCGCGGAGACACAATCGGAACCGAAGACTACCTTCTCCGCAATGGGGTTGATTCTGCTGATGCAAGCAACCTGCGCAATGCCGGCGCGAGAACCTACAACTACTATCGTTACCCGAATGAAATTGATCAATACCGCCAGACGCATACCCAGCTGATGAGTCAGCTTGAACTGCCCTATGGATGGCGCCTCAACATCAATACTTTTTTGGTGCTGGGCAAAGGTTATTTTGAGCAATACCGTGCCGATGATGCCTATGCAGATTATGGCCTAGATCAGCCCATCATCAATGGGGACAGCGTCTTTACCACAGATTTGGTACGCCAACGCTGGTTGGACAACCTTATGACAGGAACGCATGCTTCTTTGGTCAAGCAGCAGGGCGATATCAAGTACGTGTTAGGAGGCTTTTGGAATGGCTATCTGGGCGAACACTTTGGAACCCTGCCCTGGATGCGTATAAATCCATTGCCCAGCATTTCTGCAACCTACAATGGGTGGGTCGGACGCGAGGAATATACCGGTGCAAATGCGTACCGGTATTATGAGGCGACCGGGGATAAAATGGACTACACAGGCTATGCGAAGGCCGAAATTCCCTTCGGCCCATTTTTGGCCTATGGAGACGTGCAGCTGCGCCAGGTTGATTACTATATCTATGGGCGCAATGACGACCAGACCCCATTAGATGAAGAATATCGGGCCTTGTTTTTTAATCCCAAAGCTGGTCTGGATTGGATCCGAACGGTCGCAAATACCGCACACCGGGCCTATATCTCAGGCGCTTTGGCAAACCGAGAGCCGAACCGCAATGATTTTGTGGACCGCCGTGGCTTGGATGCGCCCAAGGCCGAACGCCTCTTCGATGCAGAACTCGGATATATGGTTCGGAACCCGCGCTATCATGTAGAAGCAACCCTCTACGCCATGGAATACAAAGACCAGTTGGTCCCCACGGGCGCATTAAATGATGTGGGGGCTTCTCTTCGGACCAATGTAGACAAGAGCTATCGCCGTGGCGTAGAACTCGCAGCAGAGTCCCAACTTGGGCGCCACTGGACACTGTATGGCAATACCACCTTGAGTGCAAACCGCATAGCCTCCTTTGAGGAGGTGCTGTACGATTATCTTGATTATTCCGAAGTAAAAACCGTGTATGAAAACACCCCGATTGCCTATTCTCCTGGATTTTTGGGGAACCTGATGGTCAAATATGTGTGGACGACACGCAAAGTTGGAGCGAACAACGCACAGGCGTTTATGGCACTTCGCGCCAAGGCGGTCAGTCGTCAATTCTTGGACAATACGGGTAGTGCAGAACGTAGCCTAGACCCTTATAAAACATTGGATTTTCAGTTCCGTTATCCTGCGCCTTGGGGCACTATCCAAGTAGATCTTGTAAATCTGCTGAATGCGCAATACGCGCCCAATGGATACACTTGGGGCTATCGATATGGCCGCAGCCGGACCGATGAGAATTTCTACTACCCCATGGCTGGAACCATGATGATGCTTACGTATCGCTTGTCGCTGGAGTAAGGAGTCGAAGAGTCGAAGAGCTGAACGGTAGAAGCGTTAAAGGGCAGGCCATCCTGTTTTCTGCGCGAAGGTTTCCCGTGAGGATTGCCCTAGAGTGTTCATAGAAGGTATTTTTTGCTTGCGTGTGCTTCTGCTTGGTCATCCTGTAACCAAAACCCCTCGCGCCTGATCCGCATCTAGACCAATCTGGTTCATGAGGGCTTCACGGCTTGAAAAAGCATACTCCCCGCGCAAACGCTCGATAAAATGCACACGAAGGCGTTGGCCATACAGATCCTGCCCCTCTTCAAGAAGATGCACTTCTAAGACAGCTAATCCTGCTTCAATACTTGGCCGCTGTCCATAGTTTGCCACCGCAGGCAGTTGACGCGTATGGGTTCCTGCTGGCTGATCAAGTAAATCAACACGAACCGCATACACCCCTAGGGCGGGTAATAATTTATCGGCGTGCAGCCCTCCTATATTCGCTGTAGGAAACCCTATTGTTCGGCCAATTTGCCTGCCTTGAACCACTTCACCGGTGACAAAATAGGGACGTGTCAACGCCAGGGCGGCTTTCTGTACCTCCCCTGCTTTGAGGGCCTGCCGAATTTGGGTGGACGACACGTGCATAGCTGAAATGTCCAATGCAGGAATTTCCTCCACCTCAAACCCGTAGACCGGGGCATATTCACGAAGGTGTTCAAAGGATCCTTCACGGTTGCGGCCAAATCGGTGGTCATGGCCAATCACCAAACGCTTTACCCCTACTTTTTCGACCAATAACTGCCGTACAAAATCCAAGGATTTGATTTGAGAAAAAGCATGGGTAAAAGGCTGAACAATGAGAAAGTCTAGGCCCGATTCAGCCAACAATTCAGCGCGCTCTTCCACGGTAGTGAGCAATTCTAGAGGGTATTCTGGATGAATGAGGCGTCGAGGATGGGGATCAAACGTCACCAAAACGGATTGTCCATCTAGTTCTTTGGCGGAGGCCAACAACCTTCGAAGGATGGCTTGGTGGCCCGCGTGCACCCCGTCAAACGTTCCAGTCGTAGCGACCGCCACGCTTTGGGTCGGAAATTGAGAGATGTCAGAGAAGGTTTGCACAAAGAGCAGGATTGTTTTGCAAAGATATCGTTGCCATCTTTGCCCTATGGTATATGCCTTCAAAAATGCTTGGCTTCTTTTTCGTCAAGCGCCACAAACCTTTTTCTTTTTTGGCGTTGCTGCCTACGCAGCCGCTATGCTGGGAACTTTCTTCCCCTATCTCGCCTTTTTAGCTACCTATTTTGTCTTGCCTGCTTTGTATGTAGGCGTTGCCATGGTCGCAGAAGAGGGCGGTTACACAGGAGCAGATGCAAAGCAAAAGCTCTTTTCACTGGGAAAAGGCTTCCTCCACGCGGGGACTCTGGGTATGCTTTTACTTTTCCAACTGATCGTGGGCGCCATGCTTTTGGGTTTTGTCGTCGCCTTGTTTTTGGATGCGGATACAGCGGCAACGGTAGAGTCTATTCAAAAGGAGGCCGCAAATGACCCGGCATTGCTCATGGAACTCTTATCGACAGAAGTGGATTGGGTGCGTTCTCAATTCTTAGGTATGGCCCTTTTTTTGATGGCCCTCGCCCTTGTCGCCTTTTCTTTACAGGCCTGGTTTATTCGCGTATTTGAAGCAGAAAGTTTTTTTGGTTCGATCCGCGGCAGCATTCAAAGGGGGAGAAAAAACTTTCCGACTTGGGTTGCCTTTACCTTCTTGATTCTCTTGGTTTTTGTGGGCGACTTCTTTACGAATGGGCTACTTCGTCTCTTCTCCTTCCCTTTGCTTGCCCTGACACATTATTTCTTGTACAAAAAGATGCGGTCTTAAGCATCTGATTAGTACCTTTGCATCCGAATTCGGAAAGATCTTTTAACCCTTCGTTATGTCCACCCTGAAAGGAAAAATCGCACAAGTCATTGGTCCCGTCGTTGACGTGTACTTTGAAGGCGCTGTGCTTCCCAAAATTTACGACGCCCTTGTGGTCACTCGTCCCAATGGCCAAAAGGTCATCATGGAAACCCAACAGCACGTTGGTGAAGACACGGTTCGTGCCATCTCGATGGACTCTACCGATGGCTTTACACGCGGCCAAGAAGTTATCGCAACAGGCCAGCCTATTGCTATGCCTTCTGGCGAGCAAATCCGTGGGCGAGTATTCAATGTAGTAGGGGAAGACATTGATGGCATTGGGGGTATTGAGGCAAGCACACCGCTTCCTATTCACCGTGAAGCGCCTAAGTTTGAAGATCTTTCTACAGCCACTGAAATGCTGCTGACAGGTATCAAAGTCATCGACTTGATTGAGCCTTATGCAAAGGGGGGTAAAATTGGATTATTTGGTGGTGCCGGTGTAGGTAAAACCGTTTTGATCCAGGAATTGATCAACAACATTGCAAAAGGTCACGGTGGTCTTTCTGTATTTGCTGGTGTTGGTGAGCGCACACGTGAAGGAAACGACCTCTTGCGTGAAATGATTGAAGCAGGGATCATCAAGTATGGTGAAGACTTCAAGCATTCCATGGAAGAAGGCGGTTGGGACTTGAGCAAGGTGGACAAAGAAGAGTTGAAAGGCTCTAAGGCTACGTTTGTATTCGGTCAAATGAATGAGCCCCCAGGGGCACGGGCACGTGTGGCCCTTTCTGGCTTGACCATTGCGGAATATTACCGCGATGGCGAAGGCACAGGACAGGGGAAGGATATCCTATTCTTCGTAGACAACATCTTCCGTTTTACCCAAGCAGGTTCTGAGGTTTCGGCCCTTTTGGGACGTATGCCTTCTGCCGTGGGATACCAACCTACTTTGGCCACTGAAATGGGCTTGATGCAGGAGCGTATCACCTCAACCAAAAACGGTTCTATTACCTCTGTTCAAGCGGTATATGTTCCAGCGGATGACCTGACTGATCCAGCCCCTGCGACCACTTTTGCGCACTTGGATGCAACCACCGTATTGTCACGTAAGATTTCGGAATTGGGCATCTACCCGGCCGTTGATCCATTGGATTCTACTTCGCGTATTTTGACGCCAGAGATAGTAGGAAAGGAGCACTATGACTGTGCACAAGATGTGAAAATGATTCTTCAGCGCTACAAAGAGCTACAGGATATCATCGCCATCTTAGGTATGGAAGAATTGTCTGAAGAAGATAAGATTGTCGTACACCGCGCGCGCCGCGTTCAACGTTTCTTGTCTCAGCCTTTCCACGTAGCTGAGCAGTTTACAGGTATCCCCGGGGTATTTGTAGACCTCGCAGAGACGATTAAAGGATTCAAAATGATCATGGACGGTGAATTGGATCAGTATCCTGAAGCAGCCTTCAACTTGAAGGGCAGCATTGAGGAAGCCATTGCCGCAGGGGAGAAAATGTTGGCAGAAGTCTAAGTATGGCCCTACACGTGGACATCCTCACCCCTGAAAAGTCGCTTTTTAAAGGCGAAGCAACGGCTGTACAATTTCCTGGAACGGAAGGATTGTTCCAGATTTTGACCGACCACGCCCCTATTATGGCTTCTTTGACCCAAGGCACCATCGTGATCGAAGGAGCTTCAGGCCGAACAACTGTAGAGATTCAGGGCGGGGTGGTAGAAGTTTCTCAAAACCTTGTTTCTGTTTTAGCGCGTTAATTACGCTGCGTTATCTTTATGCCCGGCCTCTCCAAAAGAGGCCGGGCTTTTTATTTCTCATTATGCGTTTCTTCCCCCTGTTTCTTTTTTCCGCTGTCATAGCTTTTGGACAACAAGTCCCTATTGACAGCATTTTACCCAGCGTGTATACCTCGGATTTCCTTGGCCCTCAAGAATTTAATGGGACCGTTCTGCAAGAAGTAAACGTACGTGGACATCTTTATCAAGAACGTGGACATGCTGTTGAAGCGCGCATCGTCCCAGTCCATGCGCCCTTTCAGAGCGCTAGTGAAGCGCTAGAGGGGCTCTTCTCATCGGTAGACATTCGTAGCCGGAGTGCCCATGATGTTCAATCTGATATATCCGTTCGTGGATCCACGTTTGATCAGGTCCTGATTCTTGTCAACGGCATTCCCTATTCGGACCCACAGACTGGACACCACAGCATGAATCTCCCGGTCCCTATGGAGGCCATTTCCAGCATCTCTGTCCTGCCGAGTGGTGGATCTTACCGCTATGGTCCTTTTGCCTTTGCTGGCGTGGTAAATATTGAAACCCTTTCACCCGAATCAAGAAAAGGATATGCGAATGCGGGCATTGGTCAATATGGATACCAGCGCGGTGCCGCAGGGGTGTATCTGGGCCAATTGGCAGGCACCCATATTCGCTTAGATATGGACTACAAGGGGGCAGATGGCGCCATCCTCAATACTGATTTCAGCCAACTTCAAACCTATGTGCGCAGTCAATCCATTCTTCCAGGAGGGCGTGTCGTTCAAGGCCATGTTGGGGTGGTGACGAAAAGATTCGGCGCGCAGAATTTTTATTCTTTCAGCTTTCCCGAGCAATACGAAGCTGTGCAAGGATATTCAGGTGCACTCACGCTAGATGGCTATCCTTGGCATGCGAGTGTATATGCCCGACAGCATAATGACCACTTTGAACTATTCCGCGAAGAGCAAGGCTACTATCAACGGTTTGATAACGGTCAGTTTATGCGCACCACAGATTCAAGCTGGGCCCCTTCTTGGTATACCGAGCATAATAACCACCGAAACAGAACCCTTGGAGGGGAAGTGACTTATGCAGCGGGTAGATCGAACAAAGTACTTTTTGGAGCAGATGTTCGCCATGACAATATTGTGAGCAATGCACTTGGTAGTCCTTTGTTGAGCCCGATTCCTGCACCGGATAACCGTTCATTTTATACCAAAGGAGATGCGCGAACAAACGCAGGCGCATTTATGTCCTACCAAACCCCCGTTAGCGCCAAATCTTTGCCCGCCCTAAAGGCCAATTTGCGCCTCAATTACAATGACCGCTATGGGGTGGATTATTTGCCCAATCTGGACATTTTGTATGCCTATCCACACCCAGACGATGGGATGAAATCATCGCAAGTACGTGCGAGCATCAACAGGAGTTTTCGCTTGCCCACCTTTACGGACTTGTACTACACCCTTGGGGGCGCACAAGGTTCCCTTGATTTGACCCCCGAGTATGCTTGGAATATAGAAACGGGTATTTCTTTATGGCGGTCACCCGTTCGTGTAACCGGTGGGCAGCATGGTATGCCTCACTGGATCAATACGCGCATTTACCAGCGACGCGGGACCAACCTCATTGATTGGATTTACCGTACCGTCGACGGCGCATCCTTATTGCAGGCGGACAATATTACGCAGGTGAGCATTAGCGGGCTTGAAATAGAGACAGGCGGATCTGTGGTGGATCTGCTCCGATGGCGTGGTAGATTTCAATCCGCGACCCATCAAGCATCTTCCCTTGAGGGGCAGTCTATATATGCTTTAGACTACCTAGCCAACCGGCTTCAACTTGAAGTAGAGACCGTTCCAAGGCATGGTTTTGCAGGAGGGCTTTTGCTGATTCGCCAAGACCGAGCAGGTCAATACGCGCTGCCTTCCGGAGTATTAACTGGGTACGCCCCCTTCCACACTTTGGACCTCCGCGCCAGCTATGATCATGACGGGATGACCGTCTATGTGGATGCGATGAATGTTTTGAATGCAACTGTGATTGACCGCGGAAACGTTCCCCTCCCTGGACGATGGGTAAAGGCAGGCGTGCGCTTCCATTGGGAGTAAGGCCCCTATTGCCTACTGCTATCTGCTACCTTTGTGTTGATGTTAGAATCTGGCTTACCCACCCCGCTCCACGGCAGCGCACATGCGGCACCTTCGGATGCCCTTTTCTGGGTAGCGGCCATCATTACACTTGCACTTGGGTTATTGCTACAGCGGGCTCCGCTCAATAGCAACCGATGGACCTTTGTACTACAATTTTTCATAAAGTGGGAGGATCCCTCTGCACGGCTTTGGGTGCCTAATCTTTTATTGGTCACTTTTCTAAGTATTCTCGCATTTCTCATTTTAGGAACAGAGAGCATTCCACATTTGATACCGGGATACAATGGGCCTTGGTACGGGCTTTATTTGCTGCCCACATTGGCCATTATGAGTCAGTTAATGGTCCACCTCCTTTTTGGACGCATTTGGGAATCACACAAGCTTCATTGGCGCCACTGGAGCGAACGGTTTTCCTTTTTACCTGCACTATGGGTTGCCTTACCCTCCCTGCTTTGGTTCTTGGTGGCATTTGAAGCCCGAAAGTCCATCTTGGAGCCCTTCTTTATTGTCATTGTGTTGCTTGGCGTTGGCTTGTACGCACTTGGGCTGATACGGGCGCTATTTCGCTATATATCAAGAGGTCTTACCCCGTGGTACTTGGCATTTTTGTACCTTTGCGCCCTAGAAGCAAGCCCCCTATTCTGGATCTTATTTTTTCAAACGTATGAAAGTTAAAAGTATCCTCGTATCTCAACCTGAACCACAGGCAGGAAACAACCCTTATACACAGTTAGCTGACAAACACAAAGTGAAAGTGGATTTTCGCCAATTCATTGAGGTTTTGGGCGTTCCTTCCGCTGAATTTCGCAAGGACAAGGTGACTCCAGCTGACTATAAAGCTTTCATTTTCACCAGCCGAAATGCCATTGATCACTTCTTTCGCATGTGTGAAGAAATGCGCGTAGCCATCAATCCCGATTGGAAATATTTCTGCGTTTCTGAGGCCGTCGCTTACTATTTGCAAAAGTTTGTTCCATACCGCAAGCGTAAAATTTATCCAGGGACCGGTAATTTATCTGGCCTCATCCCCACCTTAAAAAAGCAGCGAGGGGAGCATTTTATGCTTCCCACATCAGATCTTCTGAATCCGGACATCCCTGAAATGCTGAACATCGCTAACATTAAGTGGACCCGCGCCACGATGTACCACACGGTATCTTCTGACCTGAGTGATCTCAGTGATGTTAAATATGACATTCTGGTCTTCTTTAGTCCTGAGGGAATCCGATCGCTTTTAAAAAATTTCCCGAATTTCAAACAAGATTCTACCCGTATCGCCGCCTTTGGTAGTTCTACGCACCAAGCGGTGAAAGACCATGACTTGAGGTTGGATATTCAGGTACCGACACCTAAGTTTACCTCTATGAGCCAAGCCCTAGATTCATACGTGGAAGAAGCCAACAAAGGAAAGTGAATGATGCCCGTTTCCCCCGAGAGGAAAAGCTAAAACTTCGCAACCGTATTTCGCATTTATTTGAACATGGTCGGCGGTTTAGCCAAGGGCCTATGCAAGTGCTTTGGATGCCGTCCCCTTGGCCATTAGAGCGCGGTATTCAGGTATTAGTGGGCGCACCTAAGCGTCGATTTAAACTGGCCGTTGACCGCAACCGCGTCAAACGTTTATTACGCGAAGCATACCGATTAGAGCGTGGCAATCGACTGGACGGCGCTGAACCTGTGATCATAGGATTTCTATATCAAGGAAAAATGCCTGTGCAGCTCAGCGCTTTGCGCGGGCACATGGCAGAGGCCATCATGAAGGTCGCTGCGCATTCAAGCAAAGGAGATCAAAGCTTGGCTTAAGCCATGTCGGACGCTTCCTTCTGGTGAAGAACCCAGGCCCAGGCTAACGCCAGCAAGCTTATCCCTAAGGCGCGCTCCATAAAGCTCTCCGTCAGCATCAAACTACCAAAATAGAGGACAAACATGCCACCATAAGGGCGGGAAGGAGGATGCACTTTATAGCCCCAAACAAAACAAGCCATCAGCAGGACGAAACCAAACAAACCCCAGGCCAATCCCCATTGAAGAAATTGGTTGTGCACGTTGAGGTGACGCTTCAGGCCAAATCGGTAATCCATGGCGGTGTATTGACTGTCCAAAGCTGATTGTACAGCCCTAGGGCCCCACCCCGTTATCGGCTTCTCCTTGATCAGCGTCCAAGCCGCTTGCGATTGCACTAGCCGTGTATCTATGGAGCCCGTTGCCCAATGCGGGTCTGCTTTTTTCATGACATGCCCCAGCGCGCGTCCATGCGATAAACCTTGCGCTAAGGTGAATCCTGCCACTAGGATCGCCAGATAGAGTACCCCTTTATGTAGCCGCATCTGGGTGTTCGTCTGGGAATAAAACCACACGACTGCCAACAAGGCGCTTAACAATAACATTTTGGCGCCCATCAACCCTAATACCAGGAGGGTAAAGCCCCAGAATACCTGCTTAAGCCATGGGCGCAATGGCAAGTTTTGCGCCGCAAGCGCCCCTAGTAAAAGGTAGGTTCCTAGATAAACATGTTGGTGCAGTCCTCCAAGGAGTCCCCGATAAAGTAAATCTGCAAATGGCACGCCATGGCTCCAGCGCCAAAGGGCAAAACCGGTTAAATAGAGCATAACCGCAGCAGCCCCTATAGGCAATGCGCGTTGAGCCGTTTGATGATCGTAGACCCAAAGCAAGCCGATAAGCGGCCAATATTTCCAAATCTCTTCCTGCGCCATGGAATGCCAAAGGGCACTCACCCCCACCATCACCACTATGCCGAAAAGTGCATTGAAACCGCCCCTGGTTTTCCACTTGTTTTGCAGAGCTTTAAGGCCTTCTATGAAAATCATAGAAACAACAGCAAGACCAAGCGCCAAGCCAGCTCCAAAGTCCCAAAAAGGCAAAAGAAGCACCCAGAGGCTTAGGAAAATAGATCGAATTAGGCGTTGGGGTTCCATACTGTTCTTCCTAAACGCTCAGAAAATCGCGTAAGTACTTCATAGGAAATCGTACCACACCGTTGCGCAAAATCATGGAGACGGAGATTGGCCCCAAGTACTTCAACAGCATCCCCGACTTCTGCAGCACAATGTGTGATGTCGACCAAGGTCATGTCCATGCAAACCTTACCCACCACAGGGCAAGGTTGGCCTCCGATCAATACATGGCCCACCCCGTGACTTAAGGCGCGCGGAAATCCATCTGCATAGCCCATGGGGAGGGTCGCAATTCTTCGTTCGTATGTCGCGGCATCGCCATGGCCATAGGAAAGTCCTTCGCCTGCTGGCACGCTCTGAATATGGGATATACGCGTCTCTACATGGACAACAGGCTGCAGCTGCGCTCGATCCGATGCTACAGGAGAATCACCAAATAACCCGATGCCTAAACGAACCATGTCCCCTTGCAATGTTGGGTGCCGCACCGTCCCGGGTGTGTTGGCCATTTGGCGCAATGGCGCATAGCCCAGGACGTGTGTAAAATCTTCGTAGAACTGCGTGAATCGCGTTGCTTGTATTGCCGTAAAATCATCTTGAGAAGGATCCTCCGCGCTGGCCAAATGGGTCATGACAGAGACGACCTCAAGACCAGGAAAAGCACTCACCCATTCGGCTACCGCTGCACCCTCTTCAGGCAAAAATCCTAAGCGGTGCATCCCCGTATCTACTTTGATATGAATGCGCCCCGGCACATCTGATGGGTGGCGCACGTAGGCTTGTCCATACCGCACTAAGGAGGTGTGGTTAAAAATTTCAGGCTCCAAATGATAGGACAAAAGGGTCTCTACGCTCTGTTCCCCTGGATTCATGACCATAATAGGCGTTTGTATCCCCGCCTGGCGCAGTGCAACCCCCTCATCCGCATACGCTACCCCAAAATAATCTACATGGTGTTTTACTAAGGCCTGCGCAATGGTTACAGCGCCAAGCCCATAGGCGTTGGCTTTGACCATAGCCATCATCCGAGGGGCCTGCAAAATGGTGCGATAGTGGCGCAAATTTGCGGCCAAGGCTTCAAGGTCAAGGCCCAAGATCGTATCGTGGTGTTGCGCTTGGACATAGGGGAGCAAACGCTCTAGCTCTGAACGACGTGGGCCTTTGATCAACAGGGTACCCGGGGCACCAAGATGTTCCCAGGGTTTTTCAGCTAAAAAGGATGTGACAGACTCTGCATAATGTTGATGCCCTTCACAGCCCTTTCCTATCCCATACCATACATCAATCCCCCATTGTTGACATGCCGTATCCATCCATGCAACAAAATCCTTTCCCCCCTCCGGTGCCGCTACCCAGGCAACTTTGGGCGATGCTTCTGCCTGACCCAGCACCTCAAGGGCCCAGGATAAGGACTCTATATCGGAAGAATAACTATCATTCAAAAGGGTCCAACCTTGTATCCCTTGTTGTCGCTCCATTCGAACGCCTGCGCTGCGAACATCCTGCAATCGTTCTGGATTCCATTTATGCCCCATCACCAATAGGGCAGTGATGGCCGCTGCAATATTTTGGGTCTCGATTTTGCTCAAATGTGGGCATGGTGCAGATCCTTTGATCCCCAACGTGTTATGTTGCCAAGACAAGATTCCCTCACGCCATTCAAAATACACCGTTGCCTCTGCATCATCATAGGAAAAGGCGTGAACCGTCGTGAACGCTTGCAATGCAATCCCAATTTCAGGCTGGCTCATGGGGGCTACGACCCATGAGGCCCCCTCAAAAAGGGAGGCTTTTTCATGAAGTTTTTGCACCCGATCCAAAAACCCTGCGTCATGCGCATCGCCTAAAGAGGTAAAGATGCCCCCATTGGGCTGTACCCAAGGGGCAAGTTTCTGCATATCCCCCATTGCACCAACCCCAACCTCTAAGAGCAGCATGGAGGCATCCATTGGAGCGCCCAAAATGGAAAGGGGAACGCCCAATTGCGAATTAAAGCTCCGGGGTGAACGTGCTACCTCCTTGTCTTCCAACAAGTGATAGAGTATTTCTTTGACCGTAGTTTTCCCATTACTGCCCGTGATGGCAATGACCTCCCCTGTCAATTGGTCACGGTGTTGTGCTGCTAACTGATGGAGAGCTCTCCACACATCCTCCACCAACAAAACATGCACCTGGGCTTCTTTTGCCTTGGCTTGAATGGAGGGGACTTGCGCATGGTCTTTCTGCAATACGACCATCGCCGCCCCCTGGGCCATAGCATGATGCGCAAACGCATGTCCGTCTCCACTGGGGGTTATGAAGGCAAAAAAAGCTGTGGGCTGTACCCAAAGGGCACGCCGACTATCCGACGTAATGGCCTGTATTGAGGTGGCCGTGCCCAATTGCACGCGCGTTGCCCCAATACTGGCGATGAATGACTCAATCGGAATGGCCCGGAACATCGTTTGTTTGTTCAGCTTGAATTTTGGAAAAAATGGCGCGTGAGAGGGGTTCATACTCGCTCTGCGATCCCAATAGAATGGTGCCTTGCCCGGCCTCTAAGCGATGAGAGTAGTGCGCCAATTCGCCCGTGCGCACACAAATGGCATGCACCTTGGTCACAAACTCGGCAACAGCCATTAATTGTGGCATGGGGCCAAAAGGTTTGCCACTAAAGTCCATATCAAGCCCTGCAATAATGACGCGCGTGCCTGCATTGGCTAGGGCGTTCACTACTTCCACAATGCCCTCATCCATGAACTGTGCTTCATCAATGCCTACCACATCATAGCCCGCTGCCAATAGGTGCAATTGGTCAGAACTTTGTACAACCTGGCAATCCAATGATGCGCGGTCATGGGTGACGACTGCATCCTCCGCATAGCGCGTATCTATACCCGGTTTAAAGATTTGAACCGAGAGTTTGGCAATTTGAGCGCGCTTGGCACGACGAATCAGTTCTTCTGTCTTACCAGAAAACATGGAGCCGGCGATGACTTCAATCCATCCGGAACGACGTGTAGGAACTTCTGTGTGCTCTTGGAACATTTTGTACTTTTCGGTGCCGCACAAATCTACCACAGCGACAACAAACCCCCTTCGCATGTCACTCACGGATTCTCTCTCCTCCCTTCGTCAGACCTTAACGACCGAAACCCCAAGCGCAGCCCACCTTTCAGAGCTACACGCGCTGCTTTCCATGGCCTATGAGCAGTCCCTACGTAGTCGGCTAGCTCAGGTGGAACAAGCGGCACAAGCAGAGGTAAGGGCTTCCTTGGCACAACTTGAAAAGGAGATGGCCGCCAAATTGGCGCATGCTGAAGCTGAAGCGCGTGCTCAAGCTGAAGCGCAGAAACCGCAGTCTACAGATGGGGCGGTCACTGCGGAAAAGGAACCTCCGACCATTCCAGCCGCGGCACCCGTCTCCGTCATGGAATCAACCCAAGCGCATCGTGAACAGGAGGCTATTCCTGCTCCAGCAGAAACATCCACTCCTCCAGCATCCCCTGACCAAGCAAGTCTTTCCACCCCCGCATCGGCTAAAAGTGTAAACGCACGTTATGCCGCACTAAAGGTGGGCTTGAATGACCGTATGGCGTTTGTCAAGCATTTATTTGCTGGAGAAGACGATGACTTTCAACGTGTCATCGCTGCGTTGGCCACCATGGAAAGCAGAGAAGAGTGTCAAACATTTCTAGAGACGGCTGTGTATGATGACTATGACTGGTCCCAGAAACCCGAAATAGCCGAGCGATTCCTCGCCTTGGTTTTTGCACGATTTGAATAGCCATGGGTAAACTCATTCTTGTCCCAACCCCGCTGGGAAACCTTGGCGATATCACCTTGCGTGCATTAGAAGTTTTGCGCAGCGCCGAAGTTGTATTGGCCGAAGACACGCGAACCTCGGGTAAGTTGTTCATGCTTTTGGAGATTCAAGCCCCGCTTCGCGCCTTTCACATGCACAATGAGCACAGTCTATTAGAAAGAACGGTAGCGGCCATCGACGCAAGTGCAGGATATACCGCGCTGGTGAGCGATGCCGGCACACCGGGCATTAGTGACCCTGGATTTCTCTTAGTTCGGGCCTGTGTAGCCGCGGGTATTACGGTTGAGGCCTTACCGGGTCCCTCTGCCTTGATTCCCGCCCTTGTCGCCAGTGGATTGCCCTGTGATCGCTTTGTCTTTGAGGGTTTCTTACCCATCAAGAAAGGGCGACAAACCCGAATAAAAGCGTGGGCGACAGAGTCCAGAACCCTTGTTTTTTACGAGTCCCCACACCGATTGGCGCGCTGTCTGCGCGAGTTAGAAGAACATTTGGGCGCCGACCGCCCAATCTGCGTTGTGCGTGAGATCAGTAAAATCTATGAGACCTATCACCGTGGAACCATTGGCGAATTAGCCGCTCATTTTGCGCAACAAGAAGCCAAAGGGGAAATCGTCATTGTCCTTGGCGGGGCTGAGGCATCTTAAGCATCATATTTTTTAAAAACTAAATGGCTTTCCGGGCCGGCACCGGTACCTTTGAGACGATGAATCTTCCGGCACCTCAACTTCGCACTTTTGGCTCTTGGAGTGGGTCGTCCCAATCTCCATTAGTGATTGCGGGACCCTGTTCTGCTGAGTCATTAGACCAAGTGATGCAAACGGCCAAGGCACTCAAAGCAGGGGGTCAAACACAGCTTTTTCGGGCAGGAGTATGGAAGCCCAGGACACGGCCTGGCCAATTTGAGGGCATTGGGTATGATGCCTTGGGATGGCTGCAGCAAATGCGTGCTGAAGTGGGTCTTCCCTTTGTCATTGAAGTGGCCAATGCTGCTCATGTAGAAAAAGCGCTCGCCGTTAAAGCCGATGCCGTATGGATAGGCGCGCGAACCACGGTCAATCCTTTTTATGTGCAAGAAATTGCAGAAGCACTTCGCGGATCTCATGTGCCTGTATTAGTTAAAAACCCCATCCATGCAGATCTAGGCCTTTGGCTTGGGGCATTGGAGCGTCTAGAAAAAGTCGGCTCAACAGAATTGGCTGCGGTACATCGTGGATTTTTCTCAAGCCACGCGGCGCCTTACCGAAATGAACCCAAATGGGAACTCAGTTTTGAATTGCGCCGGCAAGCGCCTAACATCCCCATCATTTGTGATCCTAGCCACATTGCAGGCAACCGCGCCCTCGTGGAGCAGGTAGCTCAAGTGGCTATGGACATCCAAATGGATGGACTCATGATTGAAGTGCATCCCACACCGGATGAAGCGCTCAGCGATGCAGCCCAACAAATCACCCCAGAACGCTTACGCGTGCTCTTGCAAATTTTGGCCGCCAATGCCCCTAGAAATAGTGCATTGCAAGAAGTCATAGATGCCGAACGGCTAAAACTAGACGAGGTCGACCGCGCCATGGTGGACCTACTGCGTCAACGAATGGACATCGTGGAAGCCTTAGGACACCTCAAGGTTCAGCACGGCGTTGGAATCTTTCAAATGGACCGCTGGTTTGATCTTTTGCAACAACGCGGTGAACAAGCTGAAACGTTGCATCTAAATCGGGCCTTCGTGGAAGAGCTCTTTCAGACCGTACACAAGTATTCGGTAGAGCAGCAGCTTCGGCTTTATGACGCCAGCCGAAAAAACCGGGAAGAATGAAAAAGCAATGGCACTACGCCCCAATAGGGGATGCTACATCTGTTGCAGAGTTGACCAAAGAATTAGGTGCACCTTATGCCGCTTTGGCGCGCGTGCTAGTTCAGCGAGGCCTTCATACCCTCTCTGATGTCAAAGCATGGATCCCTGGGGTTTCCATTTCAGAAATTGACCCTATGGCCATGGCAGATATGCCGGTCGCAGCCCAACGCCTTGCAGCCGCAAGAGAGAACCACGAAACGGTGGTGCTTTTTGGCGACTATGATGTGGATGGAACCACCGCCGTATCGGTGGGCAAGCTTGCTTTAGAAAAAGGTGGATGGCGCATCCTTACCTATATCCCTGACCGCTACAAAGAAGGCTATGGCCTTTCTGCAGACGGCATTGACTGGGCCTTAGCACAAGACGCTAAAGTGCTGGTTGCATTAGATTGTGGGATTAAATCCAATGCCTTGATTGCAGATGCGCAAGACCGTGGTTTGGATATCATTGTCGCAGACCATCATACGCCGGGCGCCACCCTGCCTCCAGCATTGGCTGTATTAGATCCAAAGAGAGAAGACTGCCTGTTTCCGCACAAAGAACTTTCTGGCTGTGGTGTCGGCTATATGCTGTGGCGTGCAGCCTATAGCACGGCGGGATTAGATCCCCTGAAGCTAGATGCGCTTCAGGATCTTGTAGCGGTCAGTATCGGCGCAGACATGGTGCCCTTAGTGGGACTCAATCGAGGTATAGTGCGCCAAGGGTTGGATGCCATCAACACCTCCCCCAGGCCAGCTCTTGCCGCACTGTTATCCCATAGAGCAGAAGGACCTATTACCCTACAAGATGTCGTCTTTGCTATCGGGCCCAAAATCAACGCAGCTGGCCGCATGCGTCATGGCCAATTGGCCGTAGATCTTTTGACACAAGGCAATGCAGATATACTCGCCCAACTGTCACAGCATATTGAATCCCACAACCTAGAGCGGCGTGAGACAGAACGGGAAGTGAGTCTAGCTGCGCAGGCCCAAGCAGCCACCCAATCTGATAGAGCGGGACTCGTACTTGTTGGGGCTGGCTGGCACAAAGGCGTGGTGGGCATTGTCGCCCAACGCACGGTTGAGACCTTTTACAAGCCTACCATTGTCCTCACCTTATATGAGGGAAAATTGTCGGGGAGTGCGCGTTCCGTTCCCGGATTAGATCTCTATGCTATTTTAGACGAGACCTCCGAACATTTATTACAATTTGGCGGACATCGTGCAGCAGCAGGAATGACCCTTATGCCCGAGCATCTTGAAGATTTTCGGCAAGCATTTGATGATGCGGTAAAAAGACATTGGCCTGCTGCTGCGCGTTTCCCCATGCAACACGTGGATACCTCCGCACGTATCCACGAACTGCATGAAGGCCTCTGTACCTTAATGGACCGCATGGAACCCTTTGGCATGGACAATGAAGCCCCAATTTGGGGGCTCGAAGGCGTGGAGCTTACAGAAGTTCGTCAACTCTCAGAAGGCAAACACCTGCGTACTGTTTTGCGCGATCCACAAACGGGCGCCACCCTCCCGGCCATAGGATTTGGATGGGGAGACTTTGAAGCAAACGGACCTGTCCAGGCGGCTGTGGTCCTAGGTTGGAATATTTTTAGAGGCCAAAAGAACCTTCAAGCAAGAATTTTAGATCTACAAGCATAAACCATGGGGAAAAATAAATTGGCCCGCTTTACACAGCTTGCCACCTATTCGCATGTACTTCAACCGCATAAAGATGAGGTTTTAGGCGGCTTTCCTATGGCGGGCAAATGGAAGTCTGATTTCTTCAAAAACAATCAGCCGCTTGTGGTAGAACTAGGCTGCGGCCGCGGTGAATATGCCGTGGCATTGGGACAACGCGATCCGCAAAAGAATTACCTAGGCATTGACATCAAAGGTGCGCGCATCTGGGAAGGGGCTACCCATTCCCTTCAAGAGGACATGGCCCATGTGGGATTTTTGCGGACTCGAATTGAATGGGTAGAGCATTGCTTTGCTCCAGGTGAAATCGATGAAATATGGATCACTTTTCCTGATCCTCAAATCAAATTTCAACGAGCTAAGCACCGAATGATCGGCCCAGCCTTTTTAGAGAAATATGAACGTTTGCTCTCCCCAGGAGGGGCTATCCACTTAAAATCGGACAGCGAGTTTTTGCACGGTTACCTGCACGGCATCATTGAATGGAAAGGATTGGAAGTGCTCGAAGCCTACCACGATATCTATGGACAAATCGTAGATAAGCCTGACCATGTTGTCTTTGCTTGCAAAACGTTTTATGAAAAAATGTGGTTAAAGCAAGGCAAGACCATTACCTATTTAAAATTTAGATTTCTTAAGGGTGGCGGAGTCAAGTGACTTTTTTGAACGGGTCTATCACCTCGTGCGACAAATCCCTCCCGGCCGGGTGACGTCCTATGGGGCTATAGCGCGAGCGGTGGGTGCCGCAAAAGCAGCACGGACGGTGGGCTATGCCATGAATGCCAGTCATCAACTCCCGGATATCCCCGCGCACAGAGTGGTAAACCGGCAAGGCCTGCTCACAGGCAAGCACCACTTTGGCGGAAACACCGCGATGCAACAATTGCTTGAATCTGAGGGGGTACGAATTCTAGAAGATCAAATTCAGGACTTTGCGGCACATTATTGGGACCCCCTCTTGGAAGGCGCAGATCTACCGGATACGCTATGAACCGCGACCAAGCCATCTCCTTTTGCGAAGCCCTACCCCAGGCTGAAGCCACCTTTCCTTTTGATTCACATACGTTAGTATTCAAAATTGCGGGCAAAATGTTTGCCCTTTTTCCACTTGAAAAAGACCCCCAGGTTGCCTTAAAATTCCCTCCTGAAGAATTAACCCTTCTGCGTGAAACACATGTGGCCATCTTTCACGGCGCCTATATGAATCCTATTCATTGGGCCGGCGTGTGGCTAGATGGTTCTGCTGATAACAAAACAATGGAAACCTGGATTCTAAACAGTTATAACTTGATTGTCGCTAAATTGCCAAAAGCTCAACGCGCGCAAAACCCCCCTATCGCATGACCAAAAAACTGCTTAATTACTTCATTCAGGGCCTTCTCTATACCGCCCCGATCGCCATCACCCTATGGGCTGTTTTTTTCCTGCTTCGGTCCTTAGATGGCATCATTCCCATCAAAATTCCAGGCGTTGGTTTGCTCCTATTGCTCACCCTAATTACCACCATTGGCTTCTTGGGGGAATATGCCTTGAAGTTGCGCGTGGTTAAATTGATGGATCGGATGCTTGAAGGCTTGCCATTGGTAAAGCTTATCTACAGCTCTGTAAAAGATGTGATGAAGTCCTTAACTGGAAAGAAAAAAGGCTTTCAACAGCCGGTATTGCTTCGTCTTTCGCTTAAAGAAGAAGTGCGCCGGGTGGGGTTTGTTACAGATGAGGCATTACGAGATCTAGGAAGCCCGAGTGAAGAGCTCATTACCGTCTATGTCCCCCATAGCCTGGCTATTTCAGGACAAGTATTTGTGGTGCCCAAAACCTATGTAGAACCCTTGCATGCAAAGTCTTCCGATGTTATGAAGTACATCATTGCAGGCGGTGTGACGGGTGGACAATAGCAAAGCCCACTGCATTAAGCACGCGCACCCTTCACGCGTACGCTCCCTTCAAGTAAACTTGATACGAGGGTCAGCACTGCGCTAAAGAGTAAGGCTGACCAAAACCCGCTTACAGCAAATCCCTCTACCCAATCACTGGCCAACAATACCACCATTGCGTTAATGGCCAGTAAGAAAAAGCCAAGGGTCAATAGGGTCAATGGAATGGTCAAAAGGATTAACACGGGCCGAATAGTGACATTCAGCACAGCGAGCGCCAAAGACACCCATATGGCCGTACTGAAATGGGCCAACACAACCCCTGGAAGGATGTAGGCTGTGGCAAAAACACTCAAGGTGCGAACCACAAATCGAATTCCCCAGCCAGATCGTCCCAGTGAATTCTTTGCAGGTGTAGCGTTCATGTCACAATTTTTAAGAAAAGTTAGACCATATGCCCGAGATTCGTAAAAAATATTTTCAACCCGCATGAAACTTATTGCCTTCAGCACTTCTGCCGCCCTTCTGCTTCTGAGTTGCCAACCTTCCAACGAAATTTCTGAAATGGATCCATTACCCCATGACCCGCATTCCTATGCGGACCCAGCTGAAGCCATCGTGACAGATTTGTTTCTCAACATTTTTGAGGTTGATTTTCAAACGCATGTCTTACATGCTACAGCTACCCTCACATTTGAATGCCATGATGCAGATACCCTGCGTTTGGATACCTATGGCCTCGATATTCAAGATGTGCGCCATATGGATGAAGGAATGGGTGAAATTCCTCTGCGCTTTGCCCCCGGGCGACAAGACCCGATTCTGGGTACTGAATTGCTCATTTATCCAGAATCGGCGGTAAACGGCATCTACAGCATTACGATTGCCTACAAAACCAGTCCCGATGCCAAAGCGCTTCAATGGTTAGCCCCAGAACAAACCAATGGCAAAACCCAGCCCTTTTTATTTACGCAGAGTCAAGCCATCTTGGCCCGCACTTGGATTCCATTGCAAGACAGTCCCGGCATTCGATTTACCTATTCGGCAAAGGTCCAGGCCCCTAGTGGATTGATGGCCGTCATGAGCGCCTCTAATCCTACCGAAATCGCCGAAGATGGGCGCTATGCATTTACAATGGCGCAACCCATTCCATCCTATTTGATGGCATTAGCTATTGGTGACTTGCGTTTTCAATCCACGGGCCCACGCACAGGGGTATATGCAGAACCTGCATTTCTTGAAGCTTCTGCATGGGAGTTTGCCGAAACTGAAGCGATGATTAAAGCTGCAGAAGCCTTATACGGTCCATATCAGTGGGACCGCTATGATCTTTTGGTCCTTCCTCCTTCCTTTCCGTTCGGTGGCATGGAAAACCCACGTCTAACCTTCTTGACGCCCACCGTCATTGCGGGGGATCGTTCACTGGTTGCCCTCATCGCCCATGAGCTTGCCCATTCATGGTCTGGTAACTTGGTTACCAACGGGACATGGAATGACTTCTGGATCAATGAAGGCTTTACCGTCTACTTTGAAAACCGCATTATGGAAGCGGTGTATGGGGCCGACTATGCCGCCATGCTGCAAGCCCTTTCCTATGGCGAGCTTGAAGCGCAAGTCGCTGATTTTATGCACAATGCTCCAAATGATACTAAGTTGGCCATTGACCTTGTTGGGCGCAACCCCGACGATGGTGTCACGACCATTGCCTATGACAAGGGGTTTCATTTTCTGCGTTTGGTAGAGCAAACGGTAGGACGTGAAGCATTCGATGTCTTCTTGAAGGACTACTTTGCGCAGTACACCTTTAAGTCGATGACCACGGAGCGCTTTATCGCGCACGTAAAGTCAACCTTGCTCGCGGACTCACAATGGGAAGAAATAGGCGGAGACGCATGGATTTATGGAACAGGGCTTCCTGCCAACTGCCCACAGGTTGATCCTATCCTTTTTGCCCAAGTAGATGCTGCCGCAACAACTTTTTTAACAAAAGGAAGTCTGCCCGACCCTGCCGACTGGAACACGCATCAATGGTTGCGTTTTATGCATGCGATGGATAGATTGACCGAGCCGCAAGCGCAAAGGCTAGACCAAGCATTTCACTTTACGCAAACGGGTAACGCCGAAATTTTTGCCGCTTGGGCCGTCGTCGCTACCCACGCAGGCATGCACAACGATGATTTGGATGCCAAGATGTCCACTTTTCTTGTTCGCGTTGGACGCAGAAAATTTCTCACCCCCACGTACAAGGCCCTCATGGATGCAGGTCGTCAAGATTTTGCTGTGCATGTTTATGCGCAGGCTCGCCCTGGATATCATGCCGTAGCCCAAGAGACCCTGGACAAGCTTTTAGGGTTGTAAAGCAGCGTTGGGTTTAAGGGGCGAGGGGATGAAAAGTAAAAGAGTTTAGAGGTTGAGGGCTGTGCACTTGAATCCACTTGGCCCACTCTTTATCCCTTCCCCTCTTCTGCCCTTCTACCCGCCAACCTTTGCGATCCAAACCTTGCCTAAGCGCTGGCGGTAGAAGTCTAATTCTGGCGCACTGGGCCTTTCATTCATTGGGATGACCACGCGGTACATGCCATTCACGCGCATCACCTGCGCTGCATAGCCCTGGCCTCTTAGCGTTTGAACTCTTGCCTCCGCCAAGCTTCCCGTTTTAAATGAACCGGTAACCAAATAGCATATTACGGCAGTCTTCCTTGTTATGTTGTTTGCCTGCGACGCAGCTGCTTTTACAGGTATTTCTGCTGTCTTTTGTTCCTGCACTGGAACGATTTTCGTCATAGGAACCGAAGATGCATCAACTGTCACTTGCCCTTCTGCCGCGACAGAAGAGGGCAAAGAAGGGGTAAACGCGCGCGGTTGATTCGTGACGATAAACTCCGTTCTCCTATTGGCCCATCGGATATCATCTGGGCAGATAGAGCAGTCCATTTCACAAGGAATCCCAGGTTCAGCCTCGCCAAGATATTCTCCATGGAATTGGGCCGATGTCACACCTTGAAGAGCAAAGTACTTCTCTACCGTAACCAGTCGTTGCTTAGATAGCAATAAATTATACGCCTCTGTTCCCTTACAATCTGAATGCGACCGCACAATCACATGTAATTCGGGCTGCTCCTTCAGCGTCTGTGTCACAAAGGCCAATTTAGCCTGCTCATCTGTGGATAGGTCCGCGTGGTTATAACGATAATACAACGGCGGCAAGGTGAGGAATAGGGTGGTTCCACCTGCTTTTTTCCATTGGCCCGCCTTGACAGGCAAGCCTGGATAATCGATTTCACCTTCGACCGACAAGTTTGCCTGACGTGCCGCATCTTCGTCTGCCAAGGCGGAATCTTTCTTGGCTTGTTCCGCTTCGAGAGCAGTAAGGTCAATCGTAAAACGATAAATATTATCGCCACCAAAAGCGGCCTTTCGGTTAGAGGCAAACCAGCCACTGCCCATCCCGTCCAAAAATGGACTAAAGTCATCTGAAGGGGAATTGATGTCATCCACCATGTACCATTCTTCCGTCTCAAGGTTGAGCAAAATCAAATCCAATCCCCCTTGACCCGGAAATCCATTCGACGCAAAAAAGAGGCTATCCCCATGAATGCTAGGGAACATCTCCTTGCCCTCTGTGTTGGCAATCCGTAAAGGCATGGGAGCACTCCAGATAGAATCGGCGCCCCACTCTACGTAATAAAGATCGGTACCACCAATACCCCCAGGCATATCCGATACAAAATACAGGCGATTCCGTTTGGCATCCCAGGTAGATTGGCCCACATTCCATGCGTTGTTATTGAAGGAAAAAGCCTCTTCTGACCCCCAAGTTCCATCCTCCATTCGTGAACGCGCATACAGTTGGAGGCGGAAAAGCCCATCCAATTTCTGCAGTTCATTCTTGGTATAGAAGATGCGGTTTTGGCCAAAATGGACCGGTCCCACGTGGTAAGGGGAAGCATAGGTTAACGGCTGGTCCCCCATTTCAAAGAGGCGAACTTTGGTTGAATCTTGGACCCAAGGTTTGATAAAGGGTTCATTGCTTCGCTTGTCTGTTTTTTCATAGCCCTCCTGCATACGGGAAGAAGAAAAAACCAATTGACCTTCAAATTGAACAGGAGCAAAATCGTCATAATCTGAATTGAGCCCCTTTGCCAACTCCATAGTTACGCCACCGGGTAAGACCAAATGACCAATTTCGTCCCGATTTACCCAAAGTTCAGATCGACGGTGTGCAGGATAGGCGCTCGAATAATCGTCCATGCGCTTTGCTGCCGCCTGTTCGCTTCCCATTTGGCGCAATGCATCCACATGGGCAAAGAGGATCTCTGCAGAAAAAGAAGCCTCGGATTTATTCGCCGCGAGGGCTGCATCAAAAGATTGGACCGCCTGATCCGGCATGCCACTTTCGAGATAAATCAATCCGGCTAGGTTCCACTCTTTTGGGGTGGCTAAGGTGGCTCTTTTCAAATATTGAAGGGCCGTGGAATGTTGGTTTTTTGCACGAAGACGCTGGAGCCTCCCTTCGGCCTGTTGGCCAAAGGCAAGGAGCGTACTGCTGACAAAAAGGAGGAGGAGAAGTTTACGCATGGCCTTAGAAATAACGAGGTGAAGTCACCGCTTTCCCAGGCAAATACAAGGGCAAGCTCAAAACGATATCATGCGACATGGGGCCAAAAGGCGCCAAATCTGAAGTGGTGCGCTCCATGGAATACCCAAGACTCAATCCATTGGCCATCCGCAGGTTGATCCATGCCCCCACAGCCGAACCCGGACGCCATGTGCTTCCGAGGGTATAGCGGCGTTTCCATACAAAAGCAGGACTTAGATCCAAACTCCCTGGCGCATTCATGACCATTTTGTATTGCGAGGAAAATCGAAAATCCCAGTCCGCTTGGACCGGAATAGCAAAGCCACCCGATGCATAAAAATGCTGGGCGGTACGCACAATGCCGGGGGATGAAAAGCTCATATAATAGCGCTCGCCATAGACCATAGCGCCATAGCCTACCATGGGGCTCCACTGATTGATGTCCGATTGAAAAATAGGATCATTGGGATCCTGGACATACAAATCCGTCAAGGCCTCATTGTAATTGCTCATGCCCAAACGCAGTCCTACAGCCAATTTAGATTGCTCCGAAACCCGAATGCGGTAATTCACATCCGTGGCAACCGAGGTCATTTGAATCGGGCCCAATTGGTCCGATTGCACCATCAGCCCACTGCCAAACGCGTCTGTCACCATGCTCTGTGCCGAAGCAAAAAGGGTACTAGGCGCGCCCGTAATCCCCTGCCATTGATTGCGGTAGGCTAAAGAAAGTTGTGGGTCTTGCGCATTCCCAGCATAGGCCGGATTGTACATCGTAGGATTGAATACGTACAAGGCCAAATGCGGATCCTGCTGCGCCTGCAATCCAAGGGCGCCAAAGAATATGGAGGCTAAAAGAAAAGTCTTTTTCATGGCTTATCGCTTCAAATAGATGTAACCTGTTTGGGCCGTTTCGGCTGGGCTTAACGTCAGCACATAATAGTACACGCCATTGGGCAAAATGCCGTCGCTGTCTAAAATGTAACTACCTCCCACATTGGCGTGTCCCCCCCAATCATTTTGGTAGCCAACGCCGCTGTCATACACTTTATGTCCCCAGCGGTTAAAGATCTGCAAGTGGCTCTCAGGGTGACGCAGTATGCCAGGAATCACCAAGAGGTCGTTGAATCCATCGTTGTTCGGTGAGATACCCTGTGGGATCGATGTATTACATTCATCTGCATCGAGGTAGTCCGGAATGCCATCGCCATCACAGTCGTCGCCTGTTATGCCATCGTTATTCCAGTCATATTCATCTGCATCGCTCAGGCCATCGCCATCACTATCTAGGTCTAAATAATTTGGAATGCCATCGCCATCGGGATCAAGGTCTCCTTCATCAAGGTCCAAAATGCCATCGCCATCAGAATCTAGATCGCGGAAATCTTCTTGGCCATCTCCATCACTGTCTGGGACAGGTAAAGCGATTCCTCCTTGGGCAGGGTCAATGGCGTCATGCAATCCATTCAGGTCGATATCGGTGATCGCCCCGGTGCCAATAAGGCCATCCTGATCAGGGTCTGATCCGCCTCCTTCATAGACATCCAGCAAATTGTCGTTGTCACTGTCCAGATCTACATAATCAGGGATGCCGTCATTGTCATAATCTCCTGCAAGCTCAATACTATCGGGGATGCCGTCATTATCGCTGTCAAGGTCCAAATAGTTGGGCTGGGTGTCGGCATCGCCATTCACCGTTCCTTCTAAAGCATCTTCAATCCCATCATTGTCGCTATCGATATCTACATAATTGGCAATACCGTCGGCATCAAAATCCTCTACCCCTTCGACGCTATCCAAAATGCCATCGCCATCACTGTCCAGATCTAAGAAGTTCGGGAAGCCATCGCCATCGGTGTCAATCGCCGTTTCGACATTGTCGGGAATCCCGTCCCCATCACTGTCCAGGTCTAAGAAGTTGGCAACGCCATCGCCATCAAAGTCGCTGTACCCTTCGGTATTGTCGGGAATGCCATCTCCGTCACTGTCAAAGTCAAGGTAATTGGGGATGCCATCTCCATCAGGATCTCCGGTGCCTTCTATAATATCCGGGATACCATCCCCATCACTGTCAAGGTCAAGGAAGTTGGGGAAGCCATCACCATCCACATCAGCGGTGCCTTCAACCGCATCTGGAATGCCATCATTGTCACTGTCCAAATCCAAGTAGTTTGGCTGGGTATCGCCATCAAAGTCTGCATTGGTTTCGATCAAGTCTAAGATGCCATCGCCATCACTGTCTATATCCAGATAATTGGGAATGCCATCATTGTCAAAGTCTTGCACTGTCTCTATTGCATCTGGGATATTGTCGCCATCACTGTCTATATCCAAGAAGTTTGGCAGGCCATCATTGTCCACATCGGCGGTGCCTTCTACCGCGTCAGGAATGCCATCGCCATCGCTGTCCAAATCTATATAGTTACCCAAGCCGTCACTGTCGGCATCTGCAGCGGTTTCAATGCTGTCGGAGATACCGTCACCATCGCTATCCAAATCCAAGAAGTTCGATATGCCATCGCCGTCGGTATCCACCACGCCTTCGATGCTGTCGGGAATACCATCCCCATCACTATCCAAATCCAGATAGTTGGGAATACCATCTCCATCGGCATCATTGGTCGTTTCTATCGTGTCAGGAATGCCATCACAATCGGCATCAAACGTTTCAATGGTTAAAGTATCCGAGGTGGCAGAACAGCCATTGCTATCCGTGACGGTCACCCAGAAATCTCCAGCCCACAATCCGGTTGCCGTATCAAGGATGCTTCCATTGGACCATAGATAGGTATATACTCCAGAACCCCCGGTTACAGCGGCCGTGGCCACGCCAATAGAGTCCGTTAAGCAGTTGGTCGTAGCCAGTGCCGTCAGGGCAATGCTTAGACCTGTAGGCTCGGTAATCGTATAGGACAATTGCTGTGCACAGCCCAAAGAATCTACCACCCAGAGGCTATAGCTGCCTGCGCCAAGATTGCTCATCAATAGCGTATCGCCTTCGAATGCTGAAGTCGTATCACCACTTCCCAACCAAGAAACTTGATAAGGCGCCTGGGCTCCAAAGAGGCGAACTTGAATACTTCCAAGTGTGTCGTTTGCACAATAGTTGTTCACAAACACCGCGCTGTCTAATAGCGGCAACCCTTGTAACACTTCAATGGAGTCTACAATGCTACATCCAAAGCTATCTGTGACAGTCAAGGTATACCAGCCCGCTGAAACATTGGCCACACTATCCGTCATGGCGCCATGACTCCAGGCATAGGCATAGGGCACAACACCCCCCGTTACGGCGGCTTGCAATGTTCCTGTGCTATCGCCAAAACATACTACATCGCTGGCCCCGAGCGTCAAACCCAGCGCAAAGGGTTCGGTCATAATCACCGTATCACGGGCGGTGCAACCCAAAGAATCGGTCACCGTGTACACAAATGTTCCCACCGTAAGATTGGATAAGCTGGTCGCTGTGTCCCCTGTATTCCAGACGACTTCATACGGGGCTGTTCCCCCCACAGGTAGTACGAGGATAAATCCTGTGCTGTCCCCATGGCATTGCGGCATAAAGACCGAATCACTGACCGTCAAGGCCGCTGTAGGCTGGGTCACCGTATAGTTTAGCGTGGTAAAACAGCCAGCTGCATCTCCAACGCTGACGGAATATATGCCGGCCGGAACTTGAGCAAGGGTTGCGCTGGTATCTCCGGTATTCCAATAATAACTGTAGGGAGTCGTGGCGCCACTCACCGTCAAAGCGATACTACCTGTACTATCACCAAAACAAGCCACTTGGCTTTGCACTGCTGAAATGGAGAAGGGCAGTGGTTGTGTGATGGTAAAGGTGTCGGTGACCGAACACCCATTCGCATCCGTCACCACCAAAGCATAGGTCCCCGATGGACGGTTGATGATCTTTTGAGTCGTAAAGGTTCCGCCATTCCAGACATAACTGTAGGGAGCCATTCCACCTGTGACGGCCGTGACAACTTTTCCGTTGACTAACCCATAACAGCTAATGTTCGTAACCGTTGGATTTATTGCCAAGGGCTCGGGTGCCCTAACTGTATCGGTAGAGGACCAAGAACAGCCTTGTGCGTCCATCACCGTGACCGTGTATACGCCGGCAAAAAGGCTATCGATACTAGAGAGGGTATCCCCTGTATTCCAAAGGGTTTGATAGGGGGCAACGCCTCCGCTGATCGATAGGCTTAGGGTTCCTGTTGAGTCCCCTGCACACAAGGGCTCCGTTTTTGTCACAGTGCCCGTGATGCCCGCAGCAGGTTGTGTCACAACATAAGATTGGGTGAATACACAACCGTTGGCATCGGTGACCGTTACGTCATAACTGCCTGCCGTTAATCCTGTAATGGTTTGGCTACTATCTCCTGAGGGCCAAGCATAATTGTATGGCGCAGTTCCTCCACTTATAAAGAGGGTTAGGGCACCCGTACTGTCGCCAAAGCAGGCAATGTTGGACGCCCAAACACTGTCCACCATCGCCGTGGGTTGAAGGACCGTATCCGTGAGGGTGATCGCACATCCATTGGCATCCAGAACCGTCAACGTATAAATGCCTGCCATGACGCTATCCCGATCTTCGGTGGTGATGCCATCATTCCAGAGGTAGGTATAGGGAGAAGTCCCTCCATTTACTGTAATATCTATACTTCCGTCCATTCCTCCCGGACAAGTGACTTGTGTCAATGCTCCCGATATGCCACTAGCAGTTGGAGAACCAACTGTGACCGTTTGGGTTGCCACACAACCTAACGCATCTGTCACGGTAACTGTATAGGAACCAGCGATTAAATTACTATTGAATTGGCTATTTTTTCCGTTGGACCAACTGTATGTATAAGGTGAAGTCCCCGAAGGGAGCGTGACAACTGAACCGTCATTTCCACCAAAGCATGTTACATCTGAAACAAGGACTTGAACTGAACAAGATTGCGCCTTTGCCTTATGTGGCAGGAACACCAGCAGCATTGCGGAAACCCAAAAGGTCTTACGCATCATGTTGCTCATGTATTTGTTGAATTTTTTGGCTTCCATTCTAGTGGGGGATAATGAGGAAAGGTAGTTTAACGTATTGCCGTTTTTTATCGAAATGAGTCATCGAGGGACAATACAGCCTTAAAGGACTCGGTTTAGTTTTTTATGTAATGCGTTCCGCACTCCTTGTAGCGCCGTAAAGCGTTGCAACAAGGCAAGCCGCTGCTGTGCATCTCGTGTTTCTT
>ERZ888423.725-NODE-725-length-32960-cov-12.638262_pt1 | contig 32960 bp, 29 predicted proteins | sample MGYA00520523_ERZ888423 | MGnify/ENA primary metagenome ERZ888423 (study PRJEB32303, sample SAMEA104408611) | aquatic metagenome | biome: Brackish water; feature: Pelagic; material: water | place: Baltic Sea | collected 2014-06-08T10:24:00 | depth 30,27 m ...
ACTGGTGCCATCCAAAATATCTTTGCTCACCAAGCGAAAGTAAATATAGAAACCTTTGGTAGGCAACGTTTTTTATAAACATTTCATCTAATACACCACAATAGTTAGTGCGCACTCGTTTTCTTTGTTCCAAATAATGTTTAAAAACATACTACCATCGCTACTTTTATGTCTATGTACGTACATGGCCATAGGTCAAGTAAAACTTTCTGACATCGCTTTCAAAAAGAAACAAATTGACTTAGGTGTGATATTTCAGGAGAGCGGTGTTGCTTCATGTATATTTGAGTTTACCAATAATAGCACTAATACCTTTGAAATTCGCTCTTTAGAAGTTTCTTGTGGTTGCACCACTCCACATTCCAATAAAAAAACCTACGCCCCTGGAGAGTCTGGTAAGATAACCGTCAATTTTGATCCGAAAGGAATTGTGGGAAAGGTAGATAAATGGGTACAGGTTAGGGGAAATTTTTCAGATGCTTTGGATCTTGAACTCACATTTGATGCAGAGATAAAATTATTAGCTGAACGCGATAAATCGGCATACTACCCGGGTGAATTTGGATATTTACTTTTTGAAAAATTAAAATTAAACTGGGAAAACAAGATGAATAATGCTGTTTTCTATGACACCGTGAGGCTAGAAAATGACGGGTATGCTGAAATTGAATTGCAAGAATTCATTGATCTTCCTTCTTTTATAGAACCACTTAACTTTCCCCTAACTTTAAAGCCTCATGAGTTAGGAATGCTTGTTCTTAAAATTGATTTAACTATTGCTGACACTGTGGGTCCAGTGGCGGGTTCACTAAAGATTAATACAACCGATAAATATTTTAAACGGAAGCAAATAGACTACTACCTAAATGTCAAGTTAGATTATTCTTCCTTATCCAAGCGTCAATTAAAAAATGCGCCTATACTCGTTCTAAGCAGCGATTTAGTGGATATGGGTACTATGAAAAGTGGAATCGTTCGGACAAAAACAATAACCATAACCAATTCAGGAAAACAGCCCCTTGTTTTTAAAAGAATAGAAACGGACTGCTCTTGCGCTATTTTAAAACCAACGAAAGAAATACTAGCTACTGGTGAATCTTTGGAGATTCCAGTATTTTATGATTCTCTTTTTAAAAGCGGTAAACAATATAGAAAAATTACGCTATATAGCAATGATCCAGTAAATCCAATACAAATTATCACTATTAAGGCTGATGTAAAATAATCATCTGTATAATTTGGCAATTAAATTGATCGTTATGAATTAATATGAAAGGAAAACAGATACTTATTCTATCCACAATATGTTTAACAACCTCTTTTTTAGGAGCTTACGCATATAAAACATTTTTCAACTCACCTATTTCTCAACTTTCATACGTCGACAATTCAGTACCCTATAGGCAGGTTAATAACACAGCGATACAAAACCTAGAAACTGGTTTTATTACGGCGTCAAAGACTAGTACATCTAGCGTCGTTTTTATCAAAACAGAATCGCAACAATATCAATCAAGCGGATTTTGGGGATTTGGATTTGATCCCTTTGGCAGAATTGGCAAAGTAGCAAGCACTGGCTCAGGAGTCATTATGTCAGAAGATGGCTATATTATTACCAACCAGCATGTTATTGCAAATGCAGAAAAGATTCAGGTTGTATTAAGTGATAGTAAAAAAACGTATAATGCTAAGCTAATTGGGACTGATCCAAGTAGTGATCTTGCTCTTCTTAAAGTGGAAGCCAATGGATTAACACCTATATTATTTTCTAATTCAGATGAGGTAGAAATCGGACAATGGGTACTCGCTGTGGGCAACCCATTTAACCTTACCAGTACGGTAACCGCGGGTATAGTCAGTGCCAAAGGACGAAATATTAACATTGTAGACAATCAGTTTCCCATAGAATCCTTTATACAAACCGACGCTGCTATTAATCCAGGAAACAGCGGCGGGGCACTTGTAAATCTTAGTGGTGAATTGGTCGGTATTAATACTGCAATAGCCAGTAAAACGGGCAGTTATGTGGGTTACGGATTTGCTATACCAAGCAATATTGTAGCAAAAACTATTGACGATATTAAAAATTATGGCGAAGTTCAACGCGGTTTCTTGGGCATAGAAGTAGTGGATATAGACGGCGAAATGACGGAAAAACTAGGTGGTAAAAATGGTGTACTGGTGAAGCGAATAACAGGTACCAATGCTGCGGCTGAAGGCAAGTTAGAAGCAGGGGATTTAATTATTCGTATCGACGGCAAACTAGTTGATAGCAAAGCTACATATGATGAGAGAATTGCCTACTTAAGACCTGGTGATATTGCCAAACTAGAAATTGTAAGAGAAAACGAAACAAAGTCCTTCAATATCGCCTTAGTTAATAAAGAAGGAAACACCAAACTATTAAAAAAGGAAAGTGTAACAAGCGAAACGTTAGGCGGTGAATTTGAGCTAATCTCTAAATTGGAACGTGACTCCTATCGAATTCCTAATGGCATAAAAGTAAGCAATGTATCAACAGGAAAATTGAGGCAAATGGGCATAGACAATGGTTTTATTTTTGTGAAAGTTAATGGAAAACCAGCGGATGATGTTTATGACCTAATACAATTACTAGAAACGGTTAAAGGACAAGTTAGAGTAGAAGGTGTTACCTCTAACGGAACCAGTCAATACTTAAGTTTTACATTTAGATAAGTTAATTAATTGGCTATACACACGTCAAATTAAAATGTTAATTCTTCATATGCCCCTTGAAGTTCTCCTTGAGCATGTCGTTGATTTAAACGTTTAGTGATGGCTATTCCTTGTTTATAAATAGATTCAGCTAATAAGTCTTCACCGATTCGTTCATACAATTTACCTAAATGGTAATAGGTTGCATAGTATTCTGGTTGTTCATTTACTAGCATCAGAAATAATTTCAATGCACTTGTATCTTGTCCTAGTGAAACATATTCAGTAGCAAGTGCATAACTCAAAAAAGGGTCGTTGGGGGTATCCTTTAAAAATGTTTTTATCTGCTCAATTCTCTCGTTGTTAGCCATTTATTTGGTCAATTAATTGTATTTTCGCACCTCAATTTTAATACATTTTTTTTAAATGAAGATATTAGTTTGTGTTAGCGTAGTACCAGATACTACCACAAAAATCACATTTACCGACGGTAATACCCAATTTAATAAAACGGGAGTTCAGTTTATAATAAACCCTTATGATGAGTTAGCGCTTACCAGAGCTCTTGATATAACAGAACCTATTGGTGGAACCGTTACGGTAATAACCGTTGGAGAAGCAGACACGGAGCCTGTTATACGAAAAGCACTTGCTATGGGCGCAACTGACGCTATACGTGTTGATGCAAATCCTAGTGATGGAATGTACGTCGCAGCTCAAATAGCCGAACAAGCTAAATCTGGTGAATATGACATGATTTTAACTGGACGAGAGTCCATTGATTATAATGGTGGTCAGGTACAAGGGCTTATTGCCGAAATGTTAAACTGGCCCTTAATCAATGTGGTGATGGAACTTGATGTTACCGATAAAAAAGTTACCGCTGTTCGTGATATTGACGGAGGAAGAGAAACAATAAGTGTAAACACTCCTGTTGTGGTAAGTGCCCAAAAAGATTTGTGTGAACCTCGTATTCCTAACATGCGTGGCATTATGATGGCTAGAAGCAAACCACTTAACGTGGTAAGCGCAGAGGATAAATATAACTACACTTCAGTAAATAAGTACGATCTACCACCGGCAAAAAGCGGTGTAAAAATGATAGACGCTGCAAATGCAGAAGAACTTATTGACTTATTACATAACACAGAAAAATTATTTTAGGATTATGGCAGTAATAGTATACGCAGAGAGCGATAACGGAATTTATAAAAAATCAAGTTTTGAGGCAATCACATATGGTAAAGATTTAGCTAATCAGTTAGGATCTACCTGTATTGCTGTAAGCATCGGTAACAAAGGAACTCAAAATCTAGGTTTATACGGAGCGGACAAAGAATTAAATATCTCAGGAGATTTATTTTCGACGTTTAACCCTCAAGCTTACGCCAAAGCACTCAGTGAAGTGGTGAGTGCTGAAAGCGGAGAAACGGTGATTATTTCACAAACTTATAATGGCAAATCTATTGCACCATTATTGGCTGTTAAACAAGATGCGGCGCTGGTAACAGGTATTGTAGACATGGTTGATACTACGGCTGGATTTAGTGTCAAAAAAACCTGCTTTTCTAGCAAGGCAATTGGCCATATTAATGTAAATCATCCTAAAAGAGTGCTTACGCTTATACCTAATTCTTACAAAATAACTGAGGGAGGAAAGGACATCAGTTATGAAACGGTTAGTACTTCGGTATCTGCGAGTGACATAAATACCACAATTGTATCAACAGATAAGGTTACGGGTAAAATACCATTAACAGAGGCTGAATTAGTTGTATCTGCGGGTAGAGGTCTGAAAGGTCCAGAAAATTGGAATATGATAGAGGAGTTAGCCGACGTACTCGGAGCTGCTACTGCGTGTTCTAAGCCTGTAAGCGATATTGGATGGAGACCTCATAGTGAGCACGTAGGACAAACAGGTATAACCATAAAGCCAAATCTATATATTGCAGCGGGAATTTCTGGCGCAATACAGCATTTAGCGGGAGTAGGTAGCAGTAAAGTGATTTGCGTTATCAACACAGATCCTGAAGCACCTTTCTTCAAAGCCGCAGATTACGGAATTGTTGGAGATGTATTTGACGTGTTGCCTAAATTAATAAAACGCGCCAAAGAAATTAAAGGCGCCTAACTTAATAAACCAAAACTGACTCAAATATTATGGGTGGTGAAAAAATAGAACTAAATATAGTAGGATTAACTTCTGGTCACTCACAAAGAAATAGCTACACCTTAATATTAGGTCAAGAAGACGGAAACTTAAAACTACCCGTAGTCATTGGAAGCTACGAGGCTCAATCTATAGCACTAATCATTGAAGGACTCACTCCGCAGAGACCCTTAACACATGACTTGATGTATGACGCAATGGATAAATACAACATCCTTATTAAGGAAGTTGTTATTGACCAACTAAAAGAAGGCGTTTTTTATGCTAAAATAATAACTGAGCAAAACGGTGTGGAATTTGCCATCGATTCTAGAACGTCTGACGCAGTGGCGATGTCTCTTCGCGCTAAATGTCCTATTTACACCTTTAAGTCTATATTAGATGACGCAGGGATCATTTACGACAACGAGGATGAAGACGATGCAGAGCACATTAATGATATTAAACCTAAAATTGATTCTGCTAATAGTTTCAATAAGATGTCTCTTAATGAGTTAAATACTGAACTAGAGAGAGCAATTCAAGTAGAGGATTATGATAGGGCAGCCGTTTTAAGAGACGAAATTAATTCAAGATCTTAATAGAACACTTACCATTTAATGCATAAAAAAAGGGATGTTAATTGTACATCCCTTTTTTTGTGCCCTTTGATTAATTCTAGTTGATTATCAATTTATGCACCGATGGAATTCCATTTAACTCTAGATTTAGCATATAAATTCCAGTACTTAGCATACTTACATCTATTCTACCTTTCCCTGTTGCATATTGAGTAATCAAATTCTTGCCTTGGATATCAGATAGTGTAAATCTCAGTTTATCATTGACTTCTGATTCTATCACGACATGACTACTGCTCGGGTTTGGATAAATCTTAAGTTTTGATGTATTAAATAATTGGATAGAATTTGATTTCCCAGGTAAAATTAAAGTTATAGCAGAAGTTTTATCAACCTCATTTTCGCCATAACCAACCGTTATGCTATTTGTTATTTTCACAGCATTTATAAGTTTAAAATCATCAATATACCAGCCATCTTCAGCGGCAGCGCCATCACTGGCAAATCGAAATCTAATATTAATAGTTTGATTTTCGAATGATGTTAAATTCAATATGGATTCAATAAAACCTCCTGAATTTCCGGTAAACGCATCTCTACCTGAAATCGCACTAGCTGGATTACTTTGAATAATCTTATTATACCCATTTTTAGTGAAGTATGGCCCCGCATCAAACCAAGTCGAGCCATCTGTTTGAATTTCAATTACTCCACCATCCCATCCATCTTCGGAATTTATCCAATGCCTAAATGAAAAACTAGGCGAATTTAAATTTGTCAAGTCAAGTTCTCGAGCAAGATACAGATCAGTTGATATTTCTGCGTTTGTTACTTTCCAAACCGCATTAGATATTGTAAGATTAACTATTTGCCAGTCTTCTCCTGAGCCAGCAGAAGTTACCTTCCAATCCCCTACTCCATTTTCCGTATAATCCTCCCAAACGCTTGAAGACGCATTTGCAAAATTCGGTATTACATTAAACCTACAAATGAACGAATCTCCTGAAGCAATGCTATCTATTAATACGGTAATTATTCCATTAGACTCAGTCCCGCAATTTAATGATGCTGTCACTAAACTTGCATCTTTACTTAATGTATCCTTAATTTGAATATTACCAATAGTTTGCCCAGTCTTATTATACAAAGCAAGCGTATAGGTTAACTCTTCTCCATTGGAAACACTCTCAGCGGCAGTCTTTTTAATTTGCAACTTATTCTCTAAGTATGGGGGTATATCAAAAGATTCACTTCCGTCACTTCTATCGTCAGAACTCCCTTGAACGGCGCTATACCCTAAGCCTCTTTTCGAAAATGCACTCCATATGAGCAACTCATTATCACCACCGTTCGCATTTTTGTCTGCTTTTAGTATAGCATCTCTTGCATCAGCAAAACCGGGGTTACAAGGTTGCAATTTCATACCGTCTATAACTAACTGCATCGTCTTATTGTTCCCTCCTGTTCCGTTATAAATATCACTATCATAACCGTATTTATCAATCATGACCCAGTATAAGTCCCAAAGCATAGAACACCATACACTTCCTACGCCGTGAGGCACAGAAAACGACTTAATATCATCATACGAATAAGGGCTCCTGGTTATATCAGCTGAATAAGGATAATTTCTTATGCCTCTACCATTCGTAGGCATATTAACTACGTAGGTTCCAATACCTCTTAGTTGTTTGGCAGAATCATTGGCTTGATGAGTCATTACAAGTGAAAAGAAGTCGCTCCAACCTTCTCCCATTTGTTCTTCATTCGAAAGACAACTGCTGTTAGATGCTCCGCCAGTAAGACGAATTGAAATACCGTGGCCGTATTCATGAGCGATCACTCCATTATCAAAATCACTATCAAATATTGTTGATGAAGCATCGCTAGAGTCATACAAACTGACATTTACATCCTGAGCAGCCATGACATCAAGAATGGCAAGACCATCTGATTGCGATATATGTACAGACGGAATGTTGATACCTGAATTTGTTCCCCCCATTACAATAGGATTGTTGTCATCACTGTAAATAACAACTGCAACCGCACCTGCATCTTGTGCATTTTCTACTTTTAAACTAAAATTACACCCTTTTCTCCTTATTAAAGCTATGTTACCTAAAAGCGCAGAGGCATTAGTCAAGGTGTTACATCCTTGATCTCCATTCGCAGTTCCATCATCTACTAAGACCAACTTACCCGTTACTGGAATTGATGTTAGCGCAGGCCCAAAACTAGCAATATTAGCACTGTATTTACCTTTAACGCTGTTCGGAGAATTGACACAAAAGTAATCTCCTGACGATGCAGATTTCCAAATATACATTTGCATACGAGGGTTATCTCCGTCTGGAGGGGTAGCAAAATTAGCATTATTAGTGCCACTTCCGTCTTGGGCATCTGCTTGCACGTAGTCACCTCCTAAACCACCATTTCCATAATTATTGCTTTGAAAGTTTCCAGATTCCTCGTCGAATCCGTAATGCCACCATACATCGTGCATCATATTATTCCAATAAAATAAGTTGGTTATTGCGGCATCTAAGTATAATTCAGGACTTTTACTGCTGTCAAAATTGTGATTAAAAGTAAGTGTACTGCCTCCATTGGGACTATAGCCTGGTACATTTGAATTATTCTTGTCATCACTTGCGTAGACATTATTACCTCTTGTTATCGTATACTCCTCACCCGAAGATCCATCTGTATCGTGCCAGCCATATGGAGAGGCTTCAGCATCTTCAGGACTAGTGACAACGCTGCGACTGCCATGATTAGGACTTTCTAAAGGAAAGGCAAAAACGTTGTATGAAGGACTTGAAGTAGTTTTTGTAGAAGAATTTAATTCTGGCTTTAAAGGCGAGTTATTTAAACGGTTACTTGAACTGCCATGCTGACTTAAATGTGTAAGATCACATTGCGTGACCCAGTCATTTTGATCTACAACCTCTCCTGTAATTCCGTTTATTCTCGTATTAAACCAATGCTTATGATCTTTATTATAAATGGAAACATCATACGCAGGGAATCCATTTTTTCCTAAAATAACCCAAATTTTATTGACCTTAATAGGACGATCACTCAATAAAGGATCTACTAGAACATATTCTTGTTCATCATTACTCTCAATGTTATAGGTATTAAAGAAATTTTTCGGTGCAACTCTCATAATAGCCTCCGCTGGGGTTAAACTATATTGATAATTTTGGATAAAGGACTCGGCATTCAGTATAAACTTATGGTTTACGCTGGTAACTAAAAGGTCTTTAATCGCTATATTAAATTCAGTCTTGTAAATAGGAATATTATTGATTGTCTGTTTACCATAATATATGGTTACGTTTCCGGAACTCTTTACTTTATTGGTAATAATATAACTTGGGAAATACCCTTTCTGCTTATAAATAGATTGAATATGTTCACTGATAATTTGTTCTTTTGAAGGAAGAGCTGCAAACGCAACAGTACTTATAGTAATAAGCGCAAGTAGTAAGACTTTTTTCATAAATAAGAATGCAATATATAAATATAAATCTGTATAACTTCGAGTTTACTCTTTCAATTTACTTATGGTCACTTTTAATGTATTTAAGCTGACGTCCATAGCTCTTTTTGTTTTTTCTACCTCCAGATAAACCGCATCTAATCTAGCTTCTAATTCGGCGATACACTCTTCATTAAGACCCTGTTTAAACATCCGCCCTTTGCCCAAAACTAGCCATTCCGAATTTACTTCTGGATATGCCATTAGGATTTGCTCTACTGCAGCAAGACTTACTTTATTTCTTCCTGAGCCTATATGAGAAAGTATAACTGTACTTATGCCCGTTGCTTTAGAAAAATTTGATCGTGTTGTTGCTGTTTTTATTATTAACTGCTCTAATCTGTTATTTACGCTCATACCTACATTTGTTAATTGCCGCTCTATATTGTTAACAAATGTAAATCAATTAACAATTGTTAAAATAACATTTGTTAAACATCTTATTTACAATTAGTGATTTTAATGCTATTTTTTAGTTTATATTTTCGTTTTAATACCCTCATTAATAGTATTTTACATGTAAAATATTAACAATTGTGGACATCGTGTCAGTATGGCGGTATGCCTTCTGAATAAAAGATTTGTACATTTGCTCAGATTAAAAAAACAAATGAAAAAACAAGACATTATTATACTTTCAGCGGTTATGTTAGCGCTAGTTTTAATTCGGGTATATTTTAACATCCCCAATTTTAATCCCCTCGGTGCAATAGCCCTAATGGGTGGTGTCCTATTCGGTAGAAACTGGTTGGCTTTCCTAATCCCTGTGAGTGCGTTATTTGTGGGAGATTTATTATTAGCGTCAAATAATGCTTTAAATCAAGACTATCTTTTCTCTGCTTCGTTCCTTACGGTTTATGCATCTTTTGGGGTAATGATAGCTTTGGGAATGTTATTGGCAAAAAAACCATCATTATCTGGTGTGTTAGGCGGGAGTCTTCTTGCTGCAATAGTATTTTTTGCGGTAACTAATGCTGGATCATGGTTCACTTTACCTGAATATCCTAAGACATTTGATGGATTAATGGCCGCTTATACAGCTGGCATACCATTCTTTAGAAATACACTAGTAAGTCAAGTACTTTTCAGTATTGGAATTTATGTTGTCTATTATTTTGCAACACATCGTAAGCTTACTTTGGCCTAATAAAACTTAAATCACACGAAAAAGCCCCCTCAAATGAGGAGGCTTTTTTTTTCTAAATTTCTCGAAACTCCTGAATTATAAGACCTGCTCTTAATTTAGGTTCTATATAAGTACTCTTTGGGGGCAATATTTTATTGCTATCTGCAATTTCAATCACGTCTTCAAATGAGCATGGTTTAGTGGTGAATGCCATACTATAAATGTCAGAATCTACTAAGTCTATGAGCTCATTTAATCCATTGGAATACGGATGATAGTATATCTGAGAATCTGTTCTACTATCTTGAATATTAAAAACGCCTTTTACGACAAGCTCTTCTAATATCTCTACGTCTAATTGATCACTATGCGATTCATAAGACAATTGATACCATTGCTTATCTATATAAAGACCAAAATCATTAGTTTCCAAAACAGTATATAATGGCTTATCTGATTTCATTATTTTGAAATGGGTTGCTAATTCCGCAATTACCTGTTGACTATCCATGGCATGCATGGGCTTAAAAAGCCTATGAAATGGATGTATTTGCAACTGATTTTCATGTACAATGTAACACATTGATTTATCATTATCCAATCCAGGAATTGAGGCATTAAACTCTGAGGTACTGGCAGATCTGTGATGCCCATCCGCAATATAAAAGCTTTCTATATCAGCCATTTTCTGCTGCAGCTTAGCCACGTCTTCAGTACTATCTACTCTTCTTACCACATGTATTTTATGGTCGGCAGAAACGAAACGATATATTTCAGTTGCTTCTAGCTCGTCGAGGTTAACATCACCATTGTGAGCTAACAGAGTTGGCTCCCCCATTATATGAGCTGTTTTAAAAAGTTCAACTAAAAACTTTAATCTACTTGGTCGTATTTCTTCGTGTTTTTTAATTCTATTCGTGCGATAATCGTCAATGCTACACAAGCCAATGACGCCCTTACATGATTTTCCCGAGGCTGAAATTTGCTCATAGAGATAGAAAGATTCCTTTTCATCTTTAATCAACACCCCTTGACTCTTCATATTTACAATATACTTTGCCGCAAACGGAAGAAATTTTTCTGGCTCTTGAAATGCTCCATTAAAGCTCATGTGACTTTTTGTTACATGATGAAAAGTATACGGGTTGGTCATCAGTTCATTTACCAAATCTTCTTTTTTAGGATGATCAGTAGATTTTGCAGTGACCTTATTAACCATATCAGGTAATGGCCTTAATGCTTTAAACGGAAATATCTGAGGCAAGCAATTATAAATTAAAGAAGTTTATGATGTTTTGAGCGAGCTCTACTCCTACTCTTTCTTGCGCTTCTTCTGTAGAAGCTCCAATGTGAGGACTAAGACCTACAGCGTTCATTCGTAAAATATCCGTATTTACGGGCGGCTCTTTTTCAAAAACATCTGTAGCTGCATATTTTACTTTACCCGATTTTATTGCCGCTAAAAGTGCTGCTTCATTAATGGTTCCGCCTCGAGCACAATTCACTACTCCTACACCATCTTTCATTTGTTCGAATTCCGGAGTATCTAGTACGTAACCTTGCCCACCAGGGATGTGCAAACTAATAAAATCGGCATTAGCTAACAGTTCTTCTTTACTAACTGTTTTTACATTTATTGAGAATTCATGCTTATACACAGGATGTAAGTCAAGCGTTACATTACCTTCTGTAAAAAAAGGATCATAGGCTAAAATTTCCATACCGCATCCTAGGGCTATTGAAGCAGTGGCTCTTCCAATTCTACCAAATCCAATTAATCCTAGCTTTTTACCTTGTAATTCTATGCCTTTGCTTGCTGATTTCTTAAGTGCTCCAAAATCTGAAACACCATCAAGGCTCATGGCTTTATTGGCTGCCGGTAATGATCTCACGATTCCAAAAAGATGTGCCATTGCCAATTCTGCAACAGATCTAGATGAAGCAGCCGGTGTATTAAGTACTGCAATGTTTTTACTTTTGGCAAAATCTACATCTATATTATCCAAACCTACACCACCTCTTCCTATCACTTTAAGATTAGGACTAGCTTGTATAAGATCGGTACGCACTTGCGTAGCACTTCGTACGATTATTGCATCATATTCATTAAGTCTTACGATCAGGTCTGCTTGGGGAATGCTATTCGTATCCACTGTATATCCTGCTTTTTCAAGTAGTTCTATGCCCGATCTGTGCAGGCCATCATTTACCAATATTTTCATTTTAACCGTTATTTAAACGTTTGTATTACGTCAACTAGTGCTTGAACGCTATCTAATCCAAGAGCATTGTACATACTTGCTCTATATCCTCCTACACTTCTGTGGCCTTTTAATCCACTAATATTGGCCTCTTTAATTGCTTTTGCAAAAGCCTCATCTACGTCTTCAGTAGCGCATTTAAATGTAACATTCATTTTAGAACGATCTTCTATGGCTGTTGTGCCAACAAAATTTGGATTTGTGTCAATCTCATTGTATAACAAATTTGCCTTAGCTGTATTTAGTTTTTCGATGTTGGCTAAACCTTGCTCATCAATCCATCTAAGTGTATGCATGCAACCAAATACTGCAAATACAGAAGGGGTATTAAACATAGACTCACTCTTTATGTGTGTAGTATAATCGAGCATAGTTGGTAGGTAACGTGTGACTTTCCCTAAAAGACCTTTTTTAATAACCACTAATGTTGTGCCAGCTGGACCCATATTCTTTTGAGCACCCGCATATATCATATCGAATTGTGTAAAATCAAGTTCTCTACTAAAAATATCAGAGCTCATATCGCATATAATCGGTACTTCGCAAGTAGGAAAATGGTGCATTTGAGTTCCAAATATGGTATTATTTGAAGTGCAATGGAAGTAATCGTAATCAGAACCGATAGCATAGTCCTTTGGGATGTAATTAAAATTTTGATCTTCTGACGAACCTAATACATCCACTTGACCAAAAGCCTTAGCTTCCTTAATAGCATTTTTAGCCCAAGTACCTGTATTGGTGTAAGCCGCTTTATTCTCTAGTAAGTTCATAGCAACCATTAAAAATTGGGTACTTGCGCCACCTTGAAGAAAAAGAACGTCATAATCATCGTTTAATCGCATGATTTTTTTTACGAGACTGCATGCTTCATCCATAACAGCCACAAATTCTTTGCCTCTATGCGACACTTCTATCAGTGATAGATTAGTGCCTTCAAAATTTTGAAGTGCCTTAATGCAGCTATCTATTACCACTTGTGGCAAGATGGCAGGACCCGCCGAAAAATTATGTACTTTGCTCATATAAAAATAATTAGAGCAAAACTATTTATTTCTTGTTATTTGCACCATCAAGAACTTGAAACTTAGAAGAAAAATAGAGAAGAAATTAATTAATCTAGATAAGGTGCTAGACCAAAGGCTTGCCCTGGTAAGTTTTCCTGGATTTAAAGGCAAATCGATTTATCAAGTCGGTAAGTTTTTTTTGAACGGTTTATTTCAAGAAAGCTTGAATCTGCGAGCTTCTTCTTTGGCTTTCAACTTCTTTATTGCATTATTTCCATTGATCATCTTTTTGTTTACACTTATTCCATACGTTCCCATTGAACATTTAGATCAACTTATTACAGAGTTAATAGATAAGGCTTTACCTAAAAATGCATCAGCTTTTTTAAATGAAACCATTCAAGATATTGTAACCAATCAGAATGCAGGTTTACTCTCCTTCGGTTTTATAGCGGCTCTTTACTTTTCTAGCAATGGCTTTGCTTCGTTGATCGCGGCATTTGATCAAGGTGTTCAATATAAGAAGCAACGCAACTGGTTTACTATTCGTACCAAAAGTATTGGTCTTCTTTTTATCGTAATTACACTTCTTATTATAGCTATTTTACTCTCGGTTATTTTTTCTTACGGGTTAAGCATAGTTGAAGCTAAAGTATCGTTAACTGATCAATTTACGCTCACACTGCTAAAACTAGTAGAATTTACGTTAACATTAGCCTTAGTCTATTTTATTTATAGCTCTATATATTATTTTGGCTCACACAAAGAGTCTGAATGGCGATTCTTTTCAGCGGGCAGTACCGTTGCCACTGTGCTATCCTTTGTAACCACTTATGGTTTTCGAATCTATGTAGAGAATTTCAACTCGTACAATAAACTATATGGTTCAGTAGGAACGCTACTTGTGCTTATGCTGCTCATATATTTCAATTGCTTTGTTATTCTTATAGGTTATGAGCTTAACCGCAGTATAGATAAAGCAAGCTAGGCATAGTCTTCCCGTTTATGTCAAGATGCGACTGAGTTAGGGAAATTATATATCTATAAAACTAGGATAATTTCTATCTGTTCTCGGTCACATTTAAGAACCTGCTTTAAACTAAAATTTGGGATAAAAAAAGCTCCAACGAACCGTTGAAGCTTTTTTATTTAGTTGCGGAGGCGGTAGGATTCGAACCTACGGACCTGTAACAGTCAACAGTTTTCAAGACTGCCGCATTCGACCACTCTGCCACGCCTCCTTAATGCTCTTTCGAAATAAACGTATCCTATTTCCCTAAGCGGGTGCAAAGATATTCAAATACTTTTTTTTACAAATTAAATTTATATAAATTTCGAGTTCCGCCATTATAGCCATCATCTACTCATGCGTCTTCTCTTTACTAAGAAAGGAATAAAGGTTGATTCTACGGATAAAGACGTATCAGCCTCGACGTAATCAATTTTATACTGCGCAAATCGCGATTTTAACGTAGAAGTATAGGTCTTCATACGTTCTACATATAACTCTTTAATATCATTAGGCTGTAACTTTAAGGACTCGCCGCTTTCAGCATCTATAAAGTGTATGGGAGTATGACCAAACTCAAAGTTAATCTCACTGGATTTATGCAATGTATGAAAAACAATAACCTCGTGTTTATGGTGCTTTAGATGTTTTATAGCATTAAATAATTTTTCAATATCATGCTTTTCTTCCAAAAAATCAGTGAACAATATCACTAAACTTCGTTTGTGAATTTGAGCAGCTATGGTATGCAACGTCTCCGAAATATCAGTATTTTTTTGGGAGGACTTATAAGTTAAATACCTTTCAAGTTGATTAGTCAATTCTTTGTAATGCCTGGATGATGAGGCGATTTTACTTGAAGCTATCACGCTATCATCAAAATAGACAATACCACTAGCATCTCGCTGTTTTTTAAGCAATTGCAAAAAAACAGCTGAAGACCAAATAGCATATTGCAGCTTACTGAGGGAATCCTTCTCTTCTATTTGCATTGACGAAGAAACGTCAATAATAATTTGACATCTTAAATTTGTTTCTTCATCAAAACGTTTAGTATAGAGCTTATCCGTACGTCCATATAACTTCCAGTCGATGTTTCGAGTACTTTCGCCTACATTATACTGTCTGTGTTCGGCAAACTCTACCGAAAAACCGTGAAATGGACTTTTGTGTAGTCCTGTAATGAATCCCTCCACTGCCTTACTCGCCAGTAAGTCTAGATTCCCGGTGTTGAGTATGTCTTGCTTATTTATTTTCATAAAAAAACGGTATAACTCGCTGCCGAGATATACCGTTCAATAATACAATTTGTAACTCAGATTAAGCTAATTGATTTTTAATCTTATCTTCAATAGTAACCTTAGGTACTGCTCCTACTATTTTGTCAACTACTTCACCATTTTTAAAAACTAATAACGTCGGTATACTTCTGATACCATATTTCATAGGTGTTGCAGAGTTAAGGTCTATATTCATTTTACCAATTTTTGCTTTCCCATCATATTCCACGGCTAGTTCCTCTACAACAGGACCTATCATCTTACACGGACCGCACCACTCTGCCCAAAAGTCAACCAAAACTGGAGTGTCTCCGCTGTTTAATACTTGTTCTTCAAAATTTGAATCTGAAAATTCTAATGCCATAATTTTTTATTTTAATTCTTAGTGCGAAAGTACATTCAATGGCTAACTTTTAACATAAGTAAATAGTATAGAGATATAAACAGATACTACACTTGAGTATTCAATTCTATTCTGAATCTTGTCCCTTTTCCCAGATCACTACTCTTTACATATATTTTGCCTTTGTGGTAATTTTCTATTATTCGCTTTACGAGTGATAAGCCTAACCCCCAGCCTCTTTTTTTAGTAGTGTAACCAGGCTTAAAAATGGTTTTAAATTTATTAGCCGCTATTCCTTTACCGTTATCTACCACGTCAAAAACAACAGAATTGGGAAAAATTTGATCAATTTCAAAATAGATCTGTCCCTCTCCATCCATCGCGTCTACCGCATTTTTACATAAATTTTCAACTACCCAAGCAAAAAGGGGCTTATTTACATTAACTGAAACTTTTTTAAAAAGCTCTTCGTTTTTTAAACTGATATCTACCTTTATGGATGTTCTATTATTGATATAGGTAACACTTTCTTCTAAAACATCATATAAATTATAGGAGACTAGCGTAGGTTCAGAACCAATCTTGGAAAATCTTTCGGTAATAAGACTTAAGCGCTGCATGTCATGATCGATTTCATCTAGCACTTTTTGAGGCACATTATTCTCACTTTCTTTTAGGTAATCTACCCAACCCATTAATGAGCTTATGGGCGTTCCCAGTTGATGTGCTGTTTCCTTACTCATTCCGGCCCAAACCTTATTTTGTTCACTCGTTCGGCTATAGCTAAAAGCGAAATAACTCATCACTAAAAATAAGCCAATAACGCCTAACTGAAAATAAGGATACACCTTGAGCTGGCTCAGTAACAAAGAATTTTCATAATAAATAATATTCTTTTTTCCGTCTTCTAGTAATACCTCAATCGGCTCATTCTGAGCCTTCATATCCTCTATTTTTTTCTCTATTTTTCGATCAGTGACTATATTATACGTTGAATCTAAATTACGAGAACCTATTACTTCCCCTTTTTCATCGGTTAGAATGACTGGAATGGTCGTATTCCCTTGAATTATTTCATAAATAAAATTAATATCATTATCACCATCGGATGATGCAATTTGCCGTGTAGCATTCGCCCATGTTGCTATTTTATCACGTTCTTGACTTGCTAATTTTTTTACTAAATTATTGGTAAACCACAGCGAAGAGAAGCCAATTAAAAAAGCAAAAAAGAGCAGCGCTACTTTGATAATTCCCTTTATTTCGTAATTATTTAGTTTCAATTGAGCCTCGAAATTAGTTAAGACAACTTAATAATCATGTAAAAAAGTATTTTTGCTTGAGTGATTCTAACATTTACGCATTCTAAAAGAAACTTAATAGCAGACCTAACTAAACCCTTAGATATAAGTATATCCGTACATAGAGACCACAGCGTTTCTAGTTTTGGTATAGCAGGAGCAATATATAAAGACTATGTTGCAGGGGATTTAATTGGAAATAAAGCCTTAGGTGGGCCTTGTAATCTTGAAACTATAACGTTTACCCCTCACGGTAACAGCACACATACCGAGTGCCTGGGGCATATTGCAGATGAAGCATATTTTGTAAACGACTGCATCAATGATCGATTTTATCTGGCAACACTCTGGTCTTTATCGCTAGCTGAAGATGGATTATACTTAAATTTTGATGCGCAAGACTTCAACACATTAAAAAATGCAGATGCGCTCATTATACGAACATTGCCTAATCCTATTCAAAAATTAAATGAAGATTACGGTGGAAAAAATGCTCCAGCTATACGTACAACAGATATGCAAAAAATAGTGGACATAGGGATTCATCATCTCCTTATAGATTTGCCGTCTGTAGATCCTGAATGGGATAATGGAGCGCTAGCTTCGCACCATGTATATTGGAATTACCCTAATAATCCTAGGTTGGATGCCTCTATAACCGAGTTTGCCTTTGTGCGTGATGATATTCAGGATGGGGAGTATCTCCTAAAACTAAATGTGAGCAATTTTGTGTCAGATGCAGCTCCGAGCAGGCCCGTATTATACCCTATCATTGCATTAAATTAGGTTGAACGAAAAGGTATTATATTTTAAATCATGGTTAGCCAGTAAGTACATCAACCTACTTGGCAACAGGGATCACACATTTAATTCTATACTCATTATTAAATTAGATGAAATAGGAGATTTGGTTACTGCTTTACCCGTATTTTATGCACTTCACAAACACTATCCTCAAGCCCAGCAAACCTTGGTTTGCAAGTCGTTTAATACCGTTTTTTTTGAGCATATAGATTACGTTCAATGCGTGACAGTATTTGAAAAAGTAAAAAATAATCACTACGACTTGATTGTAGATTTAAGGGGAAATAAGGAGACTCTGTCATATGCACTAGGTGTAAAACCAAAATACCGACTTGATAGAGGATCTATACGACTTAAAAATAAATTTTTCGGGGGTCAAAAAAATGAGATTGATACAAATCTCGAGGTAATTGCTCCGCTTACGGGGGCAAATGTAGATGCCTCCAACTCAATAATTGTATCACACAAAAACCGTGAAACGGTTACGCAATATCTTAGTAAACATGCTGTAAATAAGTACATTATAATACACTTAGGAGCACGTGATGCCGCAAGAAGATGGCCTATTGATAGATTTGCAGCCATTATAGACTACCTCAATGAAGCATTTGCATTGCCTTGCTTATTAGTAGGTGGCCCTGAAGATTACGAGCTAAACCAGCATTGCTTATCTCATGTGATTAGCAAAAAGAACTTCAACGTAGTAGGTGAATTTAATTTGCTTGAATATGCTGCTCTGTGCCAAATATCAAGCTTATTTATAGGAAATGAAAGCGGTCCTTTGCATATCGCCGCGGCCATGAACACTCCGAATATTGCTTTATTTGGCCCAGGCGTAAAGGCTGTTTTTTATCCCAAAAACAAGCAAAGTATTGTTCACCATTATTTTTTATCTAAAGGTCATAAACAACAAACGATTGAAAACTCTACCATATTCCATATTAACGTGGAAGAGGTAAAAGAGAGTGTAAATAAGCTATTAAAGTAGCGCACTTACTTTATATCCATTAAGTAGAAATCACCTTCTACTTTAGCAACCTTCTCAAAATCTTACCTACGTTGCTTTTCGGCAACTCATCGCGAAAAACAACAATTTTAGGCACTTTATAATTGGTCAATTTCTCACGGCAAAAATCACGTATATCGTCTTCTGTAAGACTCTCGTCTTTTTTAACCACAAATGCCATCACACACTCAGTCGTCTTAGGATCTGGCTCGCTCCTTACTCCCACTTCTAGTACTTTAGGATGGCTACTAATCACAGCTTCTACCTCACTTGGGTATACGTTAAATCCAGAAACACATACCATTTCTTTCTTACGGTCTACTATTTTGAAGAAACCGTCTTCATCCATAATACCAATATCGCCTGTTAAGAAAAAGTCTCCATGCATACATTCCGCCGTTGCTTCTGGTCTATTCCAGTATCCAGCCATCACTTGAGGTCCTTTAATACCAATCTCTCCTCTTTCACCCATAGGCACTTCTTTTTTATCATCGTCAAATATTTTTAACTCTGTATTAGGTATAGGTAGTCCTATAGTCCCCATACGGTGACTACCATCTGTAGGGTTAATAGTGGCTGCAGGTGAAGTTTCTGATAAACCATAGGCTTCTAAAAGTGGAGATCCCGTAACTTCTTGCCATTTGAGCGCTACCGCATCTTGCACCGCCATACCTCCACCAAGAGAAATTTTAAGATTAGAAAAATCTAATTCTCTAAAGGCTGGTTGATTGAGTAAACCATTAAACAAAGTATTTACGCCAGTAATAAGCGAGAAAGGATTCTTTTTCAGATCCTTGATAAATGCAGGCATATCACGCGGATTAGTAATTAAAACATTACGAGCGCCATAGTTAAAGAACGTAATACAGTTGGCTGTAAGCGCAAATATGTGATACAATGGTAAAGCAGTTATAACAACGGCCTCGCCGTCTTTAAATAATCCTGTTAACCAACCATCTATTTGAGAAAGCTGAGCACAAATATTACCATGAGTTAACACAGCTCCTTTACTTACACCTGTGGTACCTCCTGTATATTGTAAAAAAGCAACGTTCTCATGTGTTATGTTGACTTTAGTTGGGTTTTTACCTGCACCTTCCGATAATATACTTTTAAAGGAAATAGCATTTGGTAGATCATATGCCGGAACCATTTTCTTAACATGTTTCACTACCAAGTTGACAATACTTCCTTTTAAACCGCCAAGCATGTCGCCTATGCGAGCTACTATTACAGTCTCAATATCTGTATCAGCTTGAATCTCTTGAAAATTACTTCCAAAGTTTTCCAATATAACTATGGCCTTTGCCCCGCTGTCTTTATATTGATGCTTCATCTCAGCTGGAGTATAAAGTGGGTTAGTATTTACAACCACAAAACCACATTTAATTACAGCGAACATCGCCACAGGGAATTGGAGCAAATTGGGCATTTGAATGGCCACTCTATCCCCAGGTTTCAGATTTGTTTTGTTTTGCAAGTACCAAGCAAATGCATCCACATTAGCTTTCAATTCATTAAAAGTCAAAGTTTTATCCATGTTTTGAAACGCGACTTTATCTCCATAGCGAGAGACAACGTCATCAAAAACCTTAGCTAAAGATTCGTACTTGTTATTATCTACGGTTTGAGGCACAAAAGCAGGATAGCTTTTAAACCAAGCGTGTTGTTCTGACATGCGGTAAAAATATATCGTAAATCTTAAGATACAAACTTATGTCACAAAAAAGTATGTAATTCAATCCATTACATGAAGCTAAAAAAATAAATTTAGATACTAAATGGTTTACTTTTGTACCCTGATTGATTGCATTCGTAGTTCAACTGGATAGAATATCGGATTTCGGCTCCGAGGGTTAGGGGTTCGAATCCTCTCGAGTGCACAAAAAGCTTCTTGCTAACAACAAGGGGCTTTTTTCGTTTAATAGGATAGAAGAATAAGTTGAGCTGTAAAGCCTATTTACTAAAGTTTAAAAAGGATCAATTGACACTTTATGGTTTTTTAAACGTTTAAAAAACACTTTAGCCGACAGCTTAATATGTTGTCTTTAAGACAACTTGATATACTTAGAACTTACTAGAAACTTTAAATTCACTTGTTTCATGAAATTCTATTTCAGGGTTATTGGATTTAGCCATTTGTAAGATATAGGCGGTACTTGCCAAGAATACCAAGTTTTCATCCTTATCTAACACCACATCTTGTGGCTTGTATTTTATAAATTCGGCAATTTTAGCTTGATCGCCTGTCATCCAGCAGGCTTTGTGATAGTTAACGCCATCAAAACGCGCCTTTGCATTGTACTCATGCTCTAGTCTATACTGTATTACTTCAAATTGTAACTCTCCTACTACCCCTATAATTTTTCGATTACCCGGTTGTTGCGTAAAAAGCTGAGCCACACCTTCATCGGTAAGTTGATTAAGTCCTTTTTCAAGCTGCTTACTCTTCATAGGATCCATATTTACTACTTCTCTGAATAACTCAGGACTAAAATTAGGGATACCTTTAAATGAAAGTTTTTCACCTTCGGTTAATCCATCACCTATTTTAAAGTTACCTGTATCGTACAATCCCACTACGTCTCCGGGAAACGCTAGATCAGTTACTTCTTTACTGTCGGCCAAAAAAGTGTAGGGGTTACTAAAACGCATTTTTTTACCACTTCTGGGGTGCACATAAAATGTATTTCGTTCAAACGTACCAGAGCAAACGCGTAGAAAAGCAATTCTATCCCTATGATTTGGGTCTAAGTTGGCATGTATTTTAAAAATAAAGCCGGTCATCTTCTTTTCTGTTGGAACAATGTCGCGCACATCTGTTGGCCTTGGTCTTGGACTTGGGGCAATGTCCACAAACGTGTCAAGCATCTCTTGAATTCCGAAGTTATTAAGTGCTGAACCAAAAAACACTGGTGCAAGTAATCCTTCTTCATACATTTCTCGGTCGAAAGGCTCATAAATACCATTAATAAGTTCTACATCATCCCTTAGTTGCTTGGCATCAGCAACGCCCACTAGCGTATCTAATCTTGGGTCCTCAAGGCTTTCTATATTGATGTAATCACTCGCTTTTTTAGTTTTATCTGCTTCAAAAAGATTCAATGAGTTATTGTGCAGCAAGTAGACTCCTTTAAATCTACTACCCATATTTATAGGCCAGCTGAGTGGTCTAGTGCTTATTTGTAATTCTTGCTCTAGCTCATCCAGTATATCAAAAGGCTCTTGTCCTTCCCTATCCATTTTATTGACAAAAATGATAACTGGTGTACTTCGCATACGGCATACTTGCATAAGCTTTCGCGTTTGAGCTTCCACCCCTTTAGCAACGTCTACTACTAGAATTACACTATCTACGGCAGTAAGTGTTCGATAGGTGTCCTCTGCAAAATCCTTGTGTCCTGGCGTATCCAAGATATTAATTTTCTTACCTTTATACTCAAAACTCATTACCGAGGTTGCCACTGATATACCACGTTGTTTCTCGATTTCCATAAAATCAGACGTGGCTGTTTTTTTGATTTTATTACTCTTTACAGCGCCTGCCGTTTGTATAGCTCCTCCAAAAAGTAATAATTTCTCAGTAAGCGTAGTCTTACCCGCATCCGGGTGAGATATAATACCAAAGGTTTTGCGTTTTTCTATTTCTAGTTCTAAACTCATTTTTATACGGGTGCAAGGATACAAAATTTATAGCGAAGCAAAAGTTGTATTAACGAGGAGAATGATGAAGTTTCGGCTTAGACAGTCCATAATCGTCAATTCGCTGATGAAAAAGTTGGCTATTACTGCACAGTAAATAATATACTAAGAATTGGCTCGTACTTCTCGCCGTCCCTCTTATTTTTGTACCATGCGAAATACCATTATTATTCTTAGCCTTGCATTGCTATCTAGTTGTGCCTTCTGGAAAGGTAAAACCTCCAAAAATTTAACTGTCTGGGTAAATAGCTCTACGATAGCTTGTACCAATCCAGATCAACAATGTCTTCAAGTTAATGAAGGTAACCAATTCCCGGCTAATTGGTCTTCTACTACTTCCAAAATAGACGGATTTGACTATAAACCAGGTTACATTTATAAGCTAGAAGTAAGCAAAACAAAAGCGGCTAAAGAACCTACAACAGCTGCTAAAACTCAATATACCATAGTGAATGTCTTAGAAAAAAGACCCGATTTAAAGGAAGAAGGTTTGTATGTTTATATTCAAACTAGCCTAGGGGATATTGTGGGAAAGCTTGACATGGAAAGGGCTCCGCTTACGGTAGCCAATTTTGTAGGATTAGCAGAAGGAACGCAGGCTAATACTGCTAAGCCTCTCGGTACGCCATTCTACGACAGCATCATTTTTCATCGCGTAATTCCTGGTTTTATGATACAAGGAGGGGATCCCTTGGGTGTGGGCATGGGTGGACCCGGGTATAAATTCAGAAATGAAATACACCCAGATTTGACTCACGATAAACCCGGTATTTTCAGCATGGCTAATTCTGGCCCTAATACCAACGGAAGCCAATTTTTTATCACTCACGTTGCAACGCCTTGGTTAGATGGCAATTATAATATTTTTGGAAATGTAATTATGGGACAAGAAGTAGTAACTGCCATTGGTAATACTCCTCGTGGACAAGCAGACAAGCCGAAAACTCCCGTTTATATGACTAAAGTGCAAATTATACGCATAGGCGACAAAGCCAAAAAATTTGATGCAACCAATACCTTCAAATCCATGCAATAGTGCAGAGCTCCATACTGAACAAAGAATATAAAATTAAAGGTAGTCGTAATCGAATAATGACTGCTGATCTATCGTATACAGCTTCGCAGGAAGAAGTTCCCATAGTGATCTTTGCACATGGCTTTCAAGGATTCAAAGACTGGGGACCATGGCCACTCTCTGCGGAGATTTTTGCTTCTAAAGGATTCCCTTTCCTTAAATTTAATTTTAGTCATAACGGAACAACGCCAGCACATCTAACCGAATTTGTGGATTTGGACGCCTTTGGCCAAAATAATTTCATGCTTGAGTATGATGACTTAGGTTTAATAATCGATTTTGTTCAGCACAAAGCAACTACATTTGATTTTGCGTGGAATCAAGAAATCCATCTGATTGGTCACAGCCGTGGTGCGGGAATTTGCCTGCTTAGAGCTGCACAAGACGAGCGCATCACTAAATTAGCTACATGGGCTGGTGTTTCAGATTTAGAGCGTTACTTGGAGCTAAAAGAATACCAAGCTTGGAAAAAAGATGGGGTTCATACGATTCAAAACAAACGAACAAATCAAGAAATGCCTATTTACTTTCAGTTTGTAGAAGCGTATGCTGAAAATGCAATTACCTTAAATATGGGCACTAATTTGGAGAAAATTGAATGTCCGTTGCTCATTGTACATGGCGAAGATGACACTGTTGTACCTATAGATAACGCACATACCATCTATAATGATGTACAACATGCCCTTATTGCCGAAATAGAAAATGGAGACCATACCTTTGGGATGAAGCATCCTATGACAGAACGAAAAATAACCAAAGCATTTGCAGAGGTTATTTCTGAAACCTTAGCGTTTTTTAGTTTATAAAATGCCTAGAGAGGTGGCTATAATTGGTGGCGGTGCAGCAGGTTTTTTTACAGCCGTTAACCTTGCAGAAAAAGACAAGAACTGCCACATAACCCTTTATGAAGCTAGTAATAAAGTACTCGCCAAAGTACTCGTAAGCGGTGGCGGCAGGTGTAATGTGACCAATATCATAAGTGATCCAGCTGAACTGGCAAATAAATATCCCCGTGGGCACGACTTTCTAAAACCCGTATTTCAAGAATTTAATACAACGCACACCCAAGATTGGTTTACGTCCAGAGGAGTTCCTCTAAAAACCGAGGACGATGGACGCGTATTTCCGTTGAGCAACACCTCGCAAACCATCTACAATTGCCTCACTAATTTAGCTCAAAAATTAGGAGTAACAGTCAAACTAAGCCATCGTTTAAAAGCGTTGAAATATTCGGAAAACAAGTGGCAGTTGGTTTTTAACGATGTAATTGTTTCTGCAGATGTAGTAGTACTTGCAACAGGTGGCAATAGTCAGATATATAAGATTTTAGAACACTTAACTATTCCCGTAGTACCCCCGCTCCCATCGTTGTTTACGTTTAATGCTGAGCCACATCACCTAGAAGCACTCGCAGGGGTAAGCGCTCCTAATGTGCTTACGAGTATTAAAGAGATTAAAAATAGTGAAGAATCAGGACCTATTTTAGTAACTCATTGGGGTTATAGTGCTCCGGCTATTCTTAAGCTAAGTGCCTGGCATGCCAGAGAATTAGCCGCTTTAAATTATAAATTTACGTTAGTGATTAATTGGAATAGCCATGACATAAACCAATTGCGTGCTGCATTTCAAACCTATCAACTTACTACCCCAAAAGACAAGGTTTACAGCTGGCGTGATCATGGATTATCAAAGCGGTTATGGCAAGAATTAGTGGCTAAAGCAGAACTTAAAGAATACACGAATTGGTCTGAGATAGGAAAAAAAGGAATAGAACGGCTTATTCAAGTACTAGCAGCATTTGAGGTACCGATAACTAAAAAAAGCACCTTTAAAGAGGAATTTGTTACCGCCGGCGGTATTGATTTAGCTAACATAGAGCTGAGTACATTTGAAATACAAAACCACCAAAATCTACATGCCGTTGGTGAGTTATTAAATATCGATGCTATTACAGGTGGGTTTAATTTTCAAGCGGCTTGGAGCGGGGGTTTTTTAGCCGCGCAGTCCATAAGCAGCATTAAATAATACCAATAAGCTACTCTTTTCTTTATTTTTTTCTTAATATTCGCATACGAAATGATAAAACGATTTCAACTAGTTCTTCTATTAATTATCTCCACTGTAGCCGTACGCGCTCAATTAGCTGAACTTGATGTTTTACAAAAATCAAGTTCACTCCTTGATGGTATTGACAAAGCTAGAGAAGCATATACTACAGGTAACTATATAGCCGCAGAGGCACTATTCTATGCAGAATTAGAAAAAGGAAAGTTTGCCGCAGGCGATTTTTTAAGATTTGCTAATACTTTAGCTGCCAATGATAAGGATGCACTAGCAAAAGAATTTTTTACAGAGTACACTAAGGCTTCTGAGAATCCTCGGGCTACATTGCTTGTAGCGCAAATAGCAAGCGATTTAAACAACATCCGTCAATCGGCCCGTTTTTATACGGCTACTACTTTTTCTAACATTACCCATTTTAACTCAAAATATTATTCTTCCCTTAACGGAAAAATGATGTCTTTCGATAAAGACTGCGAAGGAAACTTATACCATAAAAAAGAAGTATTGCAGGGACTAACTAATTTGGGATTCGGATCTGTAGCTTTTTTTAACGATGGACACAGTGCAATTGCGAGTCTAATTGATTCTGTTACCCATAAAAGTGGTCTCTTTTTATTTACTCAAAAAAAAGGAGTTTGGACTAAGCCAACTATCCTCGTATCTGACGAAGAGAATAATTATGCTTTCCCATTTATGGATGAACTCAATCAAGCGTTATACTTTTCATCAGATAAACCTGGAGGACAAGGTGGCTATGATATTTACGTAGCTAATATTTCGGGAAAGAATATACAAAAATCCATCAATTTAGGCTCTGTTATTAATAGTGCTGGTAATGAGATTAATGCCATACTAAATGACGGATGTTTGTTTATGAGTTCTAACGGTCATGTAAGCCTTGGAGGATACGATTTGTATAAATATCAACACCGTGATGATGACCAAGCTATTTTAATCAATTGCATAGACTTCAATTCCAAGAAAAACGACTTTTCTATTTTTTTGGATGAAATTCAGACGTTGGTAAACCGCATCGACCACGACGGGGGTAGTTTGGTTACTTTTCAAGAAGCAAAAGCGTCGTATACACATAATGGAACCGTAGTCAATAAAAGCGAAAAGCCAATAAAAAATGCCTATGTTATCTTTAATAATCCGCTGCTTAAAGGTCAAAGTGAATTTGCCATTACCGATGAGATGGGCAATTACAGCTTTAAAACTAGCGAAGAAAATGCGTTAGGCATGGGAATCGTTTTTGCAGATGGATATCAGTCCAAATCGTTTACCATGAGCACCGAAAACACCTCCATTATACTGGATGATATAGTACCTGTTGAGATTACGAAAGAAGTAATTAAAACAGTTTACGTACCTACCTATAGAGGATATGCAACGGATTCTTTAGTTGGAGATTCTTTGGCACCTCTCAGATTAATTACTGACCAAGATGGAGCATCAATATCAAACTATAAGCAACCTGCTAATAAGGATGGATATTATATAATACTGGGCACGGCATACAACTACAACCAAGCTTATGAACTTTGGAATAATTGGTTGGGGAATTTTGAAGATGCTGAAATTTTAGCCTATGAAAACGACCTCTACCGAATAGGTTTTTTTGCTGGTTCTACTGAAGAACAAGCAACTCGAAATTTTAATATAGCAAAAGAAAAGAAAAAAGATATTTGGATTTTGAGGCCTGCTCATTAAGTAGACTCCATTTAGCTACTTGAAAAAAATTTTCACTATAGCCAAAACTCCCAGGATCATAAATACCAAGCCTACAATAACCGTTAGCTTGTTCCCCATAATATGAATTAGTTTGGCTTTATATCGACTAGCTAATTTAACGTAAATCCATAACACCAAAAAAGCACCAAATACAGCTCCTAATGCAAATGCAATTCTTGTAGAGTAAAAATAGGTTCCCGTAAAATCCAGACTAATTAAACCGTCAGTGAGGTCTGTAACCATTCCCGTTTGAATAAGTAAAAGCCAAGTAAGCCAATAAAATATTAACTGAGGATTGGCAAGCGCTAATAAAAATCCATTGTATAGATAATTATGTCCCCCTCTATCTGATTTAAACTCCTTTATAGGCGCTATCTTGTTTTTTATAAACACATAACGAATACCGATAAGAATAAAAACAAGACCCACAGCTACGGTTATAATTGATTTATAGCCTTGTAATACATCAGCATAGCTCACACCCCAAATGGCAATTAGGACGTAGGGTATCTCTGGCAAGACCCCCCCAAAAGCTAACCATAGTGCGGCTTTCCTATTTTTAGTAAGTGCTGTCTCAATAACGGATGCGTTTACGAGTCCGAGCATCAAAGAACCATAAGCGCTAAGCACAGTAGCCAATAAAAAAGCGATAAGTACATTCAAGGTTCCAAAAGTTGTTTAAAAAAACTTGATGTGCAAATGCGACTAACATCTTTAGTAGTTATAAACTTGCATTAATCTTATGAATAATTTAACAATAGAAGGCAAACTGGTTCAAATACTGCCGTTACAAGAAGGTAACAGTACGCGTGGCGCATGGAAAAAACAAGATTTCATTATGGAAACTACCGAACAGTACCCCAAAAAGGTTTGTATCAGTTGTTGGGGCGAAAAAGTAGATGAGCTTCAGAAATTTCAGCCTAACGAAACATTATCCGTAGCAATAAACATAGAGAGTAGAGAATATAACTCTAAATGGTATACCGATATTAAAGCATGGAAAATGGACAGAGCTAGCAATACAACAAGCGCTAATACTAACACCAATACACCTATACAAAAAGACTCAGATGACATTGTGGGTATGAGTTTCAGTAGTGATGACGAAGGTGATTTGCCATTCTAATCATCACAAATTACTCAAAATATAATGCTTATTAAAAATCACTTTTGGGAGTTTGAGTTGTTATAATTTTCATTACAGTGCATTTTTGTTTTAACGTATAATAAAGACCCTTAACCGGTATTTCGTTTTTTCCATTATTTTTACTCGTATCAAAAAAATACTCCTGATATCGGACACACACGGCTATATGAGTACTGAAATACTTGAAAAAGCGCAAGCACATGACGAAGTGTGGCACGCTGGTGACTGGGGAGATATGGAACAGACTAGTGATAAACTTTGCACCATATCTAAGGTCAGAGGGGTATTTGGAAATATAGATGGACGATCCATTCGAAAAACATATCCTGAAGAATTATTTTTTAAACTTGAAGGTTTGAAAGTATATATGACTCATATCGGTGGTTATCCCGGTAGGTATCAAGAGGGAATTAGGGATAAACTAACGTCCTTAAAACCTAACTTATACATTTGTGGGCATTCTCATATTTGTAAGGTCATGCGAGACAAATCATTAGATTTGATACACTTCAACCCGGGAGCTATGGGCAACAAAGGATTTCATACCAAAAGAACCATGATTAGTTTCGCCATTGATAATGGCAAACTAATTGATATAAACCTATTAGAATATGATCGAAATAAAGAATAAAGTTTGGCTTGCCTGTGTTTTTACCTTGATATTCTTTTCTTGCGCTTTGACTGAAACCGTACAAGGGCAGTCCGATATCCCCAAAAAGGCAATAGACCTTTTTAATAAAGGGCTTGCACAACAATCCTACGGCGAATATGAGGAAGCTATTTCCCTTTTTAATCAAGCCTTAAAAAAAGCACCACATTATATAGACGCTTTGGATGCTTTAGCAAACACCTATCAGCGCGAAAAAGATTTCACTTCAGCGATTTCAAATTACAAAAAAATATTAATGCTTAAGTCTGACCATGTATTTGCCTTATATGAATTAGGCGAGATTTATTTTGGCTTAGATAATTTAGATTCTGCAGATTTTTTTTATAAATCCTTTCTAAAAATAAATTCTACGGACGATAAATATGCCAATATTGCCAGAGAAGCGTTAGAAAATATAGATTTTGCTAAATATGCTAAAGCGCATCCCGTTAATATTACACCGGTAAACCTTGGACCTAGTATAAATACTATAGAGCAAGAATATTCTCCTGCTTTTGCCATAGACGAGCAGACCTTGTACATCACGCGAAGAGTTGGAGACTTAAAAGACTCAAGACCCAATGAAGACATTTATTATGCTACACGAAGTGGTGATACCTGGAATCCTATTCAAAATTTAGGCCCGCCTATTAATACCATCGAAAATGAAGGTGCATTCAGTGTATCCGCCGATGGGCATTACATATTTTTTACATCTTGCAGTCGTTCAGGTGGTGTAGGACAATGTGATATTTGGATTACTATTGACAAAAATGGAGCATGGTCTGAGCCCTTAAACTTGCAAAAACCTGTTAATAGCAAATATTGGGAATCTCAACCTTCCATCTCCTCAAATGGCAAGATGCTTTATTTTACCAGCGATAGACCGGGTGGTTTTGGAGGTACCGATATTTGGATGTCTAGATTTGGTGATAAGGGCTGGGAAGAACCCATTAACCTTGGCAAAGAAATAAACACCTCTAAGGACGAGCAATTTCCGTTTATACACCCTGATAATACTACGCTATATTTTAGCTCTATGGGCCATCTAGGTATGGGTAAGAGTGATATTTTTGTAACACATCTAAGACCAGACAGCACATTTGATACACCTAAAAATCTTGGTTATCCTATAAACACCACTGGTTATGACTGGAATATGGTGGTGGCTCGTGATGGCAAGACCGCCTATTACAGCAGCGATAATAAGCCAGATGGAAAAGGGGGACTCGATATTTATTCGTTTGAACTCCCTAAAGAGTTACAAGCGCAACGCGTAAGTTATGTGCGAGGAACGGTGATAGATGCCAAAACAAAAAGACCTTTGTCTGCAAGTATATCATTAACACCTCTAGACGGAAGTGCCAGTACTTCTTCCTACACAGATGCTATAAAAGGACAATTTATGGTGCCATTGAAGGCCGATATTCAGTATTCCTTAACGATTGACAAAAAAGAGTATTTATTTCACTCCGAATATTTTGACATGCCTAACGTACCTACTCATCAGCCATTTGATTTAAAAATTGAATTGCAAAAACTAGAAGTAGGTAAAACGGTCGTACTTAATAATATCTTTTTTGATACCGATAAATTTGCATTGAAAAATCAAAGTAAATCAGAGTTGGAAAAGCTCAAAGAATTTATGACACTTAATACGGATATAAGCATTGAAATTGGCGGACATACCGATAATGCAGGCAGCAGTAGTCATAATCAGATCCTATCTGAAAACAGAGCTAAATCTGTTTATCAGTATTTAACGGCAAATGGAGTCGCTGGTACTAGATTAAGTTATAAAGGCTATGGAGATACTGCGCCAATAGCCAGCAATGCCTCAGAAACGGGAAGAGCTCGTAACAGACGAACAGAATTTAAAGTGGTGAAATAGTTGGTTGACTAAAAGCCAACTTTTTCTTTTATCCAAGCCTCAATGGTAGGAGCAAAATGAGTGTGTTCCAGGGCTTGTATTTTAGTTTTGATGGATGCTAGGGTTTCTGTCGAAGGATTTAAAATTGTACAATACTGCGCAAGCATTTTACCTTTATCAAACTCATCGTTTACCTCATGAATAGTAATTCCTGTTTGATGATCTTGGTTAGCTAAAACTGCTTCATGCACATGCTCGCCGTACATATCTTTGCCTCCATAAAGCGGCAATAGGCTTGGATGAATATTCACTATTCTTCCTTCATAAGCTTGAGTTACTTCGTGTGGCACTAATTTTAAAAATCCGGCTAAGATGATGATGTCAATATTACGGTTTTTTAGTTGCTCTAAAATCGTAACTGCATTCCAGTTCTCTTTACCCCAATAGTGTGAACTTACACTGTGTTTTTGCGCTACAGAAAACGCCCCTGCTTCTTTTCTATTACATCCTAAGGCTGTGATTTTTATATAAGCGTGTCCGGCAAAATATTGCATTATGGCATCAGCATTTGTTCCACCACCAGAAGCCCAAATTTCGACTTGTATCATTTGATCGTTAACGAATTTACTAACACTTCTAACTCCCTAAGCTCAGCGACTTTTCGCTCGTTGGGATAGTACAGAAATCCTTCCGCAAAAATAAGGCGTCCTTTTTGTTCATCGAGCACTACTCTAAGGTATGATGGTCCGCCCATAAAATCACCTTTCACATCCCACCATCCGCGTATTACCGAACTATACCTTCTCTTATACACCTCATCTTCTCGATATGGTTTAAGAATTGTAGAATAGCCCAGATAAGATCCGTCTGTGGGACCTGGAATATACTTTTGAGTAAACTCATTTCGTATTTTGAGTAAGCCTGCTGTGGTTAATTCTTCTTTTGACGTATAAGGCACTGAAAACAAGATTATGTTATGCGCTAGCTCTTTGCCTGAAGACACTTTACGTACCCAAGTAAAATCTTCATTATTGATCGATACTTTATAGGTTGAAGGCATTTTAATAGCGTATCCCTTCTCTGCTATAGATTGGAGATATAAACTATCCTTTTTTCCAATGCTACTTCCTACTAGTTTGCGCAAACCTGTCTTAGATTCATGATCTAACGCCAATACTAGTAAATCATCTTTTTTCTCAAGTATTTTAGCCTCCATTTCAGCCTTGTTTTTTGCCAACACAAAGAATATACTTTGATTAGTTGCAAATACATCTTCCTTCAACACGCCAAAAGAATTGGGGTTACTTTGGATCACGTCTACTAACTTGTCTATAAGTTTAGGATCAATTACTTTACTCAGTGCAGGAGCACCTTCTGGCGTAAGAAAAACAAAAATTTGATGATGTGTTTTAAAGTAGCCTTTGAAAAAGGTTTCGTCCGTAAAAAGCACCTTAAACATTTCCTCCCCAGGAGGTGGCTGACCTTCTAATGACTTTTTAAATACACTTTGTATAGAAGTCTTAAACCCACTGTCTGCACCTTGCGCATCTGTTATAACAACTAGCTCTGCTAGCTTGCCACTAGAACTAGGCAACATCGCTTTTTTTTCCGTCTCTGTTAATGTACATG
>ERZ888423.727-NODE-727-length-32876-cov-14.033241_pt1 | contig 32876 bp, 29 predicted proteins | sample MGYA00520523_ERZ888423 | MGnify/ENA primary metagenome ERZ888423 (study PRJEB32303, sample SAMEA104408611) | aquatic metagenome | biome: Brackish water; feature: Pelagic; material: water | place: Baltic Sea | collected 2014-06-08T10:24:00 | depth 30,27 m ...
TCCTCGGTATCGCCTTCACCGAAGCCCTTGCCCTCATCGGCTTCGTGGTCTTCATTCTTGTCAAGTTCGCCTAAGCGAACTTCCGAGAAGTAAGTCCGAGTCCATCATTCAACGCAAGGAGTCGACGTGCTGAAAGCACTCGTCACAACTTCGCACTCGAGTGGTCATCCCCAGGTCAACCTGGTGACGGCTGAATCTTGTGAGCGCACCGACCTCGACGGGAATCCTATTTTCTCGACGAGCGACACCACGTCGACCGGCTGCCCCGAACTCATCCCGATCATGCCCGAGGTCAAAGAACTGATCTGGGGTTTCGGGTCGTTCGTGGTGCTTGCCGTCGTGCTGCGCTACGTGCTGTTCCCGAAGCTTCGGGCCGGCATGACTGCTCGCTACGAGAGCATCCGTGGTGACTTCGAGAAGGCAGAAACACTGACTGCTTCGGCTCGCGCCGAAGTTGCTGAGTACGAAGCTCAGGTTGCATCGGTCCGCGCCGACGCCCAGGGCCGAGTCGAAGCAGCTCGTTCTACCCTCGAGGCTGAGCGCAGCGAAAAGCTCACTGCCGTCAATGCGCGCATCGCTGAGAAGCGAGCGGTAGCCACCGCCGAAGTCGAGGCCGCTCGTGCGGCAGCGAGCTCACAGGTCGCTGTTGCGGTTGCTTCGGTTGCCTCACTCGCTGGCGAACTCGCCACCGGCAAGGCACCGAGTGCCGCGGTCGTCTCCGACGCCGTCAACAACTCGATGGGAGTCAACGCATGAGTTTCGTCTCCACTATCTCGCTGATCGCAGCCGAGTACGTCCCGAACGACGGGGTCGGTTCGACTTCGTTGAACCCGATCTTGCCGCCGATAGGCGAGATGATCATTGGCTCGCTTGCATCAATCATCGTTTTCAGCTTGATCATCAAGTTCGCCGGCCCGACGATCAAGAAAAGCATGTCGGACCGTACGGCCCGCATTCAGAAGGATCTCGACGACTCCGCCGCAGCAGCGTCGGCAGCCGAGGCTGAGGCCAGCAAGATCCGTGCAGCCAAGGGTGACATCGACGCAGAACGCAGCCGCCTCTACGCCGATGCCGACGCCCAGGCCGAAGCGCTCTTGGCCGACGGCCGAGTTCGCATCGATGCCGAAATGGTCGACCTCGAAACTCGCGCCGAAGCCGAGCTTGCCTCAGCTGCAAGCCGCAGTGGCGACGAGCTCCGTGCCGAAATCGTCCGGTATTCGTCTGGAGCTATCGACAGTGTCGTCAACGGCACGCTCGACGCTGCCGCACACCAGGATCTGATCGAAAGCTTCATCGCACGCGTTGGTAGCAGCACAGGAGCCGCATCATGAGCGACGCACGCATTCAGGGCTACGCCCGAGCACTCTTTGAGATTGCTCGCGCCGAAGGAACTCTCGACGAGGTTGAAGACGAGTTGTTCCGTTTCGCTCGCTCCTACGAGTCGAGTGAAGAGTTGCGCAGCGCGCTTACCGACGATCAGGTCCCCGCTGAAAAGCGTCAGGCCATCGTGGAAGATCTGCTTGGCGGCAAGGCCACGAGCACCACCACGCAGTTGGTGTCGATGGTCGTCGGTTCAGGCCGTGGCCGCGACCTTCCTGCAATCGTTGATCAACTCGTCCAGCGTGCTGCAGGTTCAAAGGACCTCGACGTCGCCGAAGTGCGCACCGCAATTGCGCTCACCGACGACCAACAGGCTCGCTTGAAGGCCGCGCTCGAAAACGCCACCGGTAAGAGCATCTCGCTCAAGACCGTCGTCGACGCCTCCGTGCTCGGCGGCATCGTGGCCACAATCGGTGACACCGTCATCGACGACACCGTTCGTACTCGCATCGACCAGCTGAAGAGCCGGCTCTAAGGCCGCCAGGCCTGGACCACGTAAGGGACCAAGAAAATGGCTGAACTCACCATCTCTGCTGACGACATTGCGTCGGCACTCAAGAAAAACCTCGATGGCTTTGTGCCATCGCTCGAAGCCCGTACCGTGGGTCGTGTTGCCGAAGTCGGTGACGGTATCGCTCGCGTCTCGGGCCTGCCGGACGCGGCCGTGAACGAACTCCTTGAGTTCGAAGACGGCTCGATGGGCCTTGCCCTCAACCTCGACGAAGACGCCATTGGCGCCGTTGTCCTGGGCAACGTCGACAAGATCGAAGAAGGCCAGACCGTCAAAGCGACCGGTCGCATTCTCTCGATGCCCGTCGGCGACGGCATGATTGGCCGAGTCGTCAACGCACTCGGCGAACCTGTCGATGGTCACGGAGAACTGACCGGTGTCGAACAGCGCCGCATGGAGATCCAGGCACCTGGCATCCTCGGCCGCAAGCCAGTGCACGAACCGCTCCAGACCGGCATCAAGTCGATCGATGCAATGACGCCGATCGGCCGTGGCCAGCGTGAGCTGATCATTGGTGACCGCAAGACCGGCAAGACCGCCATTGCAATCGACACGATCCTGAACCAAAAGGGCCTTGGCGTGAAGTGTATCTACGTCGCCATTGGTCAGAAGGGCTCGACAGTCGCCCAGACTGTTGACACGCTGCGCCAGGCCGGTGCCCTTGAGTACACGGTTGTGGTCACCGCGCCTGCGGGCGACCCCGCTCCGTTCAAGTACCTCGCCCCGTACGCCGGCTGCGCCATTGGCCAGCACTGGATGGACAACGGTGAGCATGCACTGATCGTGTATGACGATCTTTCGAAGCAGGCTGACGCATACCGTCAGATTTCGCTGCTGCTTCGCCGCCCACCGGGACGCGAGGCATATCCGGGTGACGTCTTCTACTTGCACTCGCGTCTCCTCGAGCGCAGCGCAAAGTTGTCTGACGAGAATGGCGCAGGCTCACTTACTGCATTGCCGATCATTGAGACCAAGGCCGGCGACGTGTCAGCCTTCATCCCGACCAACGTGATCTCGATTACCGACGGTCAGGTCTTCTTGCAGGACAACCTCTTCAAGTCGGGTGTTCGCCCCGCTGTCGACGTCGGTATTTCCGTGTCACGAGTCGGCTCGGCCGCTCAGACCAAGGCTATGAAGGGTGTTGCCGGCACGCTGAAGCTCGACCTTGCGCAATTCCGTGAGCTTGAAGCTTTTGCCACGTTCGGCTCCGAACTCGACGCCATCTCCAAGGCTCAGCTCGAACGCGGCTACCGCCTTGTGGAATTGCTCAAACAACCGCTCAACAGCCCGATGCCGGTCGAGAACCAAGTCGTCTCGCTATTTGCTGGAACAAAGGGCTACCTCGACGACCTGCCGGTCTCCGATGTGGCTCGCTTCGAGACCGAGTTGCTTGACTTCATGCGGTCCAACCATGCCGGCATGATGGACGAACTGAAGACGCAGAAAATTCCTGATGCTCTCGCAGGCGCTGTCGAAACTTTTAAGGCGCAGTTCGTCTCGGTCCTCGACGCTTCCGGCAACCCAACCGACCCCGCCTCGGTTGACGCCGATGAGACGGGCGACGCCAAGTCCAACAAGACCCTCGCAACTGAGTGAGTGGAACAGTCCTGATGACCCTTTCGATCCACGCACGAGGCGCCGTTGCGGCTGTCTTCGACGGCGATAGCGCCGTCGCGCAGCGTGGTCTGAGCCGGAGGAATTCGTAATGGCAGGTGGCACCGAACGTATTCTGCGTGGACGCGTCAAGGCGATGCAGTCAACGAAGAAGATCACACGAGCCATGGAACTGATCGCTGGGTCGCGGATTGTTAAAGCCCAGCAACGAGTGCAGGCAGCAGTGCCCTACTCCGAGCAGATCACCGAAGTAGTTAAAGACCTTGCAGCAGCAGGAGCATCTTTCGACTCTCCGATGCTCGCCGGGCGCGACGAAATCAAGACCACCTGTTACGTGGCAATCACCGCTGATCGTGGTCTGTGCGGCGGCTACAACGCCGGCGTGCAGCGTGCGACTGAGGGTGAAGTGAAGGCGGACGTGCTGTCCGGCAAGGACTACACGATTGTTCCTGTCGGTAAGAAGGCCGAGGGTTATTTCCGCTTCCGTGATTATCAGCTGAGCCAGTCCTTCATGGGCTTTAGCGATCAGCCGACCTACGAAGATGCACGTCGCATTGGCGAATATGTCGTCGATCTCTTCGTCTCGGGCAAGGTCGACAAGGTCGAACTTGTCTACACCCGCTTTATCTCTGCTGGGAGCCAGGAAGTCGTCTTACGACCCCTGGTTCCACTCAGTGCCGCCACGGTTGCCGGTGGCGACGGCAAAGCCGGTAGCACCGACGGATCTGGCAGCTCATACGAGTTCGAACCGGACCCGACGGAGATCCTCGACACGTTGCTTCCTCGTTACGTCGAGGCTCGTATCTATGCCGCACTGCTCAACGCAGCCGCCTCCGAGCACGCCTTCCGTCAGCGAGCAATGAAGTCCGCAACCGACAACGCCGAAGACCTCATCAAGAGCCTCAGCATTGTGATGAACCGTGCACGTCAGGCATCCATCACCTCTGAGATCATGGAGATCGTCGGCGGTGCAGCAGCACTCGACGGCGGCGACAACATCGGCGGCTACGTCGACATGGGCGATGATTTCTTCGGTGCCCAGCTCGATGCCCCATCGGCGCCGACCACCGGCGCCGCTTCTTCCGCAACTGCAGCTCAGGCTGCGGCCGCAACGGTCCCCGACAGTGGGACCGCAACCGCAACGATCGAGCGTCCCGACAACTCAGTTGTCGACGACGATGATGACGACGAAGACCTCACACCAGGAGATACCAAGTCATGACCATGACAGAGAATGAACTGCAAGACGGCCGGGTCGTCGCCATCGCTGGCCCCGTCATCGACGTCGAGTTTCCCCGTGGCGCTCTGCCCGAGCTGAACTCGGCCATCGAGTTCACCATCGAGCTGGAAGGCGAGTCCACAATTGTGCTCGCCGAAGTCGCTCAGCAGCTCGGCAACAGCCGCGTCCGCGCCATCTGCATGAAGCCGACCGACGGCCTCGTCCGAGGCACCCCTGTGCGGAACACAGGTCACGGAATCCAGGTTCCCGTAGGCGACGGCGTCCTCGGCAACGTCTGGAACGTGTGGGGCGAAGCGCTCGACACTCAGCCAGAGGGACTCGATGAGATGGAACGCTGGGACATCCACCGTCCTGCCCCGACCTTTGATTCGCTCGAGCCGTCTGCTCGCATGTTCGAAACGGGCATCAAGGTCGTCGACCTCCTCACCCCATACGTCGCAGGCGGCAAGATTGGTTTGTTCGGTGGTGCTGGCGTGGGCAAAACCGTCCTCATCACCGAGATGATCAACCGTGTTGCATCCCAGCACGGTGGTGTGTCTGTGTTTGCCGGTGTGGGCGAGCGGACACGTGAAGGCACCGACCTCCGCCTGGAGATGATGGAGTCCGGCGTGTATGAGAAGGCCGCATTGGTCTTCGGTCAGATGGACGAGCCGCCGGGCGTGCGCCTGCGTGTTGCGCTGTCAGCACTGACAATGGCGGAGTACTTCCGCGACGTCGCCGGCCAGGACGTTCTGCTGTTCGTCGACAACATCTTCCGCTTTGTTCAGGCAGGCTCCGAAGTGTCGACCTTGCTCGGCCGTATGCCGTCGGCAGTGGGCTACCAGCCAACACTTGCCGACGAGATGGGTCAGCTCCAAGAACGCATTACCTCGACAAAGGGTCGCTCGATCACCTCGCTGCAGGCCGTTTACGTCCCTGCCGACGACTACACCGACCCGGCACCGTTCACGACCTTCACGCACCTCGATGCCACCACCGAGCTCAGCCGTACGGTTGCCTCGCTCGGCATTTACCCGGCCGTGGACCCGTTGGCCTCGACGTCAACAATTCTCAGCCCCGAGGTCGTCGGCGATCATCACTACGGTGTTGCTCGCCGTGTGCAGGAAACCCTCCAGCGCTACAAAGAGCTGCAAGACATCATTGCCATCCTCGGTTTGGACGAACTGTCCGAAGAGGATCGCCTCACGGTGTCTCGTGCCCGTAAGGTCGAGCGCTTCCTGTCGCAGCCGTTCTTCGTCGCCAAGGTCTTCACTGGCCTCGACGGTGAGTACGTCCCGGTCGCTGAAACGGTCGAGTCTTTCGAAGCCATTATCGATGGTGGTCTCGACGATCTGCCCGAGCAGGCATTCCTCAACGTCGGCAACATCGACCAGGTGCAGGCGAAAGCCAAGCAGCTGTCCGAAAGCTGAGACGGATCATGAACCCGCAACCCGTAGAAGGAGCCTGCTAGATGGCCGAGGCGCTGAAAGTTGAAGTCGTCTCGCCCGAGAAGGTTCTCTACTCGGGTGAGGCTGACATGGTCATCACCCGGACAGCGGGTGGCGGCGAAATCGCATTCCAGGCCGGCCACGCAGCTTTCCTCGGCGTGCTGGTAGAAAATCATACGCGGGTCTTCCAGACCGACGGCACGGTCATTGACTTGGCCATCCACAGGGGCTTCGTCGAAGTCAGCGGGAACCCGACCAAGGTGTCGATTCTTTCTGACACAGCCGAGATGGCTGAAGACATCGACGTTGCTCGGGCCAAGGAAGCACTCGAGCGTCATCAGCAGACTCTGAGGGCCGAATCGGTCGACGGAGCCATTGCTGACGCCGTTGCTGGTAAGGCACGAGCCGAGGCACGTCTCACTGCAACGGGGACCGGCTTCACCGCCTGATTCGCGTCGACATAGCTCTGCACAAAGTGCGAGTTCCTGCTGCCTGTTTCGGTATTCAGGACTCGCACTTTGTTTTTTTCTCCAACATCTCAGTCTCAGGGATGGAACCGGGCTGGGCAGCAGATTTGTCCCCGTGAGCTTGAACTCAGTTGCACTGTTGTGCCTCGCGGCATGATCTGGACTGGGTACGGTTCCGATATGACTCGCTTTCCGTTCGCATCAGCCCTCGTGACCGGGGCATCGTCTGGGATCGGTGCGGAAATGGCGAAGCAGTTGGGTGAGGCCGGTGTTCCAACGGTGCTGGTGGCGCGCCGCGGCGACCGCCTGCGCGAGATCGCCGATCGGTACGACGGTTTCAGCATGATCGAGGCTGACCTCGGTACAGAAAGTGGCGTCGAGGCCGTGATGAGAGCCGTCAACGATTCTGAGATCACCATTGATCTCGTGGTCAACAACGCCGGTTTCGGCACGAGTGGAAAATTCGCCGATCTCGACCCGCTCCGCCTCGGTGATGAGATCGACCTGAACGTCAAAGCACTCACCAAGATCAGTAACGCCGCACTCGTTGCAATGCGTGAACGGGGACGTGGTTACCTCCTCAATGTGTCCAGCGTGGCCAGCTTCCAGGCGGCCCCAGGTTTGGCGGTCTACGCCGCAACGAAGGCATACGTGACCAGTTTGACCGAGGCGCTCCACGAGGAGATGCGCGGAACCGGGGTGAATGTCAGTGCGCTTTGCCCCGGCCTGACAAAGACCGAGTTCCAAGAGCGCAGCAACACAAGTGAGTACGAAGCAACGTTCCCCAACTTTGCGTGGACCTCGGTCGCGTCGGTGGCCTCAGCTGGCCTCGATGGGGTGGCCAAGAATCGGACGATCATCGTTCCTGGGATGTTGTATAGGGGTCTCGTGGCGACCAGTGGCGTCGTGCCGCGATCGGTCGCGCGCCGCCTGAGCTCAATGGCCTCTACGATCCGCACCTGATCCGCACCTGATTTGTGCAACGAGCCGAAGAGTTACTCAAGGGCCCGATGGCGCCGAGCGACGCCACCTGGTCGAGCGCGCCCTGTTGTGACAGATGTCAGAGCTTCGAGTGGCGCACTGACACCCGAGAGTTGAGTGTCATCGGCTTTAATGTGCACGTGATCCCCGTTGCTGCCCAATGCGGGCCTCATGTTGAAATGGCACACGGCGTTCCCGTCATGGTGAACACGCCGTCGTCACACGCCATGCAGCGTTCTGGGACCCAATCAATCTCGCGGACCCTTGACGTCATCGAGTGTTTCCTCGAGGTCCCCGAGCGAGGGGTGAATGAGATCGCTCGGCTCTGTGGCCTGAGCCCGAGCACTGCCCACCGGGTGGTCAGGGCGCTGGTCGCTCGGGGCTACCTCGAACAGAACGCCAGTCGCAACCGATACCGGTTGGGGCGCAGCGCGGCTCAATTCGCTGATGCTGTTCACCGCCACGTTCCCGCCTGAATTGGCCTTTCAAGCTGCCGTGCTCACCGGCACCCTGTGAGAACATGGCGTTGATGAACGTCGCAGCCTTCGAGATTGCACTGAGGTCGGTTGGCTTTTGCGGGAGCGTCGAGCACGATGCCGCCGCTCGCATCGTCTACGGGACCGACAATTCTGTGTATCAACTGCAGCCGGTCGGCGTTGTTGTTCCCACGTCGATCGACGACCTTGCAGCGATTGCCAGGGTGAACCATGAGCGAGAGGCGCCGTTCGCCCTGGTCGCACGCGGTGGGGGCACCGGCACCAACGGGCAGTCGCTGACCAACGGTTTGGTCATCGACACGCGGCGCGCCATGAACCGGATCATTTCAATCGATCCAGATGCACAAGTCGCTGTGGTGCAGCCGGGCGTCGTGCTCGGTCAACTCAACGCTGCACTGAAGCCGCACGGACTGTTCTTTGCTCCGCACGTCTCGACGGGCTCGCGAGCAACGGTCGGCGGCATGGTTTCGACTGATGCCGCCGGGAAGGGTTCACTCGTCTATGGCCGCACGAACAAGCACGTGCTCGGTCTCGAAGCCGTCTTGGCCGATGGCACATCCTGGAGCGTGGGCAAGGTCACCAAAGCCGAGCTTGATCACATGGTGCAGCGAACTGATCGTCTCGGCGACCTGCATCGTCTTGTTCGCGAAGCAACGACGGGCCTCAACCCTGATGCCTTCCCCGACATACCGCGCGGGTTCTCTGGCTACAACCTTGCCGATGCCACTGCCGGGCCGGGCCTCGACTTCACGAAGATCCTCACGGGCTCGGAGGGCACGCTGGCGCTGTTCGGTCAGATCACCGTGCACCTCGAACCCCTCACTCGACAACCGCAGCTTGCGGTGATCGCCTATCCGCGCTTCGAGGACGCCATCCGCGACTCAAACCGGTTAAAGGTGACCGCACCAATCGCCATCGAGTGCCTTGATGAGCGGACCATCTCGTTGGCGACGGCATCACCGGCGTTCCCCAGATTGGCATCACTGCTCGGCACATCATTCGACGCGTCGGGGTCGCTGTTGCTCATGGAGTTCGATGGTCGCGACGGCCTCGACGAACTGCAAGATCTGCTGGCCGCGGAATCGGGTTCAACAGCGACGGCAATAGCAGTCACGTCCGACGCCGCTGACATCGCAGCGGTCTGGAAGGTTCGTGCCGACGCTGTTGGTCTGCTTGGCCAGGCTGTCGACGGCAGGCGCTCGATCGCGTTTGTCGAAGACTGCGCCGTACCACCACATCGTCTTGAGGAATTCGTTGCCGGCTACCGCAGCCTGCTCGACTCGCACGGCTTGAGCTACGGCATGTTCGGCCACGCCGATGTCGGCTGCATCCACGTCCGCCCTGCGCTCGACCTGTACGACGAGTCGCACGAGCGGCTGCTGCGAACGATTTCCGACGAGGTGCATGCGCTTGTCGCGAGTTTCGGTGGGGTGTTGTGGGGTGAGCACGGTCGGGGATTCCGCGGCGAATATCTCGACCTTGACGACGACACTGTCCGGCGGATGCAGCAAATCAAGACGGCGTTCGATCCACGCAACATCTTGAATCCCGGCAAGCTCTACGCACCATTGGAAGGTGCTCCGCCGATCACGAAGATCGACGGCGTGGCGCTGCGAGTTCACAGCGACCGGTCCGTCCCGGTTGCCGATCGACAGGAGTTCGACAGCGCCTTTGGCTGCAACGGAAACGGCATCTGCCATCACTGGGGTGAGGCCGAAGTGATGTGTCCGTCGTACAAGGTGACATTGGATCCGCGGCTCTCGCCGAAGGGCCGGGCTGACCTGCTGCGCGGTTGGCTCGCAAACCCTGATGACGCCGACCTGGTTGACGATGTTGCCGATTCGATGCGTCGATGCCTGTCGTGTGGGGCATGCACGGGGCGCTGCCCGGTCCAGGTGGATATCCCGGAATTGAAGTCGCGCTTTCTCGAACGCCACCCGGAGGGCGGCCGGCGGTTGCGCGTCCGAGACGCACTGTTGAGCCGATTCGAGTCACTGTTACCAATGGCCCAGGCGGGTGCCCGCGTCGTCGGTCTGCTGCAGCGGCTGGCCGAGCCGATCTTCGAGAAGGGTCTAGGCATCATCGATCTACCCCGTGTCCCGACCGGCTCGTTGCGCACTCGGCTCGCCGCGCTCGATGTCCCGATTGTGGATAGTTCCGATGGTGTCGGCAACGCCACGGTGATCGTGCTGCCGGATGTGTTCACGGCGTATCTCGACCCCGATGTGCTCGACGCAACGATGCGTGTGCTGCGCGCTGTGGGGGAGCGGCCAGCCCTTGCTCCTTTCCTGCCGTCGGGCAAGTTCGACCACGTCAAAGGCCGGCGCCGCAGATTCGCGAAGGCGGCTGCACAGCAACGTGATCTGATTGAACGGCTCGCTCGTCACGACCTGCCGTTGGTCATTATCGAACCAGCGGTGGCGCTGCTCGGTGCGCACGAGTACGCATCCATCGACGAGTCGTTCCCGAGCGATGCAACGACGTCACTGGCAGAGTTCCTGGCACCGCGGCTCGCGGCGCTGCCAGCGTCGACGGGGCGTGGCAACGGGGGGACCGTGCAGCTGTTCGGTCACTGCACCGAAGTCAGTCTTGCTCCAGAGCGGATGGGCACCTACCGCTCGATGCTCGAAGCAGCGGGCTTCGACGTGCAAACCGAAGCAACCACGTGCTGCGGGATGGCGGGCATCTTCGGGCACGAAGCCGAAAGCCAGCCCATGTCGACCGCCCTGTTCAACATGGGCTGGCGGCCGAAGCTGGAATCAGGAGATCCGGTGCACCGATGCGCCAGTGGCTATTCGTGTCGGAGCCAGGCGAAGCGGTTCGGCCACACGTTGACGCATCCAATTCAGGTGCTCGCATCAGCCATTTCGTGAGGTGTTTGCGCACACATCGAATCGGCAACATCGTCGACCACCGTGTCGTGGTCGAGGGGCGTGCGTCCGGTTGTGGAAGCGGAAGTCATGGACATGTCTGAACCTATAACCGCAGCGTGAGACTCACTCGACTCGGAGGGTCGGTACCAGCGTGTGTCTGGTCACGCTTGGAGGCTGGAGATCAGCTCTTGCCGCGCCACGGGATGAGTTTGGATTGGGCAAAGCGCATGACGAGATCCATCGAGTTCGGCCGCAACCAGCGTGCCCCAGCTGACACCGAGCGCCGACGGACGCCGGAATTAGCCGACGTATTCGCCTTGGACGTTGACCGCGACCGAGATGCTCCGCTCGCTCCAGATCGGCGTCATCGCGGATGCAAGGCCGAGCCAGTCGACCAGCTGATCCTGGTTTTCGATGCGCAGACGGGCGCAGCCTTTGCTCTGCGGGGATGTCGGCACGTTGTTGGCGCCGTGGATTGCTTGTCCAAGATCAAAATAGAGCGGGCGGTACATGTTGCCGTTGAGTGGATTATCTGCCGCCACTGGGAAGTCGGTGCTGTCGTGCCAGCCGCCGTTGTCGCTCGCTGGATCGAACCGGAAGGCGCGTGCCTGGTCTTGGTAGCGTGTCTCGAACCCCTCGGAGCCCGTCGACGTCGGGAAGCCGAATGTCAACTTTTCGGCGCCCTCGCCGACGAACATGAACTGACAGGTCCGGTCAATCAGGATCCACTTCGGTTGGTTGAGTGCCGACGTGAAGGGCATGGGGAGTTTGTCCGCAGCGAGCAAGATTCGCTCTTCCGCACTGCCGGAAGCCATATCGGTCGTATTGATTTCGAGCCCCATGGCGAGACGCGCGGCGCAGAGCCGCTGGCGTGTGACGGGCCCCGAAACGCCATCGATGAGGAGTGGTTGCGTGCCGATTTCTTCAAACAGCTTGTTCAGCTTGAGCTGCTGGATCTCGACGTTCTGGCGCACTGCTGCGGCCACGACTGCCTCGTCGGGATCGGTGCGTTGCTCACCGGTAATGTCGTCGAGGCCGTTGCCGGTGCACACGTCGAGCAGTTGACCGACCTCGATGTCGGCGGTCGGCAAGTTGTTCTCGGCGCGTAGTGCAACCACGTTCACTGTCTCGTCGTCGAACGCATTCGCGATCAGACCGAGCGAGTCCAGAGCTTCGACCACGACGACGCATGCCGGGTCGTAGATCTGTGGACCGGGTTCGGTCGTCGTGGGCGCAATGGCGGTTTCGGGCAACGTGGCAACGGGCAGCGACGTGGCCGGTGCCTCATTGACGATCACCGTGTCCGTCGTTGCTGGCATATCAGATGTTGCGAGGCTCGACTCGACAGCCGAAGTCTCCGTCGCTCCAACGTTGTCGGTGGCGCTCCGAACCGTGGCGCTACACGCACTGGTGACGAGCAACGCTCCGCCCAAAAATATGGTGAGTGCTCGTCCGCGCATCTTCAGAAATTACAGGCCAAGCCCGGCACCTTCTGGTCACGCCAGGCGATAGCAACAGTTTGTTTTGCAGTGGTGATCAGCCGCGCAGGGCAACGAGGTATTGGCCGCCGCCTTCTTGAATATCGCTGGTGAGGGTGAGGCCGGGCTCAAGACGGCTGATCCGATCGATCAGCCACGCAGCTGTTGTGTCGGCGTCGGCAGCGGTCGGGCAGCGGCAGAAGATCTCCCGGCCGCCTTTCGCTGCGAGTCGGTCGACGGTTGGGATGATTGCAACCGGGTCGATCGTGAAGAGCTGCTCGTTCCATACAACGACTGCCTCGGTGTTGCCCTTGCCGGTGTTGCATCCACGATGGGCGAGGCGTTCGTGGAGATCGGTCGAGCCCTTCGACTTTCCCTTGCCCTTCTTCTTCGCCTTCCGATCCGTCATCCGTGCATCGACGCTCGGCCCGCGGTCATCGTTGACCGACATACCCGGATCGACCGACTGATCGCATAACCAGCAACGCCAATTGTCTTGCTCACCGATGTCTTCAACTCGTGCCATGGTTGGAATGTAGGCGGTCACACTGTGTCAAGCACAGTGTGACCGGTCACTTGCGCAGCGGAGCGAGGGCGTCCAGGCCGCGGTAGGCCGCAGCTTCGCCGAGGTCGGCCTCGATGCGCAGGAGCTGGTTGTACTTCGCGACACGATCGGAACGGCATGGCGCACCGGTCTTGATCTGGCCACAGTTGGTGGCGACGGCAAGGTCAGCAATGGTGGCATCTTCGGTCTCGCCGGAGCGATGGCTCATCACCGAGGTGTAGCCGTGGCGGGTGGCGAGCTGCACGGTGTCGAGTGTCTCGGTGAGCGACCCGATCTGGTTGACCTTGATGAGGATCGAGTTCGCGACGTCGGTGTCGATGCCACGCTGTAGCCGAACGGAGTTGGTGACGAAAAGGTCGTCGCCGACGAGCTGGGTTTTGTGACCGACGGATGCGGTGAGCTTTGCCCAGCCGTCCCAGTCGTTTTCATCCATGGCGTCTTCGAGCGACACGATCGGATACTTGTTGACCATCTCGCTCCAGTAGTCGGCCATCTCGTCGGGGGAGAGGACTTTGCCCTCGTGCGTGAGGTGATACGCCCCGTCTTTGAAGATCTCCGACACGGCTGGGTCGAGTGCGATTGCGATGTCGACGCCTGGCGTGAAGCCGGCCTTTTCGATGGCTTCCATCAGTGTGGTGATCGCCTCTTCGTTGGACGACAGGTTGGGAGCAAACCCGCCCTCGTCGCCGACAGCCGTCGAGAGGCCGCGATCCGAGAGGACCTTCTTGAGGACGTGGTACGTCTCGGTGCCCCAACGGAGCGCTTCGGAGAACGATGGCGCGCCCACCGGCATCACCATGAACTCCTGGAAGTCGATCGAGTTGTCGGCGTGGCTGCCGCCGTTGATCACGTTCATCATGGGGACCGGAAGGACGTGGGCATTCGGGCCACCGACGTACTTGTACAGCGGCACGTCGAGTTCGATCGCCGCAGCTTTTGCAATGGCGAGGCTCACGCCGAGGATTGCGTTGGCCCCGAAGTTGGCCTTGTTGTCGGTGCCGTCGAGGTCGAGCATGATGCGGTCGAGGAGTCGCTGATCGACTGCGTCCATACCGACGAGTGCGTCGGCAATGTCGTTGTTGACGTGGCCGACTGCCTGCTGCACTCCCTTGCCCATATAACGGTCGCCGCCGTCACGCAATTCGACTGCCTCATGCTCGCCGGTCGATGCGCCGGAGGGAACCGCAGCGCGACCTACCGAGCCCGAGTCCAACTCGACTTCAACTTCGACCGTGGGGTTGCCACGCGAATCAAGGATCTCACGGCCGACGATGTTCAGAATTTCGCTCATACTGCGACCACCTTAGAGGCCGCTGAGCGGTGCCGCTGCTGTCAATCGTCGTCGTTGTTTACGGCGACGATCTCATCTGGCGCATCGAAGAGAACGGGCTGGGGGACCTGTGCGATTAATGGGTCGAATTGCTGATCAAGCCATCGAACCGCAATGGCGGTCTCGAGGAGTTGTCGGAACGTGGCACCGGTGACAGCAGAAGTGGCGGCCCGCTGCTTGGGTCGCCGACGATGTCCATCTCCTCGACGTCGAACCCAAGGTTGGAGCGGCGCTGACCTTCAGCTGCCGATAGCGCTCTCCGGTCTCCATGTCGATCACGTAGGCAGTCGGGAGGCCGGCGTCGTCGAGCTCTCGAAGCAGGCGATTTTCAGGCGTGACCAGATGGTTGGGGAGTTCTTTGATGACGTAGCTGACGTCACCGAGTTCGATCAGCCGGACGACGTAGCGGTGCAGGCCCAAGACGCCGTGCATCCGCGGGAGATCCCAATCTGTGAGCGCCTAATCGAATGGCAACGTGGCGATCAACGGGTGGTCAGAGGGGCTTGTGAGTTGGAGACGCACATCCTGAGTTTGGCCGGTCGGACTGCTCCTCACCGGTCCAGCATGACTTTTGGAAAGAAATCCTCATGGTTGTGCGGGAATCCGTCGATAAAGGCATATGGAGCCGGTGGGGACGCGATCGCAAGACATGGATGCGCCGCAGGCAAGCAACGAGGTGCACCCCCGCTAGGTTCCTCGACGGACACGAAAGCATCGACTCCTGGACACGGAAAATCCAAATGGCTCTGGGTCCCTGTGATCCTCGCCGCCGTCGGTGGCGCCACGATGTTCACTGAGGATGGCCCAAATGATCGGTCGCAGACCGCCTGATCGTCGAAGGCGATGCCGTTCGGGTCATTGCCGTCAACGTCAGGCGAAACCCGATCTTGCTGACTTATGCCATCGGGGCGGTCGTCATCGTCCACGTCCAGGGATTGGCAGGACTGTCGACGCTGTCCGAGACGTCCGAGCCAGCGCAGGCTGCGCGACTCGTTGGCTATTTCGCCATTGGCGCCCTGCTGCAGTTGGTCGCAACCTTCTCTGCAGCGGAGGTAACACGTTCGTTGAGTAACGCCGCCGAGAACCTCGCAGTACAGCACAATACTCAGGTTGACAAGCAGCGGAGCGTCGTGGCGCCGCGGGTTGCTGCCGGGCGGTCCGTGGGGCCCTCCGAAGGCTTACCGCCGCCGCAATGAGCTCCGCCGCCGAATTCACCAACGGCGATCCCTCTGCTGACGCTCCACCTCCAGCACCTTTCTCGCTCCAGTCGCCGGCTTCTGGGCATCGCAACCCTCGCCCTTGGACTTCAAGACCACCTGACACCCGACTTCTCGGGAACTGATTTCAGCTTGCGTTGCGCTTGACTTCGTCCCAAAGCGCATCCAGCGTGACGAGGTCGGCGGTCTTGAGGTCGATGGATCTCGAAGCGGCTAAGGCCTCGACGCCTTCGAACCGCGCCCGGAATTTGTCGCTTGCCGCACGAAGTGCCAGTTCGGCGTCGATCTTGAGGTGTCGCGCCACGTTGACAACGGCGAACAGCAGATCACCCAGCTCGAGTTCTGTGGCTGCGATGTCGGTCTCGGTCATTGCTTCGGCGAGTTCGGCGGTCTCTTCGGCGATTTTTGGGAACGCGCCAGCAACGTCTGGCCAGTCAAACCCAACCTTGGAGGCCTTCCGGCCGACCTTTTGTGCATAGGCGAGCGATGGCAGTGAGCGCGGAATGCCTTCGAAGATCGACGTTCGGCCCTTCTCGACTTTCTTGATCTCGTCCCAATTCTCAAGCACTGTCGCGGTGTCGTCGGCGACGATGTCACCGAACACGTGCGGGTGGCGTCGGACCAGCTTGTCGTGAATCCCCTGCGTCACGTCAACGATCGTGAAGCGGCCTTCCTGTTCGGCGATCGTGGCATGAAACTCGATCTGAAAAAGCAGGTCGCCGAGTTCTTCGATCAGGTCGTCGTCACTTGACGGTTCGTCCGGGTTAAGCGCCTGCAGCGCATCGACGACCTCGTAGGTCTCTTCAAGCAGGAACGGAATGAGCGTCTCATGTGTTTGTTCGATGTCCCACGGGCACTGCTCGCGCAACTTGCGGGTGAGTTCGTGGAATCGGACATAGCTCTGGCCGACCGGAGCGGCCAACTGAGGTATGTAGATCGATGTGAGGTGGTCCGCTTCGATCGTCTGATCGAGTTGGGCCCAGGTCGTTTCCACAATGAGTTCGGCACCGGTGCCGAGCGCATGCAACATCGTGACGGGTTCGTCGCCCTGCGCGTCCTCGACGGCCAGTTTGATCTCGTTGAGTACCCAATTGGCGTGCGTGTGAGCGACAAGCATCGGCCCACGTTCGCCGGCTGCGGCCGTGGTGAAATCGTGGCCATCGACGAGGCGAACGCCCTCTTCAACCGGGTCGATACCGAGGCGCGCCCACGCCACGTCGAGGAATGACATGGCAGGAAGAACGTCGAGTTCAATCATTCCGTCGGCGGCCCGTTGACGCAGGTAGCGGACAGTGCGCTCGAGGACGAGCGGGGAACCTGGAACGGCGTAGAGGACCTCGCCATGCTCAGTCGCTGCAGTCGTCAGCCGGTTGGCGATTTCGATGTAGACGTCGTCGAAGGTGTCGGCGGTCTCATACAGATCGTCGTGTGTGACGGCGTTGGGCACAAGGTGCGCCGACGGATGGATCGATGTGCGAAGGTGGCGGTGCTTGATCCGCTCGATGGCGGCGAGCGTTTCGGTGGTGACGTGGTCGACGCCTCCGGGCCCGAGACCAACGACGACGATGCGACCGGGCATGCGCAGATTTCGATTCGCCAGGCTCAGCCGAGCGCGACGACGGCGCTGGTCGCGCTGTCGAAGGTTCCGATCCGAGGATCGATGTAGACGTCGGCGGCGGTGATTGCATCGAGTTGTACCTGAGCGCCATTCGGTAGAGCGCTGGCAATCGTCAGATGGGCCTGTGCGTCGACCAGTAGATCTTGGACACCGTCAGGGGCTTCGAGGAATGTCGGCAAGCTGCCAGCAAGGCCCTGCGTGGCGGCATCGCGATCGGCATCGGTGATTTCGATGCCCTGCTCTCCGAAGTAGTCGTTGAGCGCGCCGGCGAGGACCAACGTGCTCGTGACGGATCGGATGGTGTTCAGGTCGTTGCTCGACTCTTCGGGGATGCCAATGGCGTCGATGATGCCGCTGAGATCCTCATGCGAGTACTCGACATCGTTGATGCGAGCGGCAACGTCGTTGTCGGTGAACGTGGTGCAGCCTGCGGTGACCGAGGCGGCAGCCAGCGGGAGCAGGATCGTCAATAGTCGGCGCTTCACCGCCACGACGATAGCGGTCACACTGTGCCAGGCACAGTGTGACGGGTCAGTCAGTTTTGGGGGATGGCCTCTTCGACCAGGTCGCGGAGGAACTGGACAAGGTAGGCCGATGGTTCGGCTTTGGTGCCGTCAGGGTTCCGCCGGGGGAGTGGCACGACGAGTTGACCGAGATCTTCCTTGTACTTGGCGCCCTTCGAAAGTCGACGGAGACGCATTGTTTCACTCAGCTTGAGTTGGAGCGGAGCGAGCTTCGCGTCACTCGTGGAGATCTGAATGTCGCGCAGGCCGAGGCGATTGCACTGTGCCCGTAGGTAGCCAACCTGCAGCAGCGCTTCAGCTGGCTCGGGCAGCGGACCGTAGCGGTCTTCCCATTCGGCGCGAATGTCGTCGACCTGCGCGTCGGTCTGCACGCTGGCAAGCCGACGGTATGCCTCGAGCCGGAGCTCTTCCTTGGCCACGTAGTCGGTCGGAAGGAACGAGTCGGTCGGCACGTCAAGCTTGATCTCGGCGGGCGCCTTCTTCGCTGGCTCGCCCTTCATTTCACTGACCGCTTCGGTGACCATTTGGCAGTACAGGTCATAGCCGACGGCTGCGATATGACCAGACTGAGACTCGCCGAGCAGGCTGCCGGCGCCGCGAATTTCGAGGTCGCGCATCGCGATCTTGAAGCCAGATCCAAGCTCGGTCGACTCACCGATTGTGCGCAGCCGCTCGTACGCCTCTTCGGTCAGCACTTTGTCGGGTGGATAGAAGAGGTAGGCGTAGGCCCGCTGGCCAGAGCGCCCGACGCGGCCGCGCAGCTGATGCATTTGGCCGAGGCCGAGCAGGTCGGACCGCTCGACGACGAGCGTGTTAACGGACGGCATGTCGATGCCTGACTCGATGATGGTGGTGCACACGAGGACGTCATAGTGGCCGTCCCAGAAGTCTTGAACAACGGTTTCGAGCGTGCTCTCGTCCATCTGGCCATGAGCCACGGCGATGCGCGCGTCCGGAACAAGCTGGCGTAGCCGGGCTGCTGCTGTGTCGATCGAACGCACTCGGTTGTGGACCCAGAAGACTTGGCCTTCGCGAAGAAGTTCACGGCGGATTGCCTCGACAGCGACCCGTTCTTCGTACTCGCCGACGAAGGTCAGGATGGGCTGGCGTTCAGCCGGTGGGGTCTGCAGCAGCGAGAGGTCCCGGATACCAACGAGAGACATTTCGAGGGTGCGCGGAATTGGCGTTGCTGAGAGCGTGAGGACGTCAACGTTCGTCTTCATCCTCTTCATTTTCTCTTTGTGCTGCACGCCGAAGCGTTGCTCTTCGTCGACGACGAGGAGGCCGAGGTCTTTGAAATTGATGTCCGCCGCAAGCAGTCGGTGGGTGCCGATGATGCAGTCGACCTCACCGGACTTGACCTGGGCAATCACCTTCTTGGCCTGAGCTGCGGTCAAGAATCTCGACAGCACTTCGACCCGGATCGGGTAACCGGCGAAGCGGTCGGCGAACGTATTGCCGTGCTGCGTGGCGAGCAAGGTGGTCGGTGCGAGCACCGCGACTTGTTTGCCGTCTTGGATGGCCTTGAACGCAGCGCGGATCGCGACCTCGGTCTTGCCGAAACCGACGTCGCCACACACCAGGCGGTCCATCGGATGCGTGCGCTCCATGTCGGCCTTGATCTCGGCGATTGCGGTGCGCTGATCAGGCGTCTCGACGAACGGAAACGCCTCTTCCATCTCGTGCTGCCAGGGCGTGTCCTGAGCAAAAGCGTGGCCCACTGCGGTAATTCGCTGCTGGTATAGCAGGACCAACTCTTGCGCGACTTGACGAACCTCTGACTTGACGCGGCTCTTCGCTTTGGCGAAGTCGGACCCGCCGAGCTTGTGCATGGCAGGCGCTTCGCCGCCGACGTACTGGCGGAGTGCGTCGATCTGGTCAGACGGTACGTAGAGCTTGTCGCCGCCCTTGTACGAGATGAGGAGGTAGTCGCGCTCGACGCCGCCGATGGCCCGCTTGACCATGCCCTCGTATCGGCCGACGCCGTGCTGGTGGTGCACCACGTAGTTGCCGGCTTTGAGGTCTTGGAAGGTGGTGGTGCCTTCACGCTTGGGTTGGCGGCGTGCCTTGCGGTGGGCGCGGCGGCGGCCGGTCAAGTCGCTTTCGGCGACAATGCTGACCTTCGCGTTGGGCAGGGTCGCGCCCCGATGAATCGGTGCGACCACGATGTGGCCACCCGGGCCCAGGTTGAGCATGTCGCCGCTCTGTGCCATTGCGGCAGTGATCTTGCGGATCGGGAAGTCGAGCCCCTGGTCAAGGAGGAGCGAGTGTAGACGGTCAGCTGACCCGGTGCCGTCGGCAGCGACCACCACGCGGTACCCGTTGCCGATGAGCTGTGTCAGCCGGTCGGTGAGTCCGGAGCCGTCACCCGCGACCGGCCCCCAGCCTGATGCTTCGACGACTGGGGTGTCGGGCGACTCGGGCGTCGAATCGATTGACCAGAAAGAGTTCGTGCCGCTGGCCGGGTCGGCAGCCAGGAGCGCATCGGGGTCGGCATGCAGTCGCGGGAATGACTTGTCGGGATCTCGAGCCCATGTGCTGGCAAGGGTTCGTGCGAGGTCGTCTTCTTCTGCGATCAAGTCGAGTGCGCGGTCGCGCATCCGGCGCGGTTCGACGAGTAGCACCTTGGCGTTCGCCGGCAACACGTCGGTGATCAAACGGTCGTCTTCGATGAGCCACGGGAGCCAACTCTCCATGCCGTCGAAGTGCGCGCCTTCGGCGAGGCGCTCCCACTGCTCGCGGCCCCACGGCTCCTTCGCCACAAGTTCGGCGGCACGAGCGCGGACGTCGTTGGTCGGCATCAGCTCGCGAGCTGGGAAGATCGTGACGCTGTCCAGATCGTCAGTAGAGCGCTGATCGTTCACACCAAATCGCGTCAGCCGCTCGACTTCGTCGCCCCACAGGTCGATGCGAATTGGGGCGTCGGCTGTCGCCGGGTAGACGTCGAAAATTGCACCGCGTCGTGCGAACTCGCCGCGATGCTCGACCAGTTCTTCTCGGCGGTAACCGAACTCGACGAGTCGAGCAGCGAGGCGATCGGGGTCGACGTCGATCCCGGGCCGGATGATGATTGGTTCGACCGTCGTTGATCCTGGGCCGAGCTTTTGCAACAGAGCGCGCACGCCAGCGACGATGATCTTGGGCGAGCGGTCTTCGCTGCCGAGGCGCCAGAGCACCTTGAGGCGTTGCCCCATCGTCTCGACGCTCGGGCTGACGCGTTCGAACGGGAGCGTCTCCCAGCCGGGGAACAGTACAACGTCGTCCTCGGGGACAAACTGCATGAGGTCGTCGGCGAGTTGGGCCGCCATTGTGCCGGTCGGGCAGGCAACGACGAGGGGTCGGCGGTTCGACAGGTTGGCGAGCGCTGCAATAGCGATGGGTCGAGCGACTTCGACGACGGCGAGGCGCGCATCGGGCTCGCCGAGTGCTCGGGTGAGGCCGGGTTCGCTCCGCAGTAGGCCGGGCAGTGATTCGAGGGGGGCGCTCGTCATTGCTTGACGTTGTATCGGCGCATGGCGGCTTCGACGCCGTCGGAGATAATCAATTCGACGGCGTCAGCCGCGTCGACAACGGCAATGTCGAGTCGCTCCCGCTCAGACTTCGGAACCTTTGAAAGAACGTAGTTCTTGCCAGCTCCCGACGGGGGCTTCCCGACGCCGATGCGGACACGCAGATAATCCTGCGATTTGGTGTGAGCGGTGATCGAGCGAAGGCCGTTGTGGCCTGCCAGCCCACCGCCTTCTTTGACCCGCAGAATGCCTGGATCGAGATCGAGTTCGTCGTGAATGACAATGATTCGATCGACCGAGGGGATGCGGTAGCGCCGAACTTGGGCGCCGACCGCCTGGCCCGACTCGTTCATGTACGTGATTGGAAAGCTCAGCACGACTCGTTCGTCGTTGCCAGGCACCCCAAAGCGCGTTTCGGCGGTGAGCGCATTGTCGCGCCCGCCCTTGAGTTGTTCCCTGTGGCGTTCAGCGAGCAGCTTCACGACGTCTTCGCCGACGTTGTGGCGCGTGCCGATGTATTTTGGGCCGGGATTACCCAAGCCGACGACGAGCCAATCGAACGGGGCACCTTTGCCAGTGCGGCCGAACAAGCTCATACCATCAGCTCATACCGTCAGCTGGTCGAGTAGGCGACGTGGGGTGTCATGCGGGCCGGGTGGGCCCGGACGATCACTCGGCGGTATCGCCGGCAGCGGCAGGAGCGTCGCCTTCGGCGGTTGCAGCGGCTTCGATTGCTTCGGCCTCGGCGTCGAGTACCGGGGTGCGCATCGTGAGGATGGTGACGACCGGGTACTCGGGGTCGGCTGTGGCGGTGACGCCGTCAGGCAGCACGATGTCGGAGACGCGGATCGTGGTGTCCATGTCCATGTCTGTGATGTCGATAACGACGGCGTCCGGGATGTTGCGTGGCGTCGTCTTGACTTCGATCACGTTCATCGTGACGTCGACGAGGCCGCCTCCGGCTTCGACGGCCTTGGCCTCGCCGACGAGGCGGACCGGCACGTTGACGGAGACTTCTTCGTTCAGGTTGACCTGAATGAAGTCGATGTGCTGGACGTTGCGCTTGACCGGGTGCCGCTGAATGTCCTTGACCAGAGTCGGGTATACCTCGCCATCGACGGTGAGATCGAGGATCGTGTTCATACCAGCGTCGCCGGACAGGGCGACGCGCAGGTCGCGACGAGCGACAGAGACGCTCAACGGGTCCATGCCGTGGCCATAAACGACCCCAGGAATCCGATCGGCTGTGCGCAGGCGACGCGACTCGCTGCTTCCAGTTGTGCGGCCAGCTTCGGCAATGAGAACGGTCTCAGACATGGGATTCGATCCTAGAAATCAAGTGTTTGGCCCCGCAACCACGGCGGAACTTTCGTCAATACAGCAGTGATCAACGCTACCGCCTGTGCGCTGCATCCCCTCCCACTCCCGTCACACCCAGCCTTTCCCGAAATGGAGACTGTTTCGCCTCGTGGGTGCCGTGTGACGGTCTCAATTTGAGTCGGGGCGGGGCTTTGCTCCGAAACTGAGACCGCTTTTTGGTGTGAACGCACTGTGTCGGTCCCGATTTCAGGAGATGGGTTAGGAGATGGGTTCAGGAGATGGGTTCAGGAGATGGGGCCTCGGCGGCTCAGTGGGATGTCTCGGCTGCGTTGTAGGTAGACACCCCGAATTTGCTGAGCGAACACCGGCAGGTTGTGTTTGATCTGCTGGGTGAGGCGGATGATGTTCCAACCGAGTTCGCCACAGGCGAGATCTCGGAGTGTGTCTTGCTCCGAAGCATCCACCCCTCGGTGGAACCGATTGTGCCCCGGCTCGATTGCGAGGCGAATGTCTGGCCAAGCGATGTCGAGGTGCACGGTGATCGGATCAGGAGTCAGCTTCAGCGGGAATTGGCGAATTGGTTCCGGGAGCCCGGCATCGCAGAGGGCGGTGATCAGATCGCGCTCCAACATGCTTTGGGCTGGGCGTTCCATCTCGAAGGCCTTCTCCAACCAGCGTTCGAGTCGGGCCACACCGTCCTTGCCGCGGCACCGATGACGATCGAGATAGATGTCCACCTCGCCCGGAATGACCAATCCGATATTCCAGGCGTCATCGGCAGCGTTTTCGAAAGCCCGGTCCTTGAGGTCGGCAGCGAGGCCGAAGAGCATGCGGGCCGGCGTCGCGACGGTGATGGCGTTGTGTCGTTGACGATCGTCGTTGCCGTCGTACCAGGCTGTCTGTCGGACCTCGACCCAAGGTGCTCGATTCATTCTCTTGTGGCGACGGGCCAGGGTGACTTCGATTGGCCGCTTGCGCATTCGTGCCAAACCGAGCAGTCGGCCGGCGCTCCGACCGCTGATGAACCCGGCTCCATCGAGCCAAATGTTGATTGCAGAGCATCGCATTTCGTATGTGTCTGGCGACGGCGCCATGAGGTATGCGCCCGGCAGGACACGGACAAGCCATCCAGTCGAAACGGAGCGCGTCAACTTGTCTGGCGAGCAGCCTGCGTCATGGAGTTGTTGGCGCGATACGACACCGTGTTGGCGTCGTGCGAGGCAAAAGAGTTGTTTGTCGAACACACCCGTTCAGTGGGTGGCGGGCTGCCCGAAGCGGAAATTGGGACTGTTGCAACGCATCAGAACGGAGCAACGGTCTCAGTTTCGGGCAGGTCGGGAGTCAGCTGAGGTTTTCACCGTCGAAGATGTCGCTGACGCTGGTGTCTTCGAAGACTGCGCCGAGGGCTTCGGCGATCAGCGGAGCGACAGAGAGCACCACGATGTTTGGCAGTTGTTTCTCCACCGGGAGCGGCAGCGTGTTGGTGAGCACAATCTTTTCGAGTGGACTGTTCTTCAAGCGTTCGATCGCTGGGCCGGAGAGCACGCCGTGTGTGGCCATCGCCCAGACGTTCTTGGCACCGCGCTTCATCAGGAGTTCGGCTGCAGAGACGATTGTGCCGCCGGTGTCGATCATGTCGTCGGTCAGCACGCAGGTGCGCCCCTCGACGTCGCCCATGACTTCAGCGGCCTGAGCGACGTTGGTGGTTCCCTTCGGGCGGCGCTTGTAGATGAAGGCGAGGTCGGCGCCGATGTCGCCGAGGTGCTGCGCCATGCGCTCAGCGACCTTGATGCGACCGGCGTCGGGCGAAACTATGACCGGCCTCGACGCGTTTTCGCGGACGTAAGCCTCGAGGACCGGCATGGCGGTGAGGTGGTCGACCGGGCCATCGAAGAAGCCTTGAATCTGTCCGGAGTGGAGATCGATTGAGAGCATCCGTTTCGCGCCGGCGGCCTTGAACATGTCGGCCACGAGGCGAGCCGTGATCGGCTCGCGGCCGGCTGCTTTGCGGTCTTGTCGGGCGTAGCCGTAGAACGGCACCACCGCAGTGATCCGCTTGGCCGACGCACGCGATGCGGCATCGATCATGATCAGGTGCTCCATGATCGAATCGTTGACCGATCGACCATCGACGCCGTAGTGGGTCTGCATGATGAACACGTCGGTGCCACGAACTGATTCACCAAAGCTGCATCGGACTTCACCGTTAGCGAACTCGACAAGGTTGTCGTGGCCGACCTCGATGCCGAGATGAGAGGCCACTTCCTGAGCAAGTGCGGGATGCGTGCGCCCCGTGTAGATCGCGAGGCGCTTAGTGGTGACCTTTTCCATGAGGAAGTCCCTGTGTGGTGTGTGTTGGTGGAGCGGCGGTGCTTGGAAGTCAGCTGACCGACGCAGTGTAGAACGCACCGGTCGTCGCATTCGAAAGGACCACGGACCCCGCAGGTAGGTGGGCATATGGGCCAACCGTCGCGCCGGCTCCGATGGTTGCCTGATGGCCAACGCTGTGCTCGACGCGTACGCCGTGAGCAACCGTGCAGTCGGTGAGTCGAGTGTCAGGCCCGATCTCGCAACTGTCGCCGATTGTGGTCGATCCCTGCAGCATCGTGCCGGGGTAGAGCGTGACGTCGCGACCGATCGTGACGTTCACGTCGACGAAGGTCTGACGGGGATCGAGCATTGTGACACCGTTCAGTAGCCAGTGCCGGTTGGTGCGGTTGCGCAGCTCGCGCTCAGCGAGTGCCAGTTGCCAACGATCATTGACGCCCTGAGTTTCTTCGGGTGGCGCCTGCACCGCACCGATGCGGTGACCCATCGACGCAAGCGCCGCGATGACATCGGTGAGGTAGTACTCGCCCTGCGCATTGTCGGTGGTGAGGTTGCGCAGCGCAGGGCCGAGCAGATCCCGGCGAAAACACAGGATCCCGGTGTTCCACTCTTTTATGTCGAGTTCGTCCGGTGATGCGTCGCGTTGTTCGACGATCCGCAGGACCTGGCCATCTTTCTTGCGAACGACGCGGCCGTAACCGGTTGGATCGTCGAGAAGACTGGTCAGCATCGTGGCGGCGTTTTGGTTCGCAACATGTGTGGCGACCAGTTCGTCGAGCGTGTCGGGGCGAAGCAGCGGCGTGTCGCCAGGCAAAATGACGATCGTGGCGTCGTCGTCGTAATCGTCGCCATCGAATGCGGTCATACCGATGGCCGCTGCATCGCCAGTTCCGTTCTGTTCGATCTGTTCGACGAATGCAACGTTGGCCCAGCTCGGAGCGCGATCCTGAACTTTGGCCCGGACCTGTTCGGCCATGTGGCCAATAACAACGGCGGTGCGGTCGGGCTGGAGCTTCTCGAGAGCGTGAATCACGTGCACGACCATCGCCCGACCGCAAATCAGATGCAGTGGCTTCGGTCGGCTGGATCGCATGCGAGAGCCCTCGCCGGCCGCGAGAACGATGGCAGAAACGCTCATGGTTCCGGGGGGAGGAATCGAACCCCCATTCTCGGCACCAAAAACCGCTGTCTTGCCGTTAGACGACCCCGGATCGAATCGACCTTTAAGCTACCGGGCGCGACGGCTGAGCCAACTGCCCGATTGTCGGATGACTCGAAGTGACGAGGCCGGTCGACCAACAGTGTCCACTTGCAGCCGAGAGGAATCGGACATGTGACCGACACGGGGCGTGGCGCGTGGGCACCTCGCCGATAGTGTTGCCCGCCTTATGGGTTCGTTGATCAAGAAGCGTCGCAAGCGGATGCGCAAGAAGAAGCACAAAAAGATGCTTCGTCGTACGCGCCACCAGCGTCGCAAATAGTCCAATTCGTCCGGCGTCGCCGAGCTGTTTCAGTTCGTGCGGTTTGCCGCAAAATCTGACGGCACTGCTTGTGCCAACGCCACGTGTGCGCCCTCGTCGACTAAGTCGGTGAGGGCGTTGTGGTGTTCCCCCTCAACAAACCAGGTGGCACCGCTGCCTGCGAGTGTTGGAGCGCGGCCACATCGGTCACCGATGCGGTCTCTCCACTGCGCGAGCAGTGGTTCGACAGCGAGCGCTGCAGGTTCGAGGTCGTTTGGTCCTTCGACTGTGGGGCCACCGAGATCGTCCCAGGCGCGGTAAACCGCTGGCGTGCTCACACGGAGCGGAGGGATGATCAGCGTGACCGAACGATCGACGTGTGGGAGCGGATCCAGAATCTCGCCGATTCCCGTCACACGTGAGCGCCCCCCAACAAGGCAGAACGCGATGTCAGCGCCGAGTTCGGCGGCCCGCGCGAGGCTGGCATCGTCGGTTGCCCAACCCGCCCACGCGAGTGCAGTCGCTGCGTCGGTCGAGCCGCCGCCGAGGCCGCCGCCATGCGGAATCTGTTTGTCAATGGTGACATGCGCCGAGCCGCCAGCGAGGCCGAGGGCCCGCGCCACCAGATTCGATCCGTCTGTGGGTACTCCGTCGGAAAACTTTCCGGTCACGGCGAGGCCGACACGATTGGAGTCGAAGACGAGGACGTCGTGCAGATCGAGACTGATCATTTCGGCGTCGATCAGATGGAATCCGTCAGGGCGGATACCGGTCATCTTCAGCGACAGGGTGAGCTTGGCATGTGCGCGAAGAGTGATGGGCTCAGTGGCCATGGACAATCTCGGTGAGGCGGCACCAGGCGTCGACATTGAGTTCCTCGGGGCGTGACGTACCTGCAACGGCGGCGGCTTCGAACTGCTCGGCTGCAACGATGCCCGACAGCGACTTGCGGAGCATCTTGCGGCGCTGGCCGAAGGCGGTTTTGACCAGGGTGAACAGTTCGACGGGGTCGGTTGTCGGTGGCGTGCGGCGAGTGATCTCGACGAGTGCCGATTCGACGTTCGGGCGGGGAACGAACACGGTTGATGGGACGATGCCGACGATTCGCGCCGTGCCCCAGTAGGCGGCCTTCACACTGATTGCGCCGTAGGCCGAGGTGCTCGGCGCCGCAGCGAAGCGTTCGGCGACCTCGCGTTGAACCATCACAAGTATCCGCTCGACCTGCGGAACAAAGTCGAGGATGTCGCAGACGAGCGGTGTCCCGACGTTGTACGGAAGGTTGGCAACGAGGACCCATTTGATCGATGGGTCGAGCATCTCGTCCCAATCAAGACGCATTGCATCGGCCTCGACAACGCGCACATTCTCGCGATCGGCGACCTCGTTGCGCAGGACGGGCACCATGCCGGCGTCAACCTCGATAGCCGTCACATCGGCGCCGGTGTCCGCGAGCGCAAGCGTCAGTGAGCCGAGCCCGGCGCCGACTTCGACGACATGGTCGGTCGGCCCGACCCGGGCGAGGTATGCGATCCGGCGAACTGTGTTCGGATCGGCCACAAAGTTTTGGCCGAGGTCGCGTCGCGGTGCGAGTGAATTTGCCTCCAGCAGGTCGTGGATGCGTGGGCGCGAATGCGTCATTGCTGCCACCGGACCTGCACCGAGATTGGGGCGTCGGTCAAGTCGGCCAACTCGACGAAATTGTTCGTGTGTAAAACGATGTCGGCCTGCTGGATGGGGGGCGCAAGCAAGATACGGCAGGTAACCGAACGCAGATTGTCGAGGTTAATGACGGTAACAATTTGGCCTGGCGGGATGTCTTTCGCGAGACACGTCAGGGTGTCCGGGACTGTTCTCAGAAATGTTGCCTGAGCGAAGATCGAATCGGATCCGTCAGCCGTTGGTACAGCGATTTCTGCGACGCCACCCTGTTGGGGAGCCGGGCCATCGAGGAAGATCGGGTCCGTGTCGCGAATCGTGTCGAGGGTCGGCAGGTTGCTCTGACCGATTGTTGTCTTCACAGTGATCGGTGTACCCGCCGTGGTTTCAGCGCTGGCTGCCTGGCTTCCGACATCGACGCCGGCTGTGGCGACGTTTGGCCCGGGAGCTGGATTGTCGCGGTTGACGAACCAGAGCGCAGGCAGCGCAATCAGACTGAATAAGGCGGCGAGGTAGAAACGTCGTCGGTCGGTGTCGTCAAGGGGCACTGGGCAGTCTTTAGTCGAAGGCTGTGAGCGGGTCTGTCGCAGTGGACTGCGGCCGCGTTGCGTCGGGTACCGAGCGTATCCCGCCGACGCGTTCAGGCGATACCGGGCATGACGCGCCGAGTGTTTTTAGCGGTCTGGGCAGCAACTTCGGCGACAGGAAGCTCGCGGAGATCGGCGATGAACTGGCCCACATGCGGCACCCATGCCGGGCGATTGATTTTGCCGCGGTGCGGGAGTGGTGCGAGATACGGGCTATCGGTTTCTATCAGCAGCGAATCGAGCGGGCACAGCTTCGCCGCTTCTTGTACCTCGGGAGCGCTTTTGAATGTGACGATGCCGGAGAAGGAGAGCACCGTGCCGCGTTCGAGCGCCCGGCGAGCCTCGACCGCGCCGCCGGTGAAGCAGTGAAAGATCGTGTGTTCCGGCACGCCCTCGGCGTCGAGGATGTCGAAGGTGTCGTCCCATGCATCGCGAGAATGGATGACGAGCGGCAGTTTGTACTCGTGCGCGAGCTGCACCTGTTCGGCAAACGCTGCCTTTTGAATGTCGCGCTCGGAATGTTCGTAGTAGTAGTCGAGCCCGGCTTCACCGATCGCAACGATGCCAGGCGTGCTGAGCAGATCGATGATCGAGTGGACGCCCTGAACAGCGTCGTGCGGGTGTAAGCCGACTGTTGCGAACACGTTGTTGTGGCGACTCGCGACATCGATGGCCGCCTCGGATGTGGCCCGGTCACAGCCGACCGTGACGAGCGTCTGGACACCCATTTCCATCGCTGCCGCAACAGCGCCATCAGGCCCGTCAGGAATTCGCTCGTCGTGAATGTGGCAATGACTATCGATCCATTCAAGTTGGTTCGGGCTTGTCACCATGTCTCCTGACCGCGGTTTTGGTTGCCCTCACGCCAGCCTCGCTTGCTCGGCGGCCTGTTGGGGGCATTGCTCGCGTGCGATCCAGGTTGGTTCGGGCTTGTCACCATGTCTCCTGACCGCGGTTTTGGTTGCCCTCACGCCAGCCTCGCTTGCTCGGCGGCCTGTTGGTGGCACAGCACTCTGGTCGCCGCATGGCTTAGAGCTTGATACGGGGGAAGAGTGCGTCGCCCTTGGTGACGACGGAGCCTGCTGCGTACTGGCCCCATGCGGCGGCGTCGGGGAGACGCTGGTCAACGACGTTGCCCGTCATGCCAATGCGTTCCCATAGGGCCTGGGCGGTGTCGGGCATTGCCGGGTGGACCAGTACGGCGACAATGCGAAGCGCTTCGAGAGCGTCGCCCATCACCCGGTCGACGTCGGGTCCTGGCTCGGACTTCCACGGCTCGTTCGTTTCGAGGTGACCGTTTGTCGCACGGATCAGTGACCACGTGGCGTCGAGTGCTCGGCTCGGTTGGACTGTTGCCCAGCCTGCTGCCGTGTCGGCGTAGGCCTGCGCGGCAATGGCGGCGAGCGGGCTGACGGGATCGGGAGCCGTGCCGAGGCCGTCGCACTTCTTGGCAACGACGGTGGCGACGCGCGCTGCGAGGTTGCCGAGGTTGTTGGCCAGGTCGGAGTTGTAACGACCGACCAGCCCCTCCCAGGTGAAGTCGCCGTCGTTGCCGTAGGCGGTGTCGGCGAGCACGTAGTAGCGGAAACCGTCCAGGCCGATGTCGTCGATGAGGTCAAGAGGGTTGACGACGTTTCCGGCGGTCTTGCTCATCTTCTCGCCGCCGCTCAGCAGCCAGCCGCCGATGGCCCAACCCTTGGGCGGCTCAACGCCTGCCGACATCAGCATTGCGGGCCAGTACACGCAGTGCTGGCGGACGATGTCCTTGCCGATCAGGTGGAAGTCGGCGGGCCAATTTTCTTTGTACGCGTCGGTGCCGTCGCCGAAGCCCACCGCGGCCAGGTAGTTGGTGAGTGCATCGAACCACACGTAGGTGACGTGCTTGTCGTCCCAGGGCAGCGGGATGCCCCATTCGAGTGAGGTGCGGCTGATCGAGAAGTCACGGAGGCCCGACTTGATGAGGCCGATGGCTTCGTTGCCGCGCTGCTCGGGTGTCATCGCCGTCGGATGTGCGCCATACCAATCAAGCAGGCGATCTTCGAAACGCGACAAACGGAAGAAGTAGTTCTCCTCTTCGAAGAACTCGACTGGACGATGGTGGATCGGGCACTGATTGGCTTCGCCCTCGGCGTCTTTGTCGAGTTCGTCGTCTTGGTAGTACTCCTCACAGGCAACGCAGTACTTGCCGGCGAATTTGTCGAGTTCGATGTCGCCGGCGTCGTAGCAACGCTGCAATAGCTCGGCAACGGCCGCTTTGTGCCGCGGCTCGGTGGTGCGAATGAAGTCGTCGTTCGCGATGTTCAACTTCTCCCAGGCTGCAGCAAATTTCGGCGCAATCGAGTCGGTGAACTCCTGCGGGGTGACATTGGCTGCTTCGGCGGCCTGCTGGATTTTCAAGCCGTGTTCGTCGGTGCCGGTGAGGTACGTGACGTCGTCGCCGAGCAGCCGATGCCAGCGCGTCAAGGCGTCGCCGATGATGGTCGTGTACGCGTGGCCGAGGTGCGGTTCGGCGTTGACGTAATAGATGGGGGTCGTCACATAGAACCGAGTCACGTGTGCACGATACCGTCCGTCCGATGACCGGTACGGGTGTGTTCACAGCAGCGACGAGTGTTGAGCAGGTGGCGGCGGTGAAAGGCGACGGGACGCGCACTGCGTTCAGCGCCTCGATCAACGATGGTTGGGACATTGGCGGCAACGCCAACGGCGGTTACCTGATGGCGATTGCCGGCCGTGCGATGGTTGCAGCAGTTGGCCGCCCGCCACTGACACTGACTGCGCACTACCTGCGCCCCGCGCCTGCTGGGCCGTGCACGATCGACGTCGAACTGGTGCGCTCCGGTCGACGACTCGCCACCGCTCGGGCATCACTTCGGATTGGCGGCAAGCCAACGCTCGAGTTGCTCGGCACGTTCGGCGAGCAGCAGCCAGACGACGGCCCAACCTATGAGCGTGAAGCGCCGGTCGACATGACGCCGTACGACCAGTGCCCGATCATGCCGAGCGCAACGGAGGCAGCCGGCCCGGCATTGATGGACCGCCTTGCATTGCGCATCGATCCGGTCGACGCCGGCTTTCGGAACGGCACGGTCACGGGCGACCCGACGGTGCGTGGATGGTTCGCCCTGGCCGCCGACGAACCAATCGACGCGATTGCGTTGCTGCTGGCAGCGGATGCTTTCCCGCCGCCGATCTTCAATTCGGGGATGCCTGTTGCGTGGGTGCCGACCATCGAGTTGACCGTCCACATTCGTGGGACGCCGGCACCAGGGCCAATCCGCTGTGCGTTCCGGAGCCGCTTCATTCACGACGGGCTGGTTGATGAGGAGGGCGAGATGTGGGACAGCACGGGCAAGCTCGTCGCGCAGTCACGGCAGCTTTCGCTGATGCCGCGCGGCTGAACTTGGGCGGCTGAACTTGGGCGGCTGAACTTGGGCGGCTGAACTTGCGCGGCTGCCAGCGTTGTTCAGATCGTGAGTTGGTAGACGTCGCGTCGTGACCGGCCGGTCTGTTCTGCCACAGCGGCAGCGGCGTCGCGCTTCGACATGCCGTCGTCGATCGCTTCGTCGAGGAGACGCTGTACGTCCTCGTCAGTTGCCGGTGTGTGGTCGATCGGCACGCCGGCGAGTACGAAGACGTATTCGCCCCGTGGCTCGCCGATGTCGATCGAGCCGAGGGTGCCGCGGACGACCGTTTCGTGCAGCTTGGTCAGCTCACGAGTCACCACGATGTCGCGGTCTGGCCCGCAGGCTTCGGTGAGATCAGACAAGGTTCGAAGTACGCGATGGGGGGCTTCGTAGAGGACCGATGTCCGCGGTTCGCAAGCGAGTTCGGCGAGCCGAGTCGCCCGCTCGCGACCCTTACGCGGGAGGAACCCTTCGAACACGAACCGTGATGTGTCGAGGCCGCTGATCGTCACGGCCATAACTGCAGCGCTCGGACCGGGTACCGAACTGACGTCGTAACTGGCGTCTATTGCGGCCTTGACGAGGCGCTCACCAGGGTCAGATACGCCGGGTGTCCCGGCATCGCTGACCACTGCCACGTCGCCGCCGCTGCCGAGAACGCCGAGCACCCGATCGATCAGGTCGTGTTCAGTGTGTTCGTTGCAGACCGCCAGCCGCTTGGCTTTGACTCCGGAGTGATGGAGAAGCAATCCCGTCCGCCGAGTGTCTTCGCAGCAGACCAATTCGGCAGCAGCGAGCATTTCGATGGCCCGAGGTTGCAGGTCGCCGAGGTTGCCGATCGGAGTGGCAACAAGCCAGAGAGTGCCGCTCACTCTTTGCTCACTCTT
>ERZ888423.728-NODE-728-length-32864-cov-6.818556_pt1 | contig 32864 bp, 27 predicted proteins | sample MGYA00520523_ERZ888423 | MGnify/ENA primary metagenome ERZ888423 (study PRJEB32303, sample SAMEA104408611) | aquatic metagenome | biome: Brackish water; feature: Pelagic; material: water | place: Baltic Sea | collected 2014-06-08T10:24:00 | depth 30,27 m ...
GGTCAGCGTCGCTGCGGTACCGGTTCTGCTCTCTGTCATTACGACGCCGCCAGCAGAGACCACCGAGAGTGTGAGTATCCGCCATCTTTGGCACCGCGCACCGATGGGCGTGATCGGTATTGTTTTGTCGCAGTGGGTATCGAGCATCGTCTTTACCCTTGGCGCCGTGTACGCCACAAAGATCGGTTTCACGTTCCCTGAAGTAGCCAATTTTATGGGCTGCATGATGGCCGGCGGCATGATTTTCCCTTATTCCCTCGGAAAGCTCTCCGACACCATGGATCGTCGCTGGGTTATCGGATTTTCCAGTCTGGCTGCCATGGCGGTCGCGGTCGTGATTAGCTTTGAAACGGTCGCCTCGGCAAAACTGTATGTGCTTATTTTTCTGTTTGGTGGCTTTTCCCTGTCACTTTACTCTCTGGTTGTCGCACTCACCAATGACCACCTTCGACCGAGGGAAATTGTGCCCGCCAGCGGGACCATTATTTTATTGGCTGGGCTAACATCGATCAGCGGCCCAATTACCGGTGTTTTTTGGCTGCACACCTTTGGCTTACAATCGTTCTTTTTGCTGCTGGCGCTATCGCTACTGTTGCTTGCCATCATCAGTATTTGGCGGGTATTGACAGTTCCTGCACTGCCGAAAAAATACAAAGTTCAAAGTACATTGCAAGCGGCCACCGTACCGGTGGGTATCGTGCTGCATGCCGAGGGAGACACGGTGCAGAAAACCACAGAGCCTGACTCGAAATAACCAAAAAAAGACAGCTAGAAAAATAATACTGCGGTACAGCAACGTTTGACCCGTTACAGAACAACGCTGCGTACAATCGGCCAATAATAAAAATAATCAGGGGAATCACTCGCATGTTCAGAAACCGTATCGCATACCAAACACTCAGTCTGCTTGTCGCTGTAACACTTGTCAGCGGTTGCGGTGAAACAATAAACACCGCTGACTATGCCGCGCTGGGCGACAAATACAGCGTGGTGATTGAACGAGATAACCGAGGCGTCCCGCACGTTATCGGTGAGCGCGATGTCGATGCCGCCTTTGGTTTTGCCTATGCTCAGGCGGAAGACAACTGGACACTGGTCTACGACAGTATTGCCTTTTACCGTGGCAACGCGGCAAAAACCAAGGGACAAGACTCTGCGCCAACGGATTTTTTAGTCCAATGGCTCGGTATTTGGGACGACATTGACGCCCACTATGAGACAGAATTGTCGCCCGATATGCGCGCTTACATCGAGGCCTATGCCGACGGTTTAAACTACTATGCGGCAAAAAATCCCCAGCGCGCCGGACAGGCTGAATTGCCCGTGACCGGCAAAGACATTGTTGCGGGCTATATGTTCCGCCATATTTTATTTTATGGTTTCGATGCGGTGCTCACTGAAATCATGAGCAGCGAGCGCCAGCGGCCCATCAGTCAGGCGCAGGGTGTCTCCATGAATAATCTGCCCATTGGCTCCAATGCCATTGCCGTGGCGCCCAGCAACAGCACCGACGGCGCGACCCGCTTGGCCATTAACTCACACCAGCCCACCACCGGACCGGTGGCGTGGTACGAAGCGCATATTCAGAGCAATGAGGGACTCAACGTCATGGGCGGTCTATTCCCCGGCAGCGCAACCATTGGTGTTGGCTTCAATGAAAACATCGCTTGGGGCGCAACCGTCAACAAGCCCGACCTTACCGATGTCTATGTGCTCGATATAGATCCAGAAAATCCTCTGCGCTATCGCCTCGACGGCGAGTGGCACGATTTGGACGCGCGCGACATCACTATAGAGGTCAAACTCTTTGGCTTTTTACCCTGGAGCGTGACCAAGCAGGGGCTGCGCTCAGTTCACGGCCCCGTGCTGCAAACAGAGCATGGCACCTATGCTGTGCGCTATGCCGGCATGGGAAAAATGCGCCAAGTCGAACAGTGGTTTGCCATGAACAAGGCGCAAAATCTTGAGGAGTGGCGCGACGCACTGCGCATTCATGCCTTCGCCAGCTTCAACCTGGTCTATGCCGATCGCGCAGGCAATATTATGTTTGTCCACAACTCCCTGACGCCTGAGCGCGCATCAGGATACGACTGGCAGCAGTATTTGCCGGGGGATGACAGCAGCCTTATCTGGCAAAACTATATGCCATTCGATCAACTGCCGCAGGTGATCAACCCTAAATCTGGCTTTGTCCACAGCGCCAACCAAAGTCCCTTTTTTGTGACAGCGCCTGAAGACAATCCAAAATTTAGTGACTATCGCATTGAAGACGGCTTCCCCACCCGCATGACAAATCGTGCAGTGCGCGGACTAGAGATGTTTGCTGAACTCAGCCCTATTTCGGAAGAAGAATTTTCAGCCATCAAACACGATAAGAAATTCAGCCCGAACTCACGCGCCGTACATTATTTGCAGGGCGCAATTGACCTCGCGCTAGATACGGACAAAGACCCCATCTATAGTAAAGCGCAGGAGCTACTGAGCGACTGGGATTTGGACACCACTATTGAAAACCGCGGCGCTGCACTGGCAACCTGTGTGATTGGCGCAGAATGGCTAGCCGAACAAAAAGGTCAGCCAGTCCCTGATGTTGAAAAAACCTTTTTCGACTGCACCGACAAACTGGTTAAAGCCACCGGCCGTATTGATCCTCTCTGGGGCGATGTCAATCGCCATGTCCGCGGCACGCTCAACCTACCTGTTGGTGGCGGCCCAGACACTTTGCGCGCCATTTATGCCCGAGGTTTGGAAGAAGATGGATTCCAGACCAATATTGCCGGTGACGGCCTTTATTACTTAGTCTCATGGGACAGTGAAGGGCAACAAAAGATACGCGGAGTGCATCAGTTTGGCGCGGCGACCCTCGACGAAAGCTCGCCGCATTACAGCGATCAAACCGCCGACTATGCCAACGAAGTGCTCCACGACCCACTGTACGACCCAGCGCTTCGTGCAGGCAATATCGAACGACGCTACAAACCCGGAGAGTAAGTTTTATGGGCGACGCCATTCAGCAAATATTCCCCCTCGGCCTGCACTGGCCGACTGCGGATCCTTTTCTGTTTTGCGCGCACCATCGAGATCTCTACCCAAAAGGCAACTCAGCGTTTGGGCCTGACGCGCCCCTCAGTGGGCGCCAAATCGGCAGCGACTTCACCCTAAAAGACGGCTGGCGCATGTATCACGGTGATCGTGTTCCAGGCTTCCCGAGCCATCCCCATCGCGGCTTTGAAACCATTACCGCAGTGCAAGAAGGGTTTGTTGACCATGCCGACTCCATGCGCGCAGCGGGTCGCTACAGCGCTGGCGACACGCAATGGATGACCGCAGGCTCAGGTGTGCAGCACGCCGAAATGTTTCCTCTTCTAAACCGCGACAGCAACAATACCACCGAGCTTTTTCAAATTTGGCTGAACCTGCCGCGCAAATCAAAGATGGTTGAGCCCTTTTTTAAAATGTTTTGGCGTGAAACAACACCCACTGTAGACGTCCCCGACAGTCATGGGCGAGTGACCGCGGTGCGGATAATCGCAGGTCAATACAACGGTGTCGCAGCACTGACACCGCCGCCAAACTCGTGGGCCGCAGACGCCAACAATCACGTCTCAGTCTGGACTATCAAAGTGGCCGCCCATGGCCAGTGGCAACTGCCAGCCCACGTACCCGGCTTAAGCCGCACACTCTATTTCTACCGCGGAGAGTCACTGCAGCTGAACAGCCAACGTCTGAGCGCAAGTCAGGGCGTGGCGCTTGCATCGGACAGCGTCATCAGCGTGAAAAATGGTGCCGCCGATGCCTACCTGCTCCTCCTCGAAGGCCGCCCGATTGCCGAGCCAGTAGCGCAACATGGGCCCTTTGTGATGAACAGCCAAGAAGAATTGCACGCCACATTTAATGACTATCGGCGCACTCAATTTGGCGGTTGGTCCTGGCCCGCTCAAGATCAGGTGCACGGCGGCGACAAAATCCGCTTTGCCCGCCACGCCGATGGCCGCGAAGAATTTCCCGACAGCGCTCACTCTTAACGCCACTATTTCCTCACTAAGAAGCCCTTCTATGACTGATATCTACCAACCGCTGCGCCTTAATTGCGGTGCAGAACTCAAAAATCGCTTTGTTTTGGCACCTTTAACTAACCTGCAGAGCAACACCGACGGCACCCTCTCCGACGACGAATACCGTTGGTTGACCCTGCGCGCCAAAGGCGGATTTTCCCTCACTATGACCTGCGCAGCCCATGTGCAGCAGTGCGGCCAAGGCTTTCCGCGACAGCTGGGTATTTTCTCAGACAGCCATCTCGAGGGCCTGACCCGTCTGGCAAGCGGCATTAAACAGCACAACAGCCTCGCGCTGGTGCAACTTCACCATGCCGGTATGCGCTCACCAGCTGACCTCATTGGCACTCGCCCCGTGTGCCCGTCAGACCATGCAGAGACCAACGCTGTTGGCCTCACGCTCGAGGAAGTGGAACAGGTTAAAGAAGACTTTATTGTGGCCGCCCAGCGCGCGGAAAACGCGGGTTTTGATGGCGTTGAAATTCACGGCGCCCACGGCTATCTGCTCGGTCAATTTTTAAGTGCCACTGTAAATCAACGTAACGACCAATACGGCGGCTCGCTCGACAATCGCGGGCGCATTGTGCGCGATATTATTGATGGCGTTCGCGCGCGCTGCGGCGCGGACTTTATTGTGGGACTGCGTCTGTCACCTGAGCGCTTCGATCTACAACTAGCTGATATGCGTGACTTCGCCCAGCAGGTGCTCAACGAGGGCAAGATCGATTTTCTCGATATGTCGCTTTGGGATATCTTCAAAGAGCCCGAAGAAGAACAGCACAAAGGGCGCACACTCTTGTCCTACTTCACCGAGCTAAATCGAGGCTCTGTCGCGCTCGGCGTCGCAGGGAAACTGCGCACGCCGGACGATATCAACCGCGCGATGGCGATGGATATCGACTTTGTTCTGCTCGGACGCGCCGCCATTTTGCATCACGACTACCCGCAAAAAATGCAGGCTGACCCCAACTTCGTTCCTGTCGCCAACCCTGTTACTTCGAAGTATTTACGCAGCGAGGGTTTAGGTGAAAAATTTATCGCCTACATGGCCTCTTGGGCGGGGTTTGTGCAAGATTAAAATGGCTGCGTGTTTTGGATTATTGTTCGTCTAAGAACAACGCCCCTTAAAATTATAACGATAAGGTTTACTATGAAACGACTCTTGCCCGCCAGTCTCGCACTGGCAGTAGCGCTATGCATTACAGGCTGTGACAGCAACAAGCCAACGACTACTGGCCCGCTGCTACCCAACAAAAACCCCTTCCCATCCACTTACCAAATTCCGTCCGCAGCAGTTCTGGTGATCCAGAACGCGAACCTGCTTACAGGTGCGAATGAGCAACTCGACAGCACGGATTTGATCGTTGAGAATGGCAAAATTACCGCCATCGGTGCAGATCTTGCCGTGCCTGAGAACGCGCAAGTAGTTGATGCCTCAGGCAAATGGTTAACCCCAGGTCTTATTGATGTGCACTCGCATATGGGTGTCTATCCAGCGCCGGAAACATCGAACCATTCGGACGGCAACGAAATGACTTCACCCGTCACCGCGCAGGTGTGGGCCGAACATTCCGTCTGGCCAGAAGATCCACAGTTTGAAAAAGCCCTTGCGGGCGGTGTCACAACCGTGCAAATTCTGCCTGGTTCCGGCAATTTGATTGGCGGCCGCGGCGTGACCCTGAAAAACGTCCCTTCAATCACCGTTCAAGGCATGAAGTTCCCCGACGCACCCTACAGCCTGAAAATGGCGTGCGGCGAGAACCCCAAGCGTGTCTATGGCAGCAAAGGCATTCTTCCCTCCACACGCATGGGCAATATGGCCGGCTATCGCAGCGCTTGGATCGAAGCAAAGGCTTACAAAAAGACATGGGACGATTATGTTAGCGACTTTAACGCCGGGCTCGACGTTGACCCACCGCTGCGCGATCTGCGTCTAGAGACTCTGACTGGTGTGCTGGAGGGCGATATCCGCGTCCACAACCACTGCTATAAAGTTGATGAAATGGCACAGATGGTCGATATGGCAAAAGAGTTCGGCTACAGCATTGCTGCCTTCCATCACGCAGTCGAAGGCTACAAAGCTGCGCCAATGTTAGCCGCTGAAAATATCTGTGGTGTGATGTGGGCCGACTGGTGGGGTTTCAAGCAAGAAGCCTTCGATATGGTGCGAGAGAACCTTGCCTTGGTCGATCACGCGCAGGCCTGCGCGATTATTCACTCCGATGATCCCATTCAAGTACAGCGTTTGAACCAAGAAATTGCCAAAGCGATGAGTGCGGGCAACCGTATGGGGCTGAATATTAGTCATGCCAAAGCCATCGGCTGGGGCACGCTCAATGCAGCGAAATCGCTCGGCTTGGACGATCGTATTGGCTCCCTTGAAGTGGGAAAAAATGCCGACCTCGTACTGTGGTCAGGCGAACCATTAAGTGTTTACAGCCATGCCGAAAAAGTCTGGATCGACGGCGCGCTGCGCTTTGATCGCGCCGATGCATCGGTACAACCGACCAGTGATTTTAATCTTGGCATTTTGACTGAAGGGGAGGCCCGTCCATGAAAAATTTAATCGCGCCACTAGTATTAAGCCTGTTGGCCACCACGGTCGCCGCTGAGTCACTGTTGATAAAAGGTGCTGATATCTATACCGCCAAAGCAGTATTGCCGGCAACCGATCTGTATATCGACAACGGCCGCATTACCGCCATAGGCAACACAGCGCCAAGCACGGCTGATCGCATTATCGATGGCAATGGTAAAAGTATTTCGCCGGGCCTGTTTAACGCCGACACTCACTTAGGGGTCGTCGAAGTGGGTGCAATTGATGCCACCGTCGATTTCTATTCCGAGCTGAGTTCAATCACTGCTTCATTCAAGGTGGCTGACGCGTTCAATCCTAAGTCAACGCTTTTCCCCCACAACCGCGTGCACGGCTTAACCCATGCCCTCACGGTACCGGAAGCTGGCGCAGGGCTATTTGCAGGCCAAGTTGCATTGATTGAGCTGGGCCAACCTGCCAAAGTCATTAACGACAGCGTTGCGATAGCCGTCGACTTTACCGAGTCGGGTGTTAGCCATGCAGGCAATTCACGGGCCTCTGCGCTGGCCGTGTTGCGCCAGAACCTCGATGACGCTATTGCATTTTCGGCCAACAAAGCGGCTGCAATGCGCGGCGATAGTCGCGACTATTCGCTATCACTGGCAGACCTGCAAGCCCTTGAGCCAGTGATCAACGGACGCACACCGCTGTTGGTAAAAACACACCGCGCCAGTGATATCCGCACCATTCTTAAAGTTGCCAAAGACTACCGCCTGAAGCTTATTCTCAGTGGCGCGGTTGAAGGCTGGTTGGTGGCCGACGAAATTGCAGCCGCTAAAGTGCCGGTAATTATGGATCCGATTATCAACTTGCCACAGAGCTACGAAAAGCTCGGCGCGCGACTCGACAACGCAAAACTGTTGGCCGACGCTGGCGTCACACTGGTATTCACTGGCATGGATGGACAAAGCACGCACAACGCCTATCTAGTACGTCAGTCAGCGGGCAACGCCGTGGCCAACGGACTCGATAAAACAACGGCCATCGCAGCTATGACATTAAACCCAGCGACGTTGTTTGGCGCTAATGTCAAAGGTGAAATTGCCACGGGTGCAGTGGCCGATTTGGTACTGTGGAGTGGCGATCCCCTTGATGTCACCAGCGAAGCAGAACTGGTGTTAATCGATGGCGTGCCTGCCGCCATGGTCAGTCGCGCACTGCAATTGCGCGATCGCTATTACGAAGCTGCAACAAAGTAAAAACGCCGCGTCTCTCTGCGGGCCGCGACAGCCTATGATAACGGTCGGGGAGTAATTCCCGACCATTTTTAGAATCGCTAGCAACCAGAAAAAACGTGCCGAACACGCTTTGGCTAGTATCACCACGCTAATTCTGTCTTCCTCCCCTCGATCTCTCAGGCACAGGCCTCCGCCAACCGTGAGACTCAGACCGTCCAGTGGTTTTCCTTCGCCGTTAAAGAGGACTCTTTTTTAGCTTGTATATTAGATATTTCTAAATTAGAATCACCTAAATTAATTTCACCAAGCAGTCTCAAACGAGCGAAACCTAGCGATGACATCAACTGCAACCATCAGCAACACCGACATTCAGGCGCTGGAAAAACATGCACAGCAGGCGGCTGACTTGCTTAAGCAACTCGGTAATGTTCATCGCCTGATGATCCTTTGCACTCTGGTGAACGGTGAGCGGTCTGTCGGCGAGCTGCACAGTCTGACTCACCTCAGCCAATCTGCCCTTTCACAGCACTTAGCCTCTCTGCGCAACGCAGGGCTGGTGCAAACGCGCCGCGAGGCGCAAAGTATTTTTTACAGTCTCTTGGGCAGCGAATCGATTCAGATTATTAGCGTGCTCAAAACTATCTACTGTCCAACTCTCTAACGGAGCCCTATTATGAACCAGCCAACTAAAACCATTTCTGCAACTGATTTTAAACAACTTGCGCAGGGCCAGGCGCTGCCGCGGGTTATTGATGTGCGCACCCCTGTTGAAGTTAGCGCGCAGGCACTGGCCGGCAGCGCGCACTTTCCCTTACAGGAACTGAACTGTGCTGCGGTCAAAAGTTATCTTGCTGAGCAGGGCCACGATCCCGCGCACCCCGTCTACCTGCTCTGCGCCAGTGGTCAGCGTGCGACGCGCGCGGCGGAGCAGCTGAAGGGTGATCTCGATTGCCAACTGGTGGTGATTGAGGGCGGTATCAACGCGTTAAACAGTGCCGGTGTTGCCATCGAGAAGGGCAGCAGCAATGTCATTTCCCTTGAGCGCCAAGTGCGGATCGCTGCGGGCTCGCTGGTGGTGGTTGGCGTAGTCCTTGGCACCGTTCTCAACCCATGGTTTTACGCTCTCGCTGGTTTTGTCGGCGCAGGTTTGGTGTTTGCTGGCGTCACAGATACCTGCGGCATGGGCATGATGCTCGCGCGTATGCCGTGGAACAATGTTTCAGCGCAAAAGTAAGTCAAACCATAACCGACTAGGGAGTGTTGCAGGATGATTTTTAGACAACTGTTTGATGCCGAGTCATCGACCTATAGCTATTTGATCGGCGATGAAAAGAGCCGCGAAGCACTGCTGATTGACCCGGTTGTGGACAAAACGGCACAAAACTTAGACCTGCTAGCACAGCTTGATTTAAAGCTGGTACTGGCGGTGGATACACACACCCACGCCGACCATATCACGGGCTTAGGGGCACTGCGCGACGCCACAGGTTGCATCACGATGATGGGCAACCAAGCGGTGGCAAAGTGCCTGTCAGCGACGTTTTCAGACGGTGATCAGCTGTCCGTGGGCGCCCTGCGGATTGAGGTTATCTACAGCCCCGGGCACACTGACGACTCCTACAGTTTTTATTTGCCGGGCCCAGAGCCTATGTTGTTCAGCGGAGACACACTGCTGATTCGCGGGACGGGCCGCACCGATTTCCAAAACGGTAGCGCTCGCCAACAGTACCAAAGTCTGAACAGATTGCTGCAGTTGGCGGACAATACCTTGGTGTATCCGGGTCATGATTACAAAGGGTGGACTGTCAGCACGATCGGCGAGGAGCGGAAACACAATCCGCGGCTGCAAGCGAACAGCTGTGACGATTATATTAAGATGATGGCCGGCCTGCGCCTGCCCAGCCCGAAAATGATGGATATCGCAGTGCCCGCCAACCAATCCTGTGGCAACCTGACCTAAGCGTTGTTGCAGCTTGCTCGCGGGACTATTTTGCCGTGAGCTTTTTTTGTAAAGCCATGGTCTGTTTGGTGGCGGCAAAGACGGATAGATCTGGATCGGCTTTGCCACTGCGACCAAGGGCATCAATCTGGCTGTAATACCAATACTGTGTGGCAAATCCAGCAATGGCGCGCAGAGCTTTGAGATTGCCTAAAAATGACAGCCAGCGTGGAAATAGCGAAAGGTTGTTCTCATAGCGTGGCAGCTCGGTTAATCCTGCCAGCAGCTGGTTTGGGGCATCGGTCAGAACACACATGGGACGGCCCAATCCAATCAAGTCGGCACTGCCGCTCGCCAGCGCCTGCTCCATTGCCGCTCGCTGTCGAAAACCGCCAGTGACCATCAATGGAATCGTAACTTTAGCCTGCATCGCCAGCGCAAAATCAACAAAATAGGCTTCGCGCAGCTGAGTTGATTGCGCCACCGCTTGCGGCTCTTCATCCTCTATACCGGCAATACCCAACAACTTTGGCTGCTCGTATGTACCGCCGGAAATTTCAATTAAATCCACGCCAGCCGCTTGCAGCCATTCAGCCACTTGTAGACTTTCGGAGAATGCAAAACCGCCCTTTTGAAAGTCAGCGCTGTTGAGTTTGACGGCAACGGGGAAGCCCGTGCCCACAGCCTTGCGCACGGCGGCCACACAATCAAGCAGTGCTCTCGCTCGATTCTCCAGCGATCCGCCATAACTATCTGTGCGCTGATTACTGCGCGGACTGAGAAACTGGGACAGCAAATAGCCATGGGCGGCGTGAACTTGCACCCCTGTGAATCCCGCCTTTTTTACAGCAGCAGCACAGACGCCAAAACGCCGCACAATATCCTCGATTTCATCGATCGTTAGCGCCACTGGCTGGCCAAACTGACCGCCGGGCAATCCTAACTTCACGGCAGAGGGCGCTTTAGGGTGGGGATTAATATTTTTTTGCGTCTGTCGCCCAGCGTGGCTAATTTGCGCCCAAAAGTGATTGCCATTGCGAGTCGCTGCCGCTGCCCAGCGGGCCAGTGCCGACTGCATTTCAGGACTTGGCGGACTGTCGATAATTACGTTGCCGGGACGCTCTAAATGATCGCGATCGACTTGAATATTCCCCGACAACAACATGCCAGCGCCACCGTCACTCCACAAACCATACAGCCGCTCAAGCTCCGGCGTTGGCAGGCCCGCGGGTGTTGCAAGCCCCTCTGTCATGGCTGCTTTAGCAATTCGATTGGGAGTCACTGCGCCACAGGGCAAGGTTAAGGTGTTTGCTAGTAATGTCATGGTGCTTGTCCTGTGATGCCGGTTAGCGGCTTATTTTGATGTTATCTGCGCTCATAATACGCTGTATAACAGGCTTAAAACCAGCGCGCATATTTAACCCGCCCAGCGCCGGTGTTATAGTCACCAGTGACAGTCCGATCACGAAAATCGCTGCTCGCCATGTGAATGTACGGCCTCGGCAACCTGTTGTTTCTACCACCACATCAACTCTCTAAGGTTCTCCATGGATTACGCCTATTACGAACAACTTGCCAAAACCGCCAGCGATTTTTCAATCGATAAAAGCTGGACTCAGGGACGCAGTATTTTTGGCGGGTTGACCACTGCAGTGGTGCTGACCTATATCGAAGCGCAGACAGGATTGTCCGACACGGACTTACGCACCATTAATATTCACTTCTGCGGCCCCACCGCCGAGGATGTCCCCTGCCAGCTGCGCTGCAATATTCTCTCGCAGGGAAAATCTGTTATTCAGGTGGAAGGGGAGCTGCTACAAGACAATCAGGTAAAAACCAAAATCGTTGCCTGCTTTAGCCGCCAGAGAAAATCCAATATTCAGGTGACAGCGCCACAGATGACCTTTGCCAAAACCGTGGATGAGCTGCCAAAGATGCCCTTTAGAGAAGGCCGCGTGCCCGAATTTGTCCGTTACTTGGATACACGCTTTACCAGCACCGCTCTCCCCTACAGCGGCAGCAGCGAATCCACGGTCAGCGGTTGGATGCGCTTCAACGACTACCCCGCCGTATTTTCCGACAGCGCTATTTTAGCCCTCGTCGATGCCTGGCCGCCCGCCATGATGCCGATGCTGAAAGAGCATGCGCCCACCAGCACAGTGACGTGGAATGTGGAATTTATGCAACCGCGGACGCCACTCAGCGCGGCCGACTTCCTTTATTATCACTGCGATGTGGCGCAAGCTGACAGGGGCTATGCCCACACCGAAGGGAAAATCTACCATCCTAATGGTCAGCTACTTGCTCTGAGCAGACAGCTCGTCGCAATTTACGATAAAGTCGAGTGACAGCCCGAATTCAGTCGCAAGGCGGCTAAAAAAACACAACTAAAACAACAATAAAAACAAGGATATATCATGACCCGCCACATTCTCGACGCCGCACATATTCACCCTGCGATACAGCAGACGATTGCCGACAGCAATGTCGATATCATATTGGAAGTTCAGGACGCAATTGCCAAAAATGCTGTTGTCGTGGTGGGGATGGCGCAAAATCCAGTGCCGAAAAAGGCCCGCAAAACCCTCGACGGGCTGGGCGTTAACTACGCCTATTTAGAGTACGGAAGCTATTTCAAACTCTGGTATCGCCGCAATGCCCTCAAGATGTGGACCGGCTGGCCTTCATTTCCCATGATTTTTGTAAAAGGCACGCTGATTGGCGGCGCTGCAGATTTAAATAAGCTGGTTGAGAGTGGTGAGTTTAAAAAAATGCTCGACTAGTTCGTGGCCCGCTTAATCCTGTATTGAACCTATTTTAAGCGCATAAAAAAACCGAGCCGCTATTAGCTCGGTTTTTTTTCGCGCATCCACTCGCTCACCGCAGATCACTGAACAGAGGCGCTTTACTCAGCGATAACCTCGATTTCAATCACCTCTGACAGCACGGGCGGATTGTGTGGCACGTGGGAATAATTACCCAACAGCAGCTGCAAGCGATGAACGCCGGGCGCTAATGTTAGCTGGGTTTCCGTTTGCGCTTTGCCGAAGTGAATAACCTGATCAGAGGCAGGTAAAGGCGCGTTCATGTCCGGCAACTGATCGAGATCAATCAACAGATGGTGGTGACCCGTGTTTGCGAGGTCTGTGCCCGCAGGGGCAACACCCATTCCTTCCAAACCAAACACCACTTTGACAGTACCCGATGTCAGCACCTGGCCATCAGACGGCTGAATAAAATAGACCCGCGCATTGTCTGGCGCGGACGAGCGCGGCATACCGCCATGGTCGTGGGCTGCGACCTGACTGCTGGCCACAACAGCAAAGGCTAACCCAATGGCCATAGCAACACTGTTTTGACGGGTAAAAAAGCGACTTTTGTGCAGCATTTTGTGAATCCTTTTTGGTTGTGTAAATCTGTGCTCAGGGACAATTAACACCTTCCCACTTATCCGACACCTTCGCCATGGAAGAGAGCAGCCATAGAGAAAAGCCTGTGCCATAATAGCCTAAGGCATTAGGGTTATACTAATCGCTGGCCGCCCTAATAAAAATAATAAAGCATGGGTCTAACCATGAGTATTTCAGCTCTCGTTTCAGCCGTCAGAGATCGTTGGAGATGTCAATGGAGATGTCAATGGAGATGTCAATGGAGATGTCAATGGAGATGTCAATGGAGAGGCGCGCTCAGTCGTGTCGCCAGCACCGTCGCGCTCGTCGGCTGGGGGCTTCACGCCATCAGCAGTGAGACTGGAAGCCCAGTAGATCAGTTTGTTCTCAATCAAGAATGCCCGCCCAGTTTCGCCCTTAATCAGCGCGGACAATGTATTTTGCATCACCGCTATCAGGCCTATGACTCCCTGCAAAACAGTGGTGTGGGCGGTCTGAAAACAGCACTGCCCGAGGCGCGCGACGGATTTAGCCCCAAACAGATCGATTTGGGGCGGCTACTCTTTTTTGACCCCATTTTGTCTGCGGATAAAACCATGGCCTGCGCCAGCTGCCACAATCCAGCCCGCGGATTTAGCGATGGCCTTGGGCGCAGTGTCGGATTGGGGGGTAGCCCGCTCACTCGCTCTGCACCCAGCCTTTGGAACAGTGCATTTTTAAATGTCTTTTTTTGGGATGCCCGCGCCCACAACCTTGAAGAACAAGCGGTCGGCCCGCTATTTTCAGCAGTTGAAATGGGTAATACACCGGCGCAATTGATTCGCGACCTCAACGCCACTGACGCCTACCCCAAACTGTTTAAACAAGCATTTCCCAAAAGTGAAAACGCACTGGAGGTGAACAGTATCATCACCGCCTTAAGTGCCTTTCAGAGTTCGCTGATATCCCTCAATAGTCGCTACGATCAATACGCTCTCGGTTATCACAACGCCTTGAGCGCCAACGAAATTGCAGGACTCAACATCTTTCGCTCGTTTGTCGGGCGCTGCTCGCAGTGCCATACACCACCGCTCTTTACCAATCAGCAAATCGCTGTGATCGGCGTGCCTGAGCCCGCGGGCATGCCCCGCGATATCGGCGCCGAGTCAACCTTTGGCTCACCCATCCTGCGCGCCGGCTTCAAGGTGCCAACCCTGCGCAATATTGCGCAAACAGCTCCCTATATGCACTCAGGCACATTCTCTACCCTGAAGGAAGTCGCACAGTTCTACAACGGCGGCCGCGGTCACGCGGTGCCAGAGGGCGAGGATCTTCTGCTGCATTGGCATATGTCTGAACCCGACCTTACCGACACCGAACTGGATCGTTTGGTGGACTTTTTACACAGCCTCAGCGATGAGCAATTTATGCCCACGATACCCGCCAGCGTCCCCTCTGGGCTAAATCCAATCCAATCGGAGAATCTCCATGCACAAGAGTAAACTTTGGCTTATCACAATCGGCGTCGTCGCCTTTGCGCTCGGCTGGTACGGTGGAATCAACGGCAACGAGCCCGTTATGACCAGCAGTGTTGGCGGCGCCAGCTACGGCGGAGGCTATGGCGCAGAGGCTGGTGAGTCGAGTAAAAATGCGGTTAAGGCGCGCACCAAGCAGGGCGAGACCCTCGTGGTGAATCCCGGCGAGTCGATCCAAGCGGCTGTTGAGAGAGCGCAGCCCGGAGACAGCATTCGTGTGATGCCCGGAGTCTATTCTGAAACTGTTTATATCGACAAAGATGATATTCACCTGAGTGGCTTTATTGCTGCAGGTGAACGAGCCACTCTCGATGGACAGGGCAAACTCAACGACGCCATCCTCTACTCGGGGAACAATATTGTTATCGAAAACTTCAAAATTGTTCACTACAAGGGCAATGGCATAATGAGCCAAGCTGGCAATAATTTTGAGATCCGCAACAACATCATTATTGATACCGGTATTTACGGTATTTTCCCACAGCTCGGAACCAACGGGTTAATCGAGCACAACACCGTTTCCGGAATCGCCGATGCCGCCATCTATGTAGGTATGAGTGACAATATTCACGTCGCCCACAACGAGGTTTTCGACAGCGTCGCCGGTATCGAAATTGAGAACAGTCGCCATGCGATTGTTGAGAACAATTACACCCACCACAATACCGGCGGCATTTTGACCTTTATCACCCCGGGACTACCGATCAAAACCACCTACGATGTGATTATTCGCAACAACTTTATTCTCGACAACAACACCCCCAACTTTGGCGCACCGGGGTCAACCGTCGCCGGTATTCCCGCCGGTACGGGCATTTTAGTGATGGCTGCTGATGATGTAATTATTGAAGGCAACTTTATTAGCAACCATAAAACCGCCGGTATTTTGATTAACGATCACGCCAACGCCGCAGGTTTAACCCTCGACCCCGGCGCCGACCCCAATCCCGATCGCATGATGATTCTCGATAATGTAATGAGCAATAACGGCTACGACACCATCGCAGAAGTCAAAGCGTTTGCCCTCACCGAACTGCACACGGGTAATATCGATATCTTCCATATCGGCCCAAGCCAAGACAGCTGCATTATTAACCGGCATCGTTACAACACCGTGGGCATCGGCAGCTACAGCGAATGCGGGTTTAACAATACCGACAACATTGATACCTACTTGCTCGCAGGCGGTGCAGAGCCCCGAGTGATTCAGCCATCCGAGCGCGGCGAAATTGCCTATTTGGGGGTCTGCACTGGCTGTCATTCCTACCGTGGCGTCTTAATCGGCCCAGCGGTGGAAGAAATACAGGCCAGATATGCGGGTAATCCAGAGGGCATTGTCAGCTATATTAATGCGCCCTTTAAAATTCGCCCCGAGTATCCCGAAATGCCTGCGCAAAATTACCTTGATGCGGAAACACAAATGGCCGTGGCAGACTATATGCTCAACATCAAGCCCCACGCCCAAACAGAGGCAGAGTGATGTAGCTCAAGCACCCTCCTCCTGCAGCAGCGCCAACATTTGCTTGGCCGCTGCTGACAGCGGGTGGCGGCGGCGGGTAAACACCCCCACCTGACGTTCAATCACCGGCCCCACCAATGGCCGACACACGGCGCCCAACGCAGTCATTTGTTCAGCGCAGAGCGCAGGCACCAGCGCCACACCCATACCCGCAGCCACCAGAGCACCTACGGTCGTCAGCTGAAAAGCTTCAAAGGTCTGCGGTGGCTCAATGCCCGACGCCCTTACAGCACGATCAAGCCAGCCCCGCGTCGCCGAGCCTCGATTTAAGGCCACTAGGGTTTCACTGAGCAAATCGCGAAAGGTCAGCTCGGGCTTGTCCAACAAATGATGCTGGGGGGGTAAAATTGCGATAAAGCAGTCGTTGAACAGCGGCTTAAAATCGATGCCCTCCATGCTGTCCGACTCAAAGGTAATGCCCAAATCAACCCGACCCGACTGCACGGCGGCAATCACGTCTTCCATCACCACATCGTGGACGCTAATACTGATATTCGAAAACCGCTGGCCATATTTGACCAACAACTGTGGCAGTCGATTACTGGCGTAGGACGGCATCGCAGCAATGGTTAACTTGCCGCGCTGCAGGGCAAACATCTGCCGCAAGTCCTCAAAGCCCTCCGTCCAGTCTGCCAGCAGACGCTTCGCCACGGGCAAAAATTGCTGCCCCTCGGGCGTCAGCGTCACAGATCGCGTTGAACGAGCAAATAGAGGCCCACCAGTCGCCCTCTCGAGGTTTCTTATCGCCACGCTCAGTGCGGGCTGTGATAGGTGTAAGCGCTCACATGCCTCGGCAAAACTGCCGGTCTCGGCAACCGCAACAAATCCGCGCAATTGTTTTAAAGTGATAGTCATAGCGATATTTATTCATAGATCTTATCTATTAATCAATCGTTTATTACAATTTGTATTATTTATAGGAGTCGGGCACCCTGCATCACGACTCCCTTTCAAGGCCGACCCCATGCACAGTGCGACAAACAGCGCCCCCCTATGGCAACCGAGCAACCAACGCATCAATGAATCCAATATGATGGCTTTTGCACGGCAGGTGCAGTCTGAACTTGGCCTCAGTTTTACCAACTACGACGAGCTACAGCAGTGGTCAATCACAGAGCCCGAACAGTTTTGGCGCCAGGTTTGGCAGTTTACGGATATTCGAGCAACACAACCTTGGCAGCAGGTACTCGATCAGGCCACGCAATTTCCCGGCGCAAAATGGTTCACTGGGGCAAAGTTGAACTTTGCAGAAAATTTACTGCGCAACCGCAGCGACAAAACGGCGCTTATTTGTCGTCTGGAAAATGGCAGCCGCACGACCCTTAGTTACGCTCAGCTCTACCAGCAGGTCAGTGCCTGTGCTGCGGCGCTGCGGATCAAGGGCGTTAAAACCGGTGACAGAGTGGCAGGGTTTATGCCCAACATCGCCGAAACCGTGGTCGCTATGCTGGCAACCACCAGCATTGGCGCGATCTGGTCTTCCTGCTCGCCAGATTTTGGCATTAATGGCGTGATGGATCGCTTTGGGCAGATTGAGCCAAAGGTGTTATTCGGCTGTGACGGCTATTTTTATAACGGCAAAACCATTGACTCGCTGCCGCGACTGCGCGAGATCTGCAACAATATCGCCAGTATCGAAACATTGGTTGTAGTCCCCGTTAGCTGCGCGGACCCTTCCATTGAAGCCTTCCCAAAAGAGATTTTGTGGTCGGACTTTCTAGTTCCAGACAGCCCAGAGCTGTGCTTCGAGCAACTGCCATTCGATCACCCGCTCTACATCATGTACTCGTCAGGCACCACTGGGGTGCCGAAATGTATTGTCCACAGCGCTGGCGGCAGCTTAATCCAACACCTTAAGGAACAACAATTACACGTTGATCTAAAACCCGACGATTGCCTTTTTTTCTACAGCACCTGCGGCTGGATGATGTGGAACTGGTTGGTGAGCGGCTTGGCCTCTCAAGCGACTTTGCTGCTCTACGATGGCTCACCGTTTTACCCTGACGCCAAAGCCTTAATCGATATCGCGGAGCAAGAGAGCGTCAGTATATTTGGCACCAGCGCCAAGTACATCAGCGCACTGGAAAAGGCCGGTGTCGCGCCACGCAAGACCCATAACCTCTCCCATTTAAAAACCTTACTCTCGACAGGATCACCCCTGTCACAGGAAAGTTTCCGCTATGTGTACCGCGAGATAAAAGGCGATTTATGCTTAGCCTCTATTTCCGGCGGTACTGATATTCTCTCCTGCTTTGTGCTGGGCAACCCATGCCTGCCCGTCTGGGAGGGCGAAATTCAATGTCGCGGCCTCGGCATGGCTGTGGAAATCTGGGATGACCAAGGAACCCCCGTCACAGAACAAAAAGGCGAACTGGTGTGTACCAAGCCCTTCCCAAGCGCACCCATTTATTTCTGGAATGATCCCAATAACAAGAAATACCTCGCCGCCTATTTTGCCACCTACCCCGGCATTTGGGCGCAAGGGGATTACGGTGAAATCACCGCCCACAATGGCGTCATTATTCACGGCCGTTCCGATGCGGTGCTAAACCCAGGCGGTGTGAGAATTGGCACAGCTGAGATTTATCGCCAAGTTGAAAAACTGCCCGAGGTCGTTGATAGCCTCTGTATTGGGCAGACATGGGAAGATGATGTGCGGGTCGTCTTGTTTGTGGTGCTGCGAGAGGGTATCGCGCTCACCGAGTCGTTGCAGCAAACGATTCGCAGCACCATCCGCCAAGAGACCACACCGCGCCATGTGCCCGCCAAAATTGTTGCCGTAAAGGATATTCCGCGCACCATCAGCGGAAAAATTGTCGAGCTAGCGGTGCGCAAAGTTGTTCATGGCGAGACTGTGACCAACACCGACGCGCTGGCCAATCCACAGGCGCTAGAGCTCTTCAAAGATCTTCCAGAACTGCAGATATGAAACTCCAAATAGAGCCACCAGACGGACTGGGAGTGACACTCACTGGCGTCTAAGGCAAGGGGTTTAGTCGGCAAATTTATTTATTGTTTAGTCATTGCGTAAAGCGCTGATGTACCCTAAAGTCAGCGCGCATCCCGCAGCACTGTCGGCTTAAATCCGCGCTAAGATCCGCGCTAAACTGGCAGCGACTATAAGTTTCTGACGCACACTCAAGGATCACAATTGAGCGCACATGTTCTCGATCAAAACGTCCTGTTCACTGACGGCAATCACGGTGGCCAAGATCTTTTGTTCGAGTCAATCGCCAGCGACCTTTTACAAAAAGGCTTTAGCATCAATCACAATGCCCTGCCCATCGATTTGGCTGAAATCCTACTGCAGCAAGCGCAAAGTCTCTCTCCGCAACAATTGACACCGGCCAGCACAGGACGCAAACAACAGCGCACACTCAATACCTTTGTTCGCAGTGATAATATTTGCTGGATCGAGGGCGAGTCCTCCGCTGAGGCTGAGTGGCTAGTTTGGGCTGAGCAACTACAGGTGTTTCTCAATAGACGTCTGTTTTTAGGTTTGTTCTCTTTTGAAAGTCACTTTGCGCAGTACGAGCCTGGCGATTTTTATAAAAAACATTTCGACGCATTCAAGGCAGACCCGCTGGATAAGCAAGCACAGCAACTGACCAATCGGGTTTTGTCGATTGTCTTTTATCTCAATCCGGGATGGCTGCCAACTGATGGCGGAGAGCTGCTGATGTATACGGGTGACGACAAGCAAGAAGAAGTTAAAATAACACCAAGCTTCAACACCTTAGTCGCCTTTCTCAGCGAAGAATTTCCCCACGAAGTGCTGAAAACTCAACGTACCCGAAATTCGATTGCCGGTTGGTACAGAGTCAATTGCTCGCGACTCGATCGCGTGGATCCGCCGCTGTAGCTAGAGCTCTTGGCTGTCGTGATCGTCGAGATCGTTAGCGCGAATAAGCGTCTGCACATCTGACACGTAGCGTTCCCCTAACTCTGAATAATGCAGTAAATTTTCTGCCAATTCTTCACCGCGAAGATCGGCATCTTCTGCTCGCAGGCGAGCCCGATTGACGCGCAGCGCACGGTATGCGCGATTGGTATTGATATTGCGGATATAGGACTTAACCGAATCAGCAACGCTACTGAATTTAGCCACCTGATGGTCAGCATCATCGTCTCTATCGCGGGGCACCAACCCGCAATTTTCACTAAAGCACCATTGACCAAACAGATTGTTGCCCTGGCGGGCAAAGCGCGATGTTCCCCAACCCGACTCAATTGCGGCCTGAGCCAAAGCGAGTGAAGGCGGAATAATATCGACACGCAGGACGAGAAGCTGCTTGGTTTGATCATCCTCTAGCATGTTGTGATCAACCCGATACTCTTCTGCGAGACTGAGAATAAAGTTTTTTTCTGAATAGGAGAGCGACTCAAAATCTTTGCCCACCAACTGCAAAAGCCTACTGCGCTGTTTTTCGATAACCTGATTGTGTTCATTAATCAACGGTAAAAGATAATCGAAGAAGGCACTTTTCTTTTCACCCACATTATCAAAGTTGGTGAAATCGGGCAGCGAGTCCTGTTTGTACTGAAGCAGTGGCGACCCAACACCTATACTACTGCTGAGGGCTATGGCGGCAATAAGGACAAGTTTTTTCTTATTATTATTTTTGAACATAGGCTTTAAACCTAAATGATCCAATCTTGTTTCGCTTAATTGTGAGCGAAGAATAACCAACTTATCCTCAAAATGCGATACTTTTCAACTTACATAAAATTCGTACACACTAGCTATTAAGCTTTAAATCAGCAATGAGCTTGCGTGCCGCTAGTGCAAAAAATACCGCTGCGGCTATATTAATGAAGGACATAACTGCCATCGCATAGCGCAGCGATTCAGAGCCAAAACTCGGCGCAAAGGCGTCACTCAACAGGCCAACACAGAGCGGACCCATGCCCAACCCAATCAAATTAAGAATTAAAAAGAGCACTGCCGATGCCATTGCGCGCATACTCGGGCGCACCAATGCGTGAGCCATCGCGATAACAGGGCCAAGATAAAAGCCGCCGATCATCACGCCAAAAAACAGACAAACTAGCGCCATGTTCGGGTCGGGTAGCATCACTGCAGCCAGTATTAACGGCACATTGATCGCTGAGGGAATCGACGCTATCCACATATACCAGCGCTTGTCATTGCGCGCTAATCGATCGGCAAAGAAACCTCCCGCAAAGGTTCCTATGGCACCACCGATGCCGGAAATCAGCGCTAGACTGGTTCCCACTTCAAGCGGACCAAACCCATGGGAGCGAATTAAAAACGATGGCATAAAATTGCCAATACCGTAACTACTGAAGGCATTTAAACCTGCACCAATGGCAAATAGCCGAAAGGAGGGCAAGCTTCGCAAGGTATCCAGCGTTTCGCGAAAAGACGCAGGCACTTCCCCTGCACGTCCATCAAGGCCGCCACGCAGCGGTTCACGGATGGTAAAACGAACCAGTAGCGCGACTAAAAATCCCGGAACGCCAACAACAAAAAATGCCACGCGCCAGCCGAACTCGCTGTTAATCCAGCCACCAATCAAAAAACCAAATAGAACACCAAGGTAGACACCTGTGGAATAAAAAGAGAGCGCACTAGCGCGCCTCTCTGGGGGGTAATAGTCTGAAATAATAGAGTGTGCGGGCGGACTGCCTCCAGCCTCACCGACACCGACACCAATTCGTGCGAGCAGTAACTGCCAATAATTTTGCGTCAGGCCCGACAGTGCGGTCATGCCGCTCCAGACGGTAATGGCCAGCGAGATAATATTGCGGCGGTTGCCAAGGTCCGCCCAGCGCGCAATCGGAATGCCCACACTGACATAAAAAATAGCGAAGGCAAAGCCGGTTAACAGCCCTAGCTGGGAATCGGACAACCCCATATCAATCTTGATCGACTCCTGCAAAATAACCAATATTTGCCGGTCGATAAAATTGAGTGCGTAAACTAACGTGAGCAAAACCAACACGTAGCGACGATAGTTTTTGGATGGCGCGGGATTAGATGGTGCGTTAACAGCCGAATCAGACATAAAACTCTCTTCTTATAATTTTTGAGTCTCTCTTCGCCCTCTTTTGAAGCAAGGGCCTGTGACAAAAGGTACAGCAAACTCTAATAAATAACTATGGCAAACTAGCGCCTAACAAACGCGCCTACCGCTTAAATACCGATAGGTCGCACTCGCCATTAACACTCACCGCTATCTTAAAATAAGCCCTGGCACTTCAGGCGCCGTTAGTTCATCTGCATCGACAACGGGCAATAACACACTTCGCGCACCTACTTTCAACGTCGACACTGCAGCTGTCGGACAACTGCCATCTTTAATGTAGCCAATTGCGGCCGCTAAGCGCGCTTCGAGCGGATCACCCAACGCGTGAGAAAAATCATCGGCGACCACACAACCACGCACATTGGCACCGAACAGATCATCGGTGTCGGAGGGAATAAATCCGTCGGCATAATCACCAAAACCTTTCGCATTTTCACCGCGGAACTGAATAGTGAAATAAGTCGTACCGCAGTTATCAATACCGTAAAAACCGTAGGGTTTCCCGCGTGTGGTCTGACCAACAATAACCACTTCCACATCGATACCGCGCAAGCCATTAATAAATGCTTCACTCGCCGACGCCGTGCCGCCACCTGTCAACACAAATACCCTCGGCAGATTTAGTGTTGGTAGCTGGGTACCCTCGCTTACGGAGAAGCCCGAGGCTTTAGACAAAAAATTGGTCGGGGCTAGCAAGCGACCAGTAATCGGGTTGTACACCGTGTACTTGTCGTTGAAAACAGTCTCTTGGAAGACTTTGCCAATTGACGCGTCGCCAACCACCATGTAGCCCAATTCAGCGGCAATATCTAAATAACCGCCGCCGTTGTACCGCATATCAATCACCAACTCATCGATCGACGTTGATGCCAATTGAATAACGGCTTCGCGCAGAAGCCGCTCAGATTCACCCAGATAATCGTTGAACGTCATATAGCCAATGCGCTTGTTGCCAACTGTCAGCGTCTTGGTATTTTGCACAGCGACAGAGGTGATCTCACTGCTCACTAACGTTACAGTGCGCGGAGTCGAAGACCCTAAATCGCGTATCACAAATGTATGCTGTTCGCCGAGCGCCTGAGGGAAAAGGCCTGCATTGAGAATATTCGCATCACCGCTTTCGACAAGTGCGCCATCCACTTCGATCAGTTCTGCGCCGCGGCTGATGCCATTTTCTGATGCAGGTGAGTTTGGCTCGGTAAAAGCCACCAAAATACTGCGCGGGCGCGCTGACTTTAAAACCGCCAATTCCATCCCATAGCCCGCAGAAATCCCGGACTGCGACAAGCGCTTCCACTCTTCAGTGTCGTAGGTGAAATGGAAGGCATCTTTGGGGTTCCCTGAAGGCGTGACAGCATCGGTTTTAAGCAATGCAAAATACTCTAAATTACCGTCAACCGTATTGGGGTCAATGTCGGCCAGTTCGCGATACCAAAGATAGGTATCATGGCTAAAAGAGCGAATCCAGAAATTCTCGTCGACAACGGAACCCGGCGTGTCTTGATACTCACTATTTGAGCGTGGATTGGCGCAAATATTTTCATAGTTGGACGCCGGTTCATATTGACCTGGAACCCACTCAGAGGGCGGCGGCACTGGCGTAGGGGGAACAACCACCACGGGGTCTGGGCCACTTGAACCACCGCCACCACCACAGGCTACTAAAAGAAGACATCCAACAAGAACAACATATTTATTCATTTATACAGTTCCAACCGACAGGCACGATTTGTAATTATTATTGGTATCCTTTTCGATGCAGCGAAATCCCTATCGGACCAGCGTCCTACACTACCGCTGAAGTCTGGCGTATGCAATGCCGCAAAGAGATACGGCTCGCTAAAGGCCCCCGTTTAGCATCAATAATATGACACAATAAGCATAAAAACGCAGCGCTTGAAGTTTTGCCGACTTGCTGTATCTTATAAACCTTGCAACCAACGGCTTACAACGCCAGAGACACTGTTAACCCATGAGCTTCGCCCTTTTGAAAAAGTTTACCGCGCTCTGTCTGACATTGGCATTTCTCTGCCAAAATGTCGCCAGCGCGGCACCCTGCTCAATGTACGCGAACAACTCCGCGCCCGAGGCCTTATCAACTGCGACAATAGATACAGCACCGATAGATCACTCAATGCATCACTCCTCGGGTCACTCCATGAGTAACTCGATCAATAACTCCCTTGATAGCGGGGCAACCACAACTGCCGATACCCCAAATGCTCATGCAACAGCGCATGAAGAGATGCTTGGTGCTGCTGAGCATAACTGTTGCGATACCAACCTATGCTCCACCATGAGCTGCAGCAGCGCCGCAATACCGACAACTATCCTACAGACCATTGCAGCGCAGCGTCCGTCAGTGCATCACGACAGCTATCACTTTTCCTCCTTTTCTTTTCGAGAAATTTTTCCGCACAAACCTCCGATTCTCGGCTAGCCCGGGATACCTGCGCCCAAAATTCAGGTTTTAGCGAGAGCTAAGCGGACTGCGCAACACCTTCAAGCATAGGCTTAACTCTCCGGTTCTCAATTTTTTTAACTGTTTTTACACGGCTGTCTTTACAAGGCTGTCTTTACAAGACGATGCATCACTGGAGTAAACCCATGAAACTTTCTCGTTCAACCCTCGCGGGCACTGTACTAGGCGTTGTGCTCGGCGCAGTACTAACTGCCGCCCTGCTGCCTTATTTGTCCCCAGCACCCGCGGCAGAGACACTGACGAAAGAGCGCAAACCTGACTATTGGGTTGCGCCGATGGATGCCAACTATCGACGCGATAAACCGGGAAAGTCGCCCATGGGTATGGACCTTATTCCTGTCTACAGCGATGAAAACGCTGCAACAGGCGGGCCGTCACGGAGTGATAAGGGACAAATTTCTATTGCCCCTGAAATGATTAACAACCTCAGCGTGCGCACCGCCACCGCAGAATGGGGGGCGCTGCAGAGTTCAATTAATAGCGTCGGCTATGTGAAATACGATGAAGACCGCATGGTGCATATTCACCCGCGCGTCGAGGGCTGGGTGGACAAGCTATACACCAAAGCCGCTGGAGATCCGGTCAAAAAAGGCGACCCACTTTATGCCCTGTACTCGCCACAACTGGTCAACGCGCAAGAAGAATTTTTACTGGCAGTGCGCAGCGACAACAAACGGTTGATTCAAGCGTCTGCCAATCGATTAAAAGTGTTTCATATTGATGATGCGTTTATTACTGCATTGCGCAAAACACAGCAGGTCCAGCAGACCGTTAAATTTTATGCCCCACAATCAGGCGTAATCGACAACTTGCCCATTCGCGAAGGCTTTTACGTCAAGCCCGACACTACCATGATGTCTATCGCCACCCTGGAAGATGTTTGGGTCGAAGTCGAAATCTTCGAACGCCAAGTCTCCCTTATCGAAACAGGTCTGCCGGTGGCTATCACTATGGATTATCAGCCCAATGAAATCTGGCATGGCGTGATTGACTATATTTACCCCACCCTCGATCCACAGACCAGAACCCTGCGCGTACGTGTGCGTGTCGCGAACAAAGATGCCGCGCTTAAGCCAAATATGTTTGCCCAAGTCGCAATAGAAACCAAACCACGGCCGCGCGCCCTGCTGGTTCCCCGAGACGCAGTCATTCGCACTGGCAGTCAAAATAGAGTTGTCTTGGCGCTTGGTGATGGTCGTTTCAAGTCGGTGGCGGTTGATCTTGGCAACTCCAATGCGCTTTACAGCGAGATTAAAGGCGGCCTAGAGCCGGACGACCAAGTGGTGGTGTCGGCACAGTTTTTATTGGACTCTGAGTCTAGCAAAACCTCTAACTTTGCCCGAATGTCTAGCGACGAGGCGGATCATAGGGGAATGGATCACGGCGCTATGAACCACGGAGCTATGAATCATGAAGCTATGAACCACGAAGCTATGAATCATGAAACGATGAATCATGGCGAGATGAATCATGGCGAGATAAATGACGAAGCCATGGATCACAGCAAAATGGATCACAGCAAAATGGACCATAGCAAAATGAACCACAGCGAATAAGGAGACTGCCATGATTGCCGCTATTATTCGCTGGTCCATCCATCAGCGCTTTTTTGTCCTACTTACCAGTTTTATCTTGGTTGGTGCAGGGCTCTTTTCCCTAAAGCAAACCCCCGTCGATGCCATTCCCGACCTCTCCGACGTGCAGGTGATAATAAAAACCTCCTACCCCGGCCAAGCGCCCCAGGTGGTTGAAGATCAGGTGACCTACCCGCTCACCAGCGCCATGCTATCGGTACCGGGCGCGGTCAACGTGCGCGGCTACTCCTTTTTTGGCGACTCCTACGTCTACGTGATCTTCGATGAGAGCACCGATCTCTACTGGGCGCGCAGCCGCGTACTTGAATATTTAAGTCAGGTCGCACCATCACTTCCCGACAGCGCCAAACCGCAACTTGGCCCCGACGCGACCGGCGTCGGCTGGGTCTATCTCTACGCGTTGGTAGATCGCAGCGGTAAGCATGACATCAGCCAACTGCGCAGTATGCAAGACTGGTTTTTGAAGTACGAACTGCAAACGGTACCCGGCGTTTCCGAGGTGGCCAGTATGGGCGGAATGGTCAAGCAGTATCAGGTGACGGTAAATCCAGAAAAATTGCGCGCACTCGGTATTCCACTCGCCCATATTCAGACGGCGATTAAGCGCGGCAATCAAGAGGTCGGCGCCTCGGTCGTTGAAATGGCCGAAGCTGAATACATGGTGCGCGCCTCCGGTTACATCAAAGATCGCAGCGACCTCGCCAATATCCCATTGGGTGTCAATCAAAACGGCGCGCCATTACTGTTGCAAGATGTTGCTGAGATCAATGTTGGCCCACAAATGCGCCGCGGCATTACCGAACTCAACGGTGAAGGCGAAGCCGCCGGGGCAGTGGTTGTGATGCGCTTCGGTGAAAATGCTCAGACAACCATCAAAGCGGTAAAAGAAAAGCTTGAGCAGCTGAAAAAAGGGCTGCCAGAGGGCGTCGAAATTATCACTGTCTACGACCGCTCAGGATTAATTGACCGAGCGGTTGAAAATCTTTGGTACAAGCTGTTGGAAGAGTTTTTGGTTGTTGCCGCAGTGTGCCTTGTGTTTTTGTTTCATCTGCGCTCTTCCTTGGTGGCAATTATTAGCTTGCCCGTGGCTATTCTGACTGCCTTTATCGTTATGCGCCTGCAAGGGATTAACGCCAATATTATGTCCCTCGGTGGTATTGCGATTGCCATCGGTGCCATGATCGACGGCGCCATCGTTATGATCGAAAATATGCACAAGCATATGGAAAAAACACCGCTTACTGATGAGAACCGCTGGCAAGTCGTCACCAAAGCAGCCACGGAAGTAGGTCCTGCGCTGTTTTTTAGCTTGCTGATTATTACCGTTAGTTTCTTGCCGGTCTTCACTCTAGAAGCGCAGGAGGGGCGTATGTTTTCGCCACTCGCCTTCACTAAAACCTACGCTATGGCTGCCGCTGCGCTACTGGCGATAACCCTCGTTCCCGTGCTGATGGGCTATTTTATTCGCGGTAAAATTCGCCATGAACAGCAAAATCCAATTAACCGTCTCTTGGTGGGTGCATACCAACCGATTCTCAAGGGAGTCCTTCAGTTTCCCAAAAGCACTTTGCTGCTTGCCTGCCTGCTGGCGACAACGGCGCTTTATCCTCTCGGCAAAATAGGCAGTGAATTTATGCCGCCACTGGACGAGGGCGACCTGATGTATATGCCGACGACCTACCCCGGCATTTCGATTGGCAAGGCCCGTGAATTGCTACAACAGACCGACCGTTTAATCCGCACCCTACCGGAAGTAAAGTCTGTTTTTGGCAAGGTCGGTCGTGCGGAAACAGCCACCGACCCGGCGCCGCTGTCGATGATTGAAACCTTTATTCAACTCAAAGACCGCAGCGAATGGCGCGAGGGAGTGACACCGGAAAGCTTGCGACAAGAGCTGGATGCTCTGGTGAATATTCCGGGAGTGACCAATGCCTGGGTCATGCCGATCAAAACACGTATCGACATGCTGGCAACTGGCATAAAGACCCCGGTTGGAATAAAAATCGCCGGCCCTGATTTGGCGGTGATCCAAAACATTGGCACTCAGCTTGAAATACTGCTTCAGGATTTACCGGGCACCGCGTCCGTCTACTCGGAGCGTGTCGCTGGTGGCCGCTATCTGAACGTCGATATCGACCGCAACAAAGCCGCTCGTTTCGGACTCAATATCGCCGACGTGCAGCAAGTGATCAGCTCTGCCATTGGCGGCATGAATGTCGCGCAAACCGTGGAGGGCCGCGAGCGCTATCCAATCAATTTGCGCTATGAACAGCGCTACCGCAACTCACCTGAGCAATTAACCTTGCTGCCCATTGTCACTCCCAATGGCACGCACATTGCGCTAGGCGATGTCGCCTCTGTCACCGTTGAAGATGGCCCGGCAGGTATCAAAAGTGAGAATGCGCGCACCAATGGCTGGACCTATATTGATATCGACGGCATTGATGTGGGCAGCTATGTCGCCGCGGCTCAGAAGAGGGTGCAGGAGAAATTGGTTGTGCCAGCAGGTTATTCGATCACCTGGTCGGGCCAATACCAATATATGCAGCGCGCACAAGCCAAACTCATGTATGTGGTGCCGCTGACGCTGGCGCTGATTGCGCTGCTGTTATTTATCCACTTCCGCCGAGCGGATGAGGTGCTGATGATTATGGCAACACTGCCCTTTGCGCTGGTGGGAAGCCTCTGGTTAATGTTTTGGCAAGGTTTTAACTTTTCGATCCCGGTGGCCGTCGGCTTTATCGCCTTGGCCGGTGTTGCTGTCGAGATTAGCGTGTTGATGCTGCTCTATCTCAATCAGGCGTTGGACAGGAAGCGCGAGCAAGCGGTAAGCGAAGGACGGGCACTGAGTCGCGCGGATATTCGCAGCGCTATCACTGCCGGTGCAGGCCTCCGTGTCCGCCCCATTATTATGACGGCCGCGGCAATTATTATTGGCTTGCTGCCAATACTGTATGGCACGGGGACAGGGTCGGAAGTGATGAGTCGCATCGCGGCCCCAATGGTGGGCGGTATGCTCAGCGCGGTGGTTCTGACGCTGCTGGTACTGCCGAGCGTCTATCTACTCTGGCGCGGGAAAGGGCTGCAAAACTAGTGAGATAACCTTGCTATTCGAGAGGCACAAAAAAACGCTGCGTAAGGTCATCGCGCAGCGTTTTTTTAAAGGTTTATCGCAGACAGATTACTTACTGCCTGCAACACAGAAAGTGCTTACAGCTTAACGCGAGACTTGTATTCGTTAGTCGCCGTATCAATCTCAATGGCATCTCCGGTGTCGCAAAACGCAGCAACCTGCAATTCAAAACCGTTCATTAAGCGCGCAGTCTTCATGACTTTGCCCGATGTATCACCGCGAGCGGCTGGCTCTGAGTACTCAATAACACGAACAACAGTCTTTGGTGGCGTCAGAGAGATGGGGCGCTCATTGTAGAAGGTAATCTCACAAACATCCGTCATACCGTCTTCGATGTAATTAATCATGTCGCCAAGATCGTCTTCGGACAGTTCGTACTGGTTGTACTCCTCGTCAACAAAAACATAGGCTGGGTCGGAAAAATAGGAATAGGTAACGTCCTTTTTCTCTAACACCACAGTGTCAAACTTGTCGTCGGCCTTGTAGACCGTTTCAGTCAGAACGCCGGTAAGAATATTTTTCAGCTTCATTTTAACGATAGCTGAGTTGCGGCCAGACTTGGTCATATCTGACTTTTGCAGAACCCAGGGTGAGTCGTTGATCATAATGACATGGCCAGCGCGACATTCTTGAGCGGTTTTCATAACTAAACTCCAGTGATTTTAAGCCTATCTTTTTAGGGGAGCGACTATACCAGCTTTGTGCAAAATTGCACCATCTTGGCAGCGAGATCAGTCTTGCCAGACTGCAACAATGCCCAACTGCGGGCCTGTCGTGACAGTGTGGGCAGTTCGGCCAGTGCCTGTTGCCACGGCTCAACCATCGACGCCTGCGTATTCCACGCCATCCACAATGCCGTGACGGCGGCGGCCTGCTCAGGCGTTAAACCTTCGGTGTACCGGGTCAAAAAGGCCTGCAGTTTGATCAAATGCTCACCCTCTTGCGGATAGATATGCCACAGAAGCGGTTTGCCCGCCCACAGTGCACGCACCAAAGAGTCCTCGCCACGAACAATATTAAAATCGCAGCTCCAGAGCAGGTGGTCGTATTCAGCCTGCGCTAAGAAAGGGATTGCCTGAACCGTCAATGCACCGCGGGTTATGGCTTGCCCTAAAGGTAAGGATTCACCTAAGTAGCTTTCTATCGACGCTACCACTCGGCCCATGGGCACCAAGACACAGTGTTTCTGCGAAAACTGTTCCATCGCCCTGAGCAGCTCCGGCAAGGCGCTGTTTTCATAGCTAAAGAGTGAGACTAGACGGGTGTGGTGATCGCACTGAACATTGAGTTGTTTGAGAAAAAGACTGCGATAAGTCGAGTGAGATTGCCACTGGTCGCGCCGCTCAATCACATCGCGCTCGCGCAAAATACCGCCGGTGTGCGCTGAAAATCCGGGCACAAATAGTACTTTTCGAAGGCCGGTCTGGGCATCTATTGAGGGCAGCGAATGGTACTCATCGGCCCAAGGTTCGGCGGTGAGGTATTCCAAATTAAACCAAATGGGCGCTTGCTCGCGCGCCGCCATAGCTTCGATATAGGCTGCAGGGAGATTACAGGCAAAACCTTCAACCACAACGTCTGCCGCTCCGTCGCTAGTCTCAGGTGTGCAATTTTCCCCTTGCCAATGGCGAACATCGACACCTTCCAGCCACTGCTGGTCGCACTCTTGCAACGTTGGGCACAAGGCCCGAAACGGCGCCAACTGATCAACCCAGAGCCGCACGCTCAGGTTGTATTCCGCAGCAAGTTGGCGTGCGAGGCGCCAACAGACGCCAATGTCGCCAAAGTTATCGACCACTGCGCAGAAGATATCCCAGCGCGGCACAGCCTTATCAATTGTTACTTGCACGGTTTTGGCATCCATTGGCCGACAGTGTCAAACTAGTCTTAATCGTTTTTAAATATTTGCACAACCAGCGTGCCATGCTTGTCGATGGATGCGCGGTACATCCCTGACGAGTTGAAGGAGAAGGCCACATTAGCCTCTTTATCAACACCGACCACGCCACCGCTTCCGCCCATTTCAACAAGTTTATCCATCACCACTTCGTCCGCCGCCTGCTGCAGTGACAGCCTTTTATACGCCAGTCGTGCACAAATATCGGAGGCCACTGCTGCGCGAATAAAATATTCGCCGTGGCCAGTGGCAGAGATTCCGCAGGAATTGTTGTCAGCATAGGTGCCGGCACCAATAATCGGGGCATCGCCAATACGACCAAAGCGCTTATTGGTCATTCCGCCAGTAGAGGTTCCCGCGGCAATATCGCCCCGCTGATCAATGGCTACCGCACCCACTGTGCCAAACTTTTTCTCATCGGCTTGGTATTTTTCAACAACGCGATCACTGGGATCTTCAGACAGTGCCACACCGCCCTCTTCAGCCAGAACACGCTCTAACTGACGCTGACGGCGCTCGGTTTTGAAATAATCGTTAGTGACAAATGCGAACCCCTGCTGCTCAGCAAATACCTCAGCACCGGCGCCGGCCAACATCACGTGGGGCGAGTGCTCAAGCACCGCATTGGCTAAGTTAATTGGATTTTTAATTCGCGTCAGCGCAGCGACCGCACCGGCATTTAATGTGCGCCCTTCCATAATCGAGGCATCCAGTTCCACATTGCCATCGTGATTGAGCACTGCGCCATGACCAGCATTAAACAGCGGAGAGTCTTCCATAATATTAATGGATGCGATGACGGCATCGCGGCTCGAACCGCCGCCAAGCAAAATGCTATGACCCGCACGTATCGCTCGAGCAAGTATCTCGCGGTATTCCGCTTCAACCTCTGGGGTCATTAATTCGCGCTGAATCGTGCCTGCGCCACCGTGAATAACCATTGCCACAGGATTTTTTTCCGCTGCCAACGTCATATTTGCCACCCCGACCAGAGCCACTGCCATCATTGCAAAAATTGTCTTCATCATGCGTCTCACAAATGCTATTTAAGTCAAGAATAGTAACACCAATCACTGCGCTACCCTACCGTGTATAAAATCATCGCAGCAGATTTTATTCAGCAAAAATTAATAGTCACGCTTCCATTTCAACTGAAATCCTTCGATGCCGGAGGCGCCACCTGTTGAACTTTCAAGGGTTAGGGTGGGCGTCAATTCGATGGTGATATTACCTCGCCATGGCTGCGATGGGTTGGGGGTTCGCTCAAGCTCTAAGTAGACTTTTTCATTAAGGTATTTACCAACACCCAAATTGACACCGGTGTCGCCATTGACATCTTTTTCAGTGTCGATGGTCAGGGTGTCAACGCCCAATATTTCCCGTGTGCCTCCCACTGGATCAAAAAAGCCAGCGCCACCAGTGCGCAGAGTTTGCACGGCAGCGGCAAGCTGAACGGCCTCAAAGGGCGTGATATTTTGCAGGGTTTTACCAAAAATAATAAAGGCGATAATTTCATC
>ERZ888423.730-NODE-730-length-32822-cov-20.361736_pt1 | contig 32822 bp, 29 predicted proteins | sample MGYA00520523_ERZ888423 | MGnify/ENA primary metagenome ERZ888423 (study PRJEB32303, sample SAMEA104408611) | aquatic metagenome | biome: Brackish water; feature: Pelagic; material: water | place: Baltic Sea | collected 2014-06-08T10:24:00 | depth 30,27 m ...
GCGAGCTCGACTTTTTGCTCATTGACCTCCCGCCAGGAACCAGCGATATCCATCTATCTTTAATGCAAACCGTACCGCTAGACGGCGTGGTTATTGTAAGCACCCCACAAGAGGTGGCTTTAGCTGACGCACGTCGGGGTATTCAAATGTTCAGACTTGACGCTTTTAAAGTTCCAATCTTAGGTATCGTTGAAAACATGGCTTATTTTACACCGGCTGAACTGCCAAACAACAAGTATTATATTTTTGGCCGCGATGGTGCCAAGAATTTAGCACAAGGCATGAACGTTCCGTTTTTGGGTAGTATTCCGCTCGTTCAAGGTGTTTGTGAGGCAGGAGACGCAGGCAAACCAGCTGTTTTTCAGCAAAATAATCCTACAACCCAAGCATTTGACGATTTAGTTCATAACTTTGAAACTGAATTGAATGCAATTATAGCAACGCCCAAACATCAAGCATGATAACCAACAAAGAAGCGCTTCGCAGTAAGGTCCTCGACGCTCTCGATCAACTCCGTCCCTTTTTACATGCCGATGGCGGAGACATGGAGCTCATCGATATTACCGACGACGCCATTGTCCAGGTTCGAATGCTCGGATCTTGCAGCGATTGCTCGATGTCTCAAATGACCATCAAAGGAGGGCTTGAAGAAGCGCTCAAAATGGCCGCGCCAGAACTAAGAGGTGTAGAAGCAGTTTAAGCTCATGAAAGTCCGCTTTATTGTTGTTGGTAAAACAGCTTTTGACGACCTCAAACAAGGCGAACATCGCTACCAACAACGTTTGGTCCATTACTGTAGTTACGAGCGGCTAGATCTTCCCGACATTAAAAATCCAAAGGCTTTAAGTCAGGCACAAATCAAAGAAAAAGAGGGCGCTCAAATTTTAGCAAAAATTACCCCGACAGACTTTGTCATTTTGCTCGATGAGAACGGCCAACAATTCAGCTCAGTAGATTTTGCAAATTGGATAACTCAAAAGCAACTGCAACACAATGGGTCTTTTGTATTTGTTATTGGCGGCGCATATGGCTTTAGTCAGGCTGTATATGAGCGCGCACAATTCAAACAATCATTGTCAAAAATGACTTTTTCACACCAAATGGTGCGCATGATTTTCCTAGAGCAGTTGTATCGGGCATTTAGTATAATAAAAGGCGAACCCTACCACCATGCCTGAGCACTTGACTTTACACGAACTCGTTTTTAAAAAACCTGCCGGAACGAGCCGCGGAATTCTCTATACCAAACCATCTTGGATTTATGAGTATGTTTTACCCAACGGCAAAATAGCGAAAACTGAATTTCCGATTATTCCTGGGTTATCTCCTGAATTTCAAAACCACGAACAATATGAAAAGGCGCTAAAGATTTTCATCGCTGAAGCCCAAGCTCATTTTGAAAGTTGGTCCCAATCTGATTTTTTTTCCAATCACCTGTTTCAGAACTTCATCGAAAAATGGCAGGCGTATCCTTCTTTTATTTTTGGTCTTGAGATCTTAATTTGGAGTATACAGGCCAATGGTCATCCAGTCTTATTAATGAATTCTTTTACGCGTGGACAATTGCGCATACCAATCAACGGCTTGGTCTGGATGGGTAACTTGGCCGATATGCGCGCCCAAGCAATCGAAAAAATTGCTGCAGGTTTTAAAGTAGTTAAGCTTAAAATTGGCGCTTTGGATTGGCACGAGGAGTTGCTTTTGCTCAAAGAATTACGCGCTCATGCTGCCCATGAAGATCTCACCATCCGAGTCGACGCAAATGGCGCCTTTTCTTTAGTGCAAGTTGCTGAGGTGCTCGAAGAATTAGCAGCACTACAAGTGCATAGTATTGAACAACCAATAGCAGCAGGTCAAACTGAAAAGCTTGCTGCCCTTTGCTTGGCCTCACCCTTGCCAATAGCTCTAGACGAAGAATTAATTGGCATTGTTTCTCGTATTGAAAAAATAGCACTACTCGAGAAAGTAAAGCCACAGTACATCATTCTCAAGCCAAGTTTACATGGCGGTTTTTCAGGGGTGAAAGAATGGATTTTACTCGCGGAGGAAAGAAAAATTGGTTGGTGGCTCACGAGTGCGCTAGAGAGCGCGATTGGCCTAAACGCAATTGTACAGTTTGGCGCAAGTTATGCGCCAAAACTTGCACAAGGGTTTGGAACTGGTGGTTTATTCACCAATAATTTTTCATCTCATTTAGCGATTGAAAAAGGCCACATTTATTGGCTCAACGACTCAGACAAGAACTGATTTCCGTACAATTTTGGTAGACCATATCGTGAAGAATGAGCTGTGCTGCTAGTGCTAATTGTGTGTAGTTTTGTGAATTATTGCCAAATCCGGCAGCGCTATTTTGCCACATGGCTTTGATAAGCGCCTGTGAACCTTCTTTCGGCTGAATTTTATTGACTACAGCAGTCACATTCATTGCGCCAGCATGATACACGTGTAACACGAATAGTCTGAACCATAGGTCAGTTTCGTTGTAGCTCAGGTTGTGTTGGTTCAAAATACGTTTTGCTTCAGGGATACAAACCCGACTAATGAGCTGCGCTGCACCATAAGCTGAGCGGTCGAAATCTTTGCGTTCATCTGTGGTATTATTCACAACGAGCCCCATGGATCGGGCAACACCCGGCATCAATTGAAATGCACCATATGCTCCGGTCGATGACTTGCGCATTTGTGCCGGACTTTCAATCAAAAGAATAGATTGCGCATACCAAGGGTCGACGCCAAAGCGCTCAAATGCCTGAACGCCATTGGCTAGGCTAGGATAGACCTCAGAAAAACGATAAAAGTCGTTTTTGCCCGTGGTGACATAAATACGGGTATCGCTTGGTAAACCGTAGGCATCCCGAAGTGCCTGGCGTGTGCTGTCTTTTTGGGCTTCAGTTTGCGCATTCCACTCGCGGTTAGACATTTTATCCAATAACTGTCTGGTGGCAGCCACATTGATCAAGCAAGAATCTGGAGACAACAACATTATTTTTTTCCAAAATTGTGCTTGAGGAAGTTGATCCCAGCGGTCTTCAAATAGCGCTTCAGCATGCATGATGGTCTGTACGCCGCTAGACTGCGTTACTTTGATTTTATCAGCTTCCCAATTTTCTAAAGGTTGGCTATAACAGAATAGGCTAATTGTGCTTAAAAGAGAGAGAGAGAGGAGTTGCTTGATTTTCATTTTCTAAAAATACCAATAACCCTTTCTTTGAAAAATGTTACCGTAACTAAGTTTACACAACATCCTGTTGAAATTGCGTAATTTTGTCGCATGCAGGTGCTATACAAGGTTTTGAGTTTTCCATTGATATTCTTAGTCAAGGTATATAAATGGGTCATTTCCCCACTGTTACCTCCTAGTTGTCGTTACACGCCAACTTGCTCCACCTACATGATAGAAGCGATAACTATTTGGGGTCCATTTAAAGGAACGTTTCTTGGTCTAAAGCGCATTGCCAGTTGCCACCCTCGAGGAGGCTTTGGCTACGACCCAGTTCCTAGACCTGATTCGGCAGAGCTCGACGCTGCTTCAACACCCGATAACAATTCAGAAAAGTAGTATAATCAGCCGCTGAAGAAAGTTGCTGCTCTGCGCTATATGCTGCTTGTTGAAACTGCTTATTTTCTAAAAACACAAACCATTCCCATAATTTGTTGGTAGCTGCACTGCGCTTGATAGGGAAATCGGCTGCCCTTATGCTACTGTAAAAGTGTAAAGATTTTTGAGCTCTGGTTAATAATACATTGAGCCGTCTTCCGCTTTGGGCTTGTGTCATAGGCCCAAGCTTAAGACTAAATTGTTGCGCTTCATTTTTGGCATAGCCAAAACTGATCAATAGGATTTCGCATTCCTCACCCTGAACTTGTTCTAAAGCTAAAAAGAATGCACTTCGTTCTTCTATTCGGCGCTCGAGTATAGCTTGCTCATTTGAGCTGAGTTGTTGGTATATGCATTGGAGCTGCGTTTCTGAAAAAGCAACCACACCAATTTTCGCTGTGGTGGAAAGTAAAGATTTTAGTTGCTTTGCTATCGCCCTAGCTTCTGGTTTATTTTGTTGCTGTTCATAGCAACCATCTGTTATAAAGTGATCAAATAATCCAGTTTCAGCGCTGTCTTTTGAGGGCCAAACCACGAGTTTGCCATCGTAAAAATGTTGGTTTGAAAAGGCGATAAGGCTAGGGTCTTCACTGCGGTAGTGGTAATGCAAATAGTTACTAGGAAGGTGAAATGCAGCCTGGTGCAAAAGGTCAACAACGCCTTCGGCGCTTTGTCCAAAATAGGACTGAGGTCTCATTTGTTGGGGGTCTCCAGCAACGATCAGTTTGGAAACGCGTTGTAAGGCTCCAACAGCATGGCTTAAGGGCAGCTGACTGGCTTCATCAAAAATACCAATATCAAATAAGCCTGAGCGCATTGGTAAGCGTTTGGCAAGTGCGGTCGGTGTGGCAAGCCAAATTGGAAAAATCGCGCGTAACCAAGGCGCTGCTTCACTTTCAAAGAGTTCCGTAATACTTAAATGTTGTCTGGTTTTGGCCATTTCCTTGATTAGAATCGCTTTGCCTTTTCGAAGTGTTTGTCGATGCGCCTTTTGTTCTGCTGAAAGTTGGTGTAAAGGGGCTACCAAAAGTTGTTGCAACGTTTTAAAATGTTGCTGCTGTTTGACGACGAGTTGTTTTGCGTTGTTGGCCCATTCTGCCTCTTCACGGCTCAGGTCTTCCTCAATTAAGGACTTTATTTGCCTGCTGTCAAGGGCATAAAGTGCTGGGTAGTGGTAGCGTAAAGTGGCCCAAAATTCTTTTTGGAGTTCTTCTTTGAGAGCGCTCAGATCATGGCTGCCTTTCCAAAGATCAAAGGGAATTTTTTTGAGGAGGTCGTGTTGGTCGATTAGCAGGTTAAAGTTGTTGTCGAAAAGCCCGATGAAGTCGTTGAAATTTACGTTTTGCTTAACAAACAACCTGCGATGTAATTGCTGAAACTGATGAGCAACCTGATGCATTTGGCAATACTTCTCAATTTCATTTTGCTCAAGAGCTCTATACCAATTCCAATAATCGGTCTTGTGTTGCTTGAGAAGCGGAATAATTAATCCGATGGATTCGGCTAAATCGGGCACACCCAAACTAGCAAATTTTTCAATGATTTGCGCACGTTGCTCCTGACTTCTCCAGTACTTTTTTAGATCGTTTTCCAGCACTTTAAGTTCCATACCAGCCAACCTCAGCCAATTTTTTTCGAGTTTTCTCCATTTCAATTTGGAGAGCCATCCTGCTGTTGATGCAGCCTTCTCTAATGTGGTCCATTCAGCACGTGTTGGAATTTGTTTCCAGACTTGCAAGTGTTGAAGAAGTGCAGCTTGCTCCCTAGTTAATTGCTGAAATTTTTGGAGGCGCTTGAGAGCAGCTTGCAAATCTCCGTCGAGTAACGCCGCATATTGATGGTATATTTTTGCTTCAAATTGGAGGCAACGCAGGCTTTGTTCTACGAAAAGATCAAGTTCTTGTAGGTTACCAACACCATGTTTTGCGAGTTGTGCCTGTAATTTTTTCCAAAGTTCCCAATCTTGTTTGAGTTCGATAGGTGGCGTGTCTTGCCAATATTTTTGCAGGAAGGGCAAGCAATTTCTAATTCCTTGCTCGAGTTGCTGAAGATAGATTTTATGATTTGCCCACGCTTTCCATCGGTTTGTAGGAAGAGCCGTAGTACTTGATGCAGGCCCAAATTGCTCGAGTAATTGCTGGAAACACAAACCGGCTGTCAATTCAATTTTTTTGCGCTCTGTCCAATACTGAGCGGCTAAGAATTCAGTTTTGAATGTTTTCTTCTGCTCTTTTGTGGGTTGTATTAAATATGCAAACTGCTGTTGCAATTTTTTATAAAATGGTGCTAACGAGGCAGCATCAGGCAATAATACACAGAATTGGTTGAGTTGTTGCACGCTTAATTTCCCAATCAAAACTTCAAGCGCTATAGGTTTGTCGGCAACCACTAAAACACTTTGATTCCCACCCAGTGCCTGGCTAATGATATTACTAAGTACGTTAGATTTACCGGTACCCGGCGGGCCGTAAATGACGGTAGACGCGCATGAGGCATGGGCTACGGCACTGCATTGGTCTGGATCTAGGGGGCTTATTTGATGGGGTAGAGGTGCGTTTAGGTCAGAACTTACGCTAATTTCTCTATCGCCAAGAATTTGATGGAGTGCAGTTGAATAGCTCGGTTGTAAACGTAAAGATTCCCATTCTCTGCGCAGTTCATAGCGCTGTGGATGAAGGTTGGCCAAACCCGCTATCGGTTCAAACTGAATGAAAAACGAGAAATCAGCCAGTTGGGCGAGTAATTCTTCTTGGTTAACTGTTGCTAATTCAATATTTTGCGCTCGTTTGAATAGTTGAATTAAAAAAGGATTGACAACAACCGCGTCGTCAAATTCAACAAGTTGTTGTTGGGCATTTAAATGGGTACAAGTCTTTAAAAAAACGGGTGTCTTTATACTTGCTTCCCCTTTTTTCCATGTCATAACCCCCTCGAACTGTACCAAGGCTAGAATACCTCTGTCGCGCTCTATTCGTTTACATTCTTTGAGCAATTGTTTGCCTTTAATTTCTCCATTCCAAAGTTCATCTTCAGCGTAGATGAATAGTGAGCCGGTAAGGTCAATTAGGGGGTCGTTGGGTCTAAGTTGCAATAACTCAGACTCCCATGTTTGCAGAAATTCCTGAACCATAGCCGACATGTGGTAAAGTTAGCACCAATCCATCGAATAAAAAACCTAAATTTGGCCAACATTTGTGCGTATGAAAACAACCTTTTTTTGCATCGTTTTTAGTTTAGCAAGTTCAGCTTTTGCTCAGATCACTCTTCAAGTGAATGATTTTGCCACCGCAGCCGACTCCATCCGCATGAGCTTGGCCAACCCTACCAACATAGATTTACAAAATACTGGCCCAAATGCTACTTGGGACTTCTCCCAACTCACAGCCCAAAGCCAAACGCTGATTAACTACAACCCTATTGGCTTTGGATCCATTCTCATTCTCGCTACATACGGACCAATTGCCTCAACCCCATACAAAGCCACTTATTTCACCCTCACCAACGATCTTCCTATCGATCAATTCTCGGCATTTTTACCCATTGAAATCTCCAATCTAAGTCAGTATACCCGCCGCACAAATTCTCAAATCAATAGCATTGGTTATTCCGTAGATGTGCAGGGTCAAGGCATTCCATTCAAGTCTGACACCATAGAAACCCGCTACCAACTCCCGCTCAATTATAATGATACTTATACTTCTCGAGGCTATACCTATATAGATTTGAATCCGGCCGCTGATATCAAATGGATACAACACCGAGAGCGCAATTCGGTGGTAGATGGCTGGGGGTCTGTTACAACCCCGCTCGGTACTTTTGATGCCCTTCGCATTCGTCACGACATTACTGAAAACGATTCCATTTATCAAACATTCTTTGGAGCAGGAACTTGGATTGCACCTCCCGCTTTTACCACAACCCAATACGAATGGTGGACAACCGGCAAAAAAGAATGTTTGCTTCGTGCCACCGTGGGTGGTTTTGGACCAACCCCCCAAAGTACAATTGAATACCAAGATATTTATTTGGGTTTAGATGCAAGCATTGATCAAGCCGATTTTGCCATTGATTTTTATCCAAATCCGGCAACTGAATGGTGTTTCTTTAAGAGTTCTATGCCCTTTGACCTCATTGAAATACATAACCTAAATGGTCAGCTTATTGCGCAACATCACAACGCTGCGCTCGAGGGCTTTTTTGATATCTCAGATCTTCCTACCGGAACTTACACGATCAGTGTACACAGCTCCAAAACTATACTCCGTAAAAAGCTCGTTAAACTTTAATACCTTTACTGCGGCAAATCAGTCTATCGCTTTTCATTAGAAAAGAGGAAAGTCCGGGCAGCACAGAGCAGCGTACTTCTTAACGGGAAGGGCTGTAATGAGCAATCATTACAGTACAGCTAGTGCCGCAGAAAATAAACTACCTCGGCTTGCCGAGGAAAAGGTGAAAAGGTGAGGTAAGAGCTCACCGCGGTTACAGTGATGTAATTGGCAGGGTAAACCTTACGCGCTGAAAGACCAAATATACCGGGGCCTGCGCAAGCAGAACAGGCTGCTCGCCTGTCTCGGAGGGTAGGTCGATCGACGCTGTGCGCGAGTGCAGCGCTAGATAAATGATAGACACCAAAGCTGCGTGCAGCAATTGGTACAGAACCCGGCTTATGATTTGCCATTTTTTTTATTTTTCGCATGATTACACTCGTACAAGAAATACAATATGCGCTAGAAAAAGTGAAGGATCCAAGTCGTGTAGAGCAAATGGAGGCCTACATGAAAAATCACTTTTCTTTTATCGGCGTCATGTCTGGCCCAAGAAAGCTCATTTTTCAACAATTCAAACCCCAACTGCTGCGGTTTAACCCCGAACAATCTTGGGAATTTATTTTGGAATGTTGGGCCTCTTCCTATCGAGAAGTTCAATACATTGGCATAGATTATTTACTTACCTGCTACAAAAAAAATGCACAAGCCTCAGATGGGGAGCATTTGACATTTATTTTAAGCAACCAAACTTGGTGGGATTCCCTCGATTTAATTGCCTCCCATTCAGTTGGCCATTATGCGCGTCAATTTCCAGAAGCATTTCAAGAACTGGCCTTATCGTGGGAGACCTCTACAAACTTTTGGCTGCAACGTACCTTGCTCATACATCAGCTAAAGTACAAGCAGCAAACCAATTTGGAGCTATTACAATATTATATTCACGCCTTTAAATGGAACAATGAATTTTTTATTCAGAAGGCCATTGGTTGGTCCTTGCGCGAGGTATCAAAATGGAATCCAGAATGGGTCCGCGGGTTGGTCGAATCAGAAAATTTAAGCGGATTAGCCAAAAGGGAAGCCATGAAATATGTGCCAATCGGCTAAAGAAAGCATGCTTTTTTGCAAGATTTTGTATTTTCACACCCTATGACGGCACGTTTTTTATTTTTACTCACAACACTATTTTCATTTGAATTGCATGCGCAATTTGGCCCTGATAATGGTCTAAAGGCATCTGAACCTAAATTTATTTTACTTCAAAATGCCACAATTATGGTCAAGCCTGGCCAAACCTTAACCGACACTGATTTGCTCTTACACGAAGGTAAAATTGTACAAGTGGGTAAAAATCTCAAACAAGATGGCGCAGTCGCACTCGACTACACTGATAAAGTGCTCGTTCCATCCTTTATTGAGCTTTATTCCAGTGTGGGCCTAGACCCAATTGCTTTCAAGAATAACGGATGGCGACCACAGCTCGAGAGCAATAAAGAAGGGGCTTATTATTGGAACGAAGCAGTGCACCCTGAGTTAAATGCTTCAAGTGCTTTCAAATTAATCAATAATAGCACCGATCAATTGCAACAATCTGGCTTTGGCTTCGCGCTAACGCATTACATGGACGGCGTTGTTCGAGGTAGTGCGGCATTTGTTGCACTCGGGCAAACCGACATTCATAAACAACTTCTTTTGCCCAAGGCAGCTCAGTTTTATTCTTTTGCTAAAGGAGCGAGCCAACAATCTTATCCGTCTTCGCAGATGGGGTCTATTGCACTTTTGCGTCAGGCACTCTACGACCTCGATTATTACAAAAAGAATCAACATAATTTAGCCTATTCCATTTCGCTGGCCGAGTGGGAAAGTATTTGTAAGTTGCCAACGATTTTTAAAACCAACGACAAATGGGAAATTCTCAGAGCACAAAAAATTGCCAATGAATTTCAAACGAGTTTTGTATACATTGGAGCTGGCAATGAATATGCTATTGTTGATGAGCTCAAAAAAATCAATGCACAATTGGTACTACCCCTCACTTTTCCAGAAGCCTATGAGGTGAATGACCCCTACTTAGCGCGTGAAATTCCACTATCTGAACTCAAACACTGGGAATTGGCACCAAGCAACGCCATGTTACTTCAAAAAGCAGGTATTCCAATTGCCTTTACTTCTTTTGGACTCAAAAATGCCGATCAGTTTTGGCTCGGGCTACGCAAGGCTATCGCACGAGGCCTTTCAGCAACAGATGCAATGGCAGCGCTGACCTCTGTGCCTGCTGATATGCTTGGTATTGGGGCTCAGGTAGGTACACTAGAAGCAGGGAAATACGCGAGTTTTTCTGTATTCAGTGCTGACCCATTTGCATTTGAAGCACAATTACTTGAAACTTGGAATCTGGGCGTGGCTCGTTATTGGAAAACCCACAATAACAGCAATCTTTCCGGTACTTACTCCATTCAACTCCCAGAAACAACTTATGAATTAGTTGTCAGTGGAACACCTGATAAACCAAAGGGAAAGGTCGTTTACAAAACGAATACCGATACGCTTACGACTAAAGCCACGATCCTTCTCAAAGAACAAGATGTAGCTATTCAGTTTATGGCAATAGGCACAAGCCAACCCAAGCTGATTCAACTTCATGCTAAGGTCTTAAAAAATGGGAAGGTCCTAGAAGGTGACGGTACTGATGCAAAGGGAGCTTGGTTTCATTGGAGCGCAATCCAACATCAAGCCAAGCCAAGTCCAGCGGCAGTTGCACTGCAAAAAGATACGACAACATATGGTCAGGCCTGGTTTCCGAATATGGCATTTGGAACGGTGGCGCAGGCTAATCAACAAACAGTTCTTTTTAAAAACGCAACCGTTTGGACCAACGAGAAAGAAGGAATTGTAAAAGGTGCCGACGTATTGGTAGTAGGCGGTAAAATCAAAGATGTGAGTCGTCAAAATATCAGTGCACCTGCCGGAGCCAGAATTATCGATGCCGCAGGGCTTCACCTCACCTCAGGTATTATCGATGAGCATTCTCATATCGCTATTTCAAAAGGAGTCAACGAAGGCGGGCAAGCCATTACTGCAGAAGTAAGCATCGCCAACGTTGTCAATCCTGACGATATTGATATCTATCGGCAATTGGCAGGGGGTGTAACGGCGGCTCAATTACTGCACGGTTCTGCCAATCCAATTGGAGGGCAGTCGGCGCTGATCAAGCTGAAGTGGGGAGCAACTCCTGAAGAAATGCTCATCGATAACGCACCAAAATTCATCAAATGCGCCTTAGGTGAAAATGTCAAGCAGGCCAACTGGGGCGATTTCAATACCATACGATTTCCTCAAACACGTATGGGTGTTGAGCAAGTATTTTACGATGGTTTTTACCGCGCAAAGACCTATCAAAAAGAATGGGATGATTTTAGGGCAGCTAAAACAAAGGTGGCACCACGTGTCGATCTTGAACTTGAGGTTTTGTCCGAAATTCTTCGTTCCGAACGCTATATTACCTGCCACTCCTACATACAGTCCGAGATCAATATGCTCATGCATGTTGCCGATTCAATGGGCTTTAGAGTGAATACATTTACGCACATATTGGAAGGTTATAAAGTGGCAGACAAAATGAATAAACATGGTGTGGCGGGCTCCACGTTTTCGGACTGGTGGGCCTACAAATTTGAAGTCAATGACGCCATTCCATACAACGCCGCACTCATGACCGAGCAAGGTGTTTTGGTTTGCATCAATTCTGACGATGCCGAAATGGGCCGTAGGCTCAATCAAGAAGCGGCCAAAAGCATTAAATACGGAGGTTTAACTGAGGAGCAAGCTTGGAAACTCGTTACGCTGAATCCTGCTAAGGTATTGCATTTAGACGATCAAATGGGCAGCGTCAAAACCGGAAAAGCTGCTGATTTAGTACTTTGGACCGCACATCCATTAAGTGTAGAAGCCCGCGTTTCCATCACTATGATTGATGGCGTTATCTACTACGAAGAAGCTGTTCAGGCCAACAAACAACAACAAATGGAGCAAGAACGCGTGCGCATCTTAAGCCTTATGCTTGCCGCAAAAGATCGAGGAGAAACCGCTGTGGTTCCTCAAAAAAAGGTCAAACATCATTACCATTGTGACACCCTGGGCGAAGACGCCACCCAAACAGAAAACACCCATTGAGATGAAAGTTACGTTACTAGTTTTTGCAATTTTATGGAGTTCGACACTTGGAGCTCAGCGTATTTTATTGCTCAACGGAACTGCGCATATCGGAAATGGGAATGTGATGGAGTCTGCAGCAATTGGTGTCATAAACGACCGCATTGCTTTTGTGAAAAATTCGCTTACACAATCTTTTCCATCTAAAGATTGGGATACCATCATTAACTGCAATGGGCAGCACTTTTATCCAAGCTTTGTTTCGGCCAATAATACACTCGGCCTCACTGAGATCGATGCCGTACGCGCAACCCGAGATTACAATGACGTTGGCGACTGGAATCCGCACGTGCGCGCTCAAATTGCATTTAACGTGGAGTCTAGGGTAGTGGAGACAGTTCGGACAAATGGCGTCTTGTTGGTTCAGGCCACGCCTCGTGGTGGCTGGATCTCCGGAAGCTCAGCTGTCATGAAACTCAGCGGCTGGAACTGGGAAGACGCAACAGTTTTGGCCGACGACGGCATTCACCTTAATTGGCCGTCAGATCCTAAAAATTACGCAGCCCAAAAGCGAGCTATTTATCAATTTTTTGAATTGGCCAAAACCTATGCCCTGGACAGAGATGACCAAATCGGCGACCTTCGCTTAGAAGCCATGAAAGCATGTTTTGTTGCCAACAAGCGCGTTTATATTCACGCAGAAACCATACAGCAAATCATTGACATCATAGATTTTGCTGCCAGCTTTTCCTTGGCTTACCCCGTAATTGTTGGTGGTCGCGATGCACATTTGGTAGGTGCCAAATTGCGCGATTCCAAAATTCCAATCATGCTATCTCGTGTACATAGTTTACCAAGTCGAGAAGACGATCTCACTTTTTTACCGTATCAAGTGCCAGGTTTACTCAAAGCACAAGGTATTCCTTTTTGTATTCAAAACGATGGCGATATGCAGCCGATGAATACCCGCAACTTACCTTTTCAAGCTGGAACGACCGTAGCCTATGGACTTACAAATGAGGAAGCTTTGAGTAGCATTTCTTTGAGTGTTTGTCAAATCATGGGCATTGATAAAGATTACGGCACATTAGAAGCGGGTAAAAAAGCCACCTTCTTTGTTTCAAAAGGCCCTGCCCTAGACATGCGCAGCAATCTCCTGACCACCATTCTTGTCGATGGAAAGTTGGTGTCAACTACTAATTTTCAAGAACAACTTTATTTAAAGTATCGTCAGAAATATAGAGCAGATTAATAATGTGGTGTAACTTTTGTTAGATCAGTTCGTCTTAACGCTGTTTTATGACTGTTCAGCAATACAACGATTGTGTAAGAGAGTTTGCAGATCGGCTCTATCGTTTTGCGCTTAAAAACGTTGGCGATTCCGATTTAGCGCAAGATTTCGTGCAAGATGCTTTCGAGCGCTTGTGGGTTCGGGTAGATACCGTAGATTACCAACGCGTCAAATCTTATTTGTTTCGAACAATCGTGAATTTACAAATTGACAGATCACGCCGTCAAAAGTTACAAAACCAACACTTGAGTGGTCTTTCAGATGCGATTGAGCAACCTATGGTAGCCCACGATGTGCAAAAACTCATCGATGAAGGGGTCGAGAAGCTTTCCGAAATTCAGCGCATGGTCTTGACCTTGCGCGACTACGAGGGTTACACCTATCAAGAAATTGCAGAAATGACCAACATTTCTGTCGATCAGGTCAAGGTCTATATTTTTAGAGCGCGCCGTTTTTTAAAACAATATATTGGAAAAATGGAGGTACTGATATGAAATTAACAGAAACCCAGCTTGCTCATCTCATTCTTGCCTTTCACGAAGGCACCCTTTCTGCTGACGAAAAGCAACAGCTAGATAACCATATACTTGAACATCCTGAAATCTCAGAAGATTTAGAACAGCACCCTATACTTTCCCTATCAAACGAAACTTATAACGGACCTTCATTAGTTCAATCACAATTAGAGAATTTAGCCGTCTATCAAAGCGAAGAAGGACACCCATATGACAAACTGGCTATTGGTTCGCTAGAAGAATTACTCTCCAAAGACGAGGATATTTTTGAAGTGCAATTAACACATGATGATGTCTATCTCGATTTCAAAAAAAGAGTGCAACAAACAAAACTCATACCAAATAAAAGTATCGTTTTTCCTTTTCAAGATCAACTACTTAAAGAGGTTCCTGTGCGCATATTCTCTTTCAAAAGGTATGTATATCCAATGAGTGCAGCTGCAGCCATTTTAATTGCCGTTATATTGGTCAATCAAAATACTTCAGGGCCAGCTGATTTAAAGCCAATTCAAAAAGCAGTGGCATCAAAAAAATCAGTCATACAAACAAATAATAAAAATTTAGATCCAATCTTGAAGCCTGCTTCTTTAAAAAATTCTTACCAATCTGCTACACATCAACAACAGGAAGTTCTACTAGAACCCGGAAGAGATGGCATTTTACCGTTTCAAGAGCAAGCAATTATCCCTGACTCGTATGCGCAAAATGGAATCGAAATTAGCCCAAATCAAGATATAATTGCGCTTAACCCAACGGTAGAACAACAAAGGGCTAAAGCGGAGCCGCAAGTTCAAAATAATCCAAGTGCTTTTACAAAAGAACCAATTACGGTTAAAGCATTTTTATTACAAAAGACCAACGAAAAACTATTTGGCACCGCTGCACCAAGCACAGACATGCGCTATGAGACTATGGCTCGCTACGCCAGCGAGACAATTGGTTTACCGGTGCGCTATGCTGTGGAAGAAGGCAGTTCCCGTGATAAAGTTGTTTTTCAACTTGGCCCTATTAGCATTGAGCGCACGCGATCTAAAAAATATTTGTAACATAAATCAAGCAATCTCGTCTTAGGTTCAAAATCGAAAAAAATGAAAATTCAATTACTATCCGCTTTTTTAATTTCAGGCTTATCGTTGTTTGCCCAACAAAACGAAACCAAGAAAATCATCAAAATTCAAGGCAACGACACCACGATTATCATGATCAATGGTCGTATCGATCAACTAGACTCCGTTCTTACCGAACAAATGAAAAAAATCTACATCACAGACTCCTCTATGGCTCGGGTAGATGTTTTTATCGATAGCACCATGCTTGGTGAATTTTCAACTGGCGGTGCCTCCGATTCAACACAAATCAGAATTGGCAATATGAAAATTGTGATTTTAGAATCAAAAAATAAAAGTACAGATGCATCAAAAGAGCCCGAATGGGCCACAAAAGGACAACGAAAAATCATTATTGACGAGCGCGTCATCATTGAAAACGACGATGAACGAATCGTTTTAAATGACGGAAAAGATTCATACTCTTTTGAAAAAGGAGAGGAGCATTGGAATCATACGGATAAAGATAACTGGTCAGAAGATGGAAATGCAATTTGGTCAGGGTTTGGTATCAATGCCAATGGCTTTATCAATACCAATAATGAATTGGCAAGTACTACCGAATTGAGTTTTCTTGCCTTAGATCCGGCAAGAAGTATAGGTCTGCAATGGAATTTTGCGGAAAAACGTTTTCCAATTTTTAAGGATTACTTGGGCGTTGTAACTGGCTTGGGCCTTAACTGGAATCGATATGCAATCAAGGGTGATTTCGATTTTAGTGTGGTCAATGACACACTCATCGCTAATACAATTGGCGTCAATTACGCCAAAAATATCTTGAGTTCTACTTATTTGCAAGCACCTTTATTATTGCAAATTTCAACGAACAAAAATGCAAACAAGGCCTGGAACATTTCAGCTGGAGTTGTAGGCGGGATTCGTTTAGATGCGCGCCAAGTACAAAAATGGGAAGCTGATGGCAAAAAGAACAAAGACAAAACCAAAGATGATTTTCAATTCAATCCTTTCCAAGCAAGCCTAATGGCTACAGTTGGCTATGGCGATTGGAGTTTATATGCAACATATGGCCTGACGGACGTCTTTAACGAAGGATCTGCCCCGAAGGTGCGTGGTGTGAATGCTGGAATTTTACTCTCGTTTTAAATACCATAACACCACCAAAAAAAGAAACGATGTCCCTAACCGTGCATCGTTTCTTTTTTACCATAACTGGCCATTAATTCGGCTTCAAAGGCTAAAAATTCTTTCCAAGCAGCATCTACGTCAATACCGTTGCTGTATTTTCTTGCAAAACTCAGAAAAGTAGTGTAGTGCCTGGCTTCACTCTCCATGAGCCCTCTGTAAAAATTTTGGAGGTCTTCATCAGCGATTTCTTCGGAGAGTATTTTAAAGCGTTCACAACTTCGTGCTTCGATCATAGCTGCAAATAGCATTTTATTGACAAATACGCCAGCTGGTGTATTGTTGGTTTTGGTGTGTTTTAAATATTGTGCAAGGTCGTTCACGTAGGGATCTTTTCTCTCGAAGCCAAGTTTGAGTCCACGTTCTTGAAGTTTCTCATGCACCAGTTCAAAATGCTCCATTTCCTCTTTACAAATGGCACTCATGGCGGCTACTAAATCGGCGTATTGAGGATAAGCAACAATTAAAGAAATGGCATTACTCGCAGCCTTTTGCTCACAGTAAGCGTGGTCGATAAGTATTTCCTCGATATTTTTTTCGACAATTTCAACCCAGCGAGGGTCTGTCGCCATTTGTAGTCCGAGCATTTTGTTTTTTCTACAAAAATACCAAAGTCTGAACGAATCAAACAAGAGGGAGATGTATTGGCAATGCTTATATTTGTCTTTCTGAATCAACAAAATGTCAAAATCAAAGCAAAAAGAGCTCAGTTGGCGTGCATTTGAACTCATGTGCACCGCCAAAACAATGGCTGAACAATACGAGGCGAACAAAGAAGTTACTGCAAAGTATGTACATGCAACCTCTCGCGGTCATGAGGCCATTCAGTTGGCAGTTGGTATGCAGCTCAAACCTCAAGATTGGGTGGCGCCCTATTACCGAGACGACAGCATCCTACTCGGTATTGGCATGAAGCCCGAAGAGCTGATGCTCCAAGTTTTTGCCAAGAAAGACGATCCTTTTTCTGGCGGCCGAACCTACTATTCACATCCTTCCCTAAACAGACCAGACTTCCCCAAAATTCCGCACCAATCTTCGGCTACTGGTATGCAAGCCATCCCAACCACAGGTGTGGCTATGGGAATCCAATATAAAGAAAAAACGGGTATAGCCAATTGGCAACCTGAAGATGCACCGGTGGTGGTTTGTTCTTTAGGTGATGCCTCTTGTACAGAGGGCGAAGTTTCTGAGGCTTTTCAAATGGCAGCCCTTAAGCAGTACCCCATCGTCTATTTAGTACAAGACAACGGCTGGGACATCTCTGCTAATGCCAAAGAAACCCGTGCACAAGATATTTCTGAATACATCAAAGGTTTCCATGGCATAGAAGTCAGGACGCTAGACGGCACCGATTTTTGGGCCTGCTACCAAACAGTAGAAGAGGTCATAGCTACGGTTCGTAAAGAACGTCGACCATTTTTAATACATGCCAAAGTACCTTTATTGGGGCATCACACCTCAGGGGTGCGCAAAGAGTGGTACCGCGACGATCTCGAAGAAGCAGCCAAAGCAGACCCATATCCAAAACTCAGGGCTGCACTCGAAACACAAGACGTTCGCTTGGCAGAATTCATCAACCTCGAGGCTAAAGTCAGAAAAGAAGTTGCCGCAGCCTATGAAGCCGCACTCCATGCTCCAGATCCTGAACCAAACAGTATTCAGGATCATATTTTTGCACCAACACCAATCACCGAAGAAACAGGTGAGCGCGCGCCAAAAGGTAAAAACAAAACCGTCATGGTAGACTCCGCACTTTTTGCCATGCGTGAAATCATGGAGGCGCATCCGGAAGCGCTGCTCTACGGTCAAGACGTTGGCGGTAGGCTCGGAGGGGTCTTTAGAGAAGCTGCAACCTTAGCCCAAACCTTTGGTGATGACCGCGTTTTCAATACACCTATTCAAGAAGCTTTTATTATTGGCTCTACTGTCGGGATGTCTGCAGTGGGCCTAAAGCCAATCGTTGAGGTACAGTTTGCCGATTACATTTGGCCTGGGCTCAATCAACTCTTTACAGAAGTTTCGCGCTCAAACTACCTTTCCAACGGCAAGTGGCCGGTTAGTTGCGTTATAAGAGTACCCATAGGGGCTTATGGTTCTGGCGGCCCGTACCATTCCTCAAGTGTAGAATCTGTCTTGGCAAATATCCGAGGGATTAAAGTAGTTTATCCTTCTACCGGTGCTGATCTCAAAGGTTTGTTAAAGGCAGCTTATTACGATCCAAATCCTGTAGTCATTTTAGAACATAAAGGGTTATACTGGTCCAAAATACCCGGTACTGAAGGCGCCATGAGTATAGAGCCAAGTGCAGACTACACGATTCCGATTGGTAAGGCAAGAATTGTTCAAGAAGCCAATACAGAACACATAGCAAAAGGCAGCTCTATAGGTGTCATTACCTACGGACGCGGCGTCTACTGGACAGCAGAAGCAGCAGCCTCTTTCGAGGGTCAGGTAGAAATCTTAGATTTAAGAAGTATCAATCCAATAGATATTGACGCCATGACAGCACTTTGCCAACGGCATGGCAAAATTTTAATGGTTACAGAAGAATCTATTGAAAATACCTTCACGCTGGGTCTTGCAGGTAGGCTACAACGCTTGTGTTTTGAACAGCTCGATGCACCCATAGAAATCGTTGCTTCGGTAGATGCACCAGCCATACCACTCAATTCAACTTTAGAGTCAGCCATGTTGCCTAATGCAGATAAAGTGAAAGAAGCGATCTCCAACTTACTCAATTATTAATTATGGAATTCAAAAATATTATTGCTGAGGTAGCACGTTTTCACGATGCATTCGGTATTCAAAACAACCACGAACCAACCGCCCGATTAGCTCAAACAGATGTTCAATTGCGTTTTGACCTCATGAAGGAAGAAAACGAAGAGTATTTGGAAGCTGCCAAAAACGGAGATATAGTAGAGATAGCCGATGCCCTTGGCGATCAACTTTATATTTTATGCGGCACCATTTTGCGGCATGGCCTCCAAGACAAAATAACCGAAGTTTTTGAGGAAATTCAGCGTTCAAACATGAGTAAGCTCGACGCAAATGGGAAAGCCATCTACAGAGCAGATGGCAAGGTTTTAAAATCTGAGCTTTATTTCAAGCCAAATATTGCTAAAATCCTAGAAGCATGATTGATCTTTCCATCTACTTTCAGCCCATCTCTGTTGCTATACCTTTTACGGAACGGCAATTAGGCGCACAAATGATCAGTTATCAAGCTGATTTTCCGGATTTAACGGGTCCAGGTTGTGCTATTTTTTCGGTTCCTGAATACCGCGGATCAGCAAAAGATCAAATCTCTATGCCCGCATTTAGATCTACATTTTATCAACTTCATCCAGAATCAAATTGGACCAAACCAATTTATGATCTCGGCACTATAGAACCCGGAGCCACACTCACTGATACCTACTTTGCCGTAGCAAGTGTTGTAAGTGAACTCGTTAAAAAAAATATTATTCCGATCGTTATTGGTGGTAGTCAAGACCTGACCATGGCGTTGTATCAAGGTTACGAACGCCTCGAACAACTTGTCAACACCTGCAGTATTGATAGAAGCATTGATATCGGCGCAACAGAAGCAGAACTGAACTCAAAAAATTACCTCAGTCATATGCTTTTGCAGCGGCCATGTTATTTATTTAATCATGCTATTATTGGGTTGCAACAACCTTACGCCGCCGCAGCAGAACAAGAGCTTTTTGACAAATTGTTTTTTGATATTTGTCGCTTAGGTGAATTCAATCAAGACTTCCGCTTGGCAGAACCCCACTTACGCAATGCTGACATCATTAGTGTTGATATTGAATCCATCAAAACCGCAGAGCTTGGCAGTACATCCGGCGCGCCAAACGGATTTACTGCAGCTCAATTTTGTCAGATTGCGAAGTATGCCGGAATTTCAGACAAAGCAACCAGCATTGGATTCTTTAGTGAAGTCCAATTAGGTCAGACAGGTGCAGCGCTATTGGCAGAAGGAATTTGGTATTTTCTTCAAGGTTATTTTGCAAGAGTAGGAGATTTTCCATTTGGCAGTAAAACAGATTATACCAAGTTTACTGTTTTCATGGATCAAGTGTCCAGGGAGCTTGTTTTTTTCAAAAGCAATAAATCAGCTCGCTGGTGGATGGAAGTCCCATACCCCCCTCAACAAGGTTCCCGCTACCAGCGACATCACTTGGTACCTTGTAATAAGTCGGACTATGATAACGCGATGAACAATGAGTTGCCTGATTTATGGTGGAAGACTTATCAAAAATTGGGTTAAGCTTTTATTAAAAAAGCCTTTTATTTATCATAAGAATTCTTTACTTTAGCACCTTAAATTGTCGTATTCTATGAAAATGCGATGACTTTATACATGCTAAACTAAGCTTATGCTATTGAATAACAGACTACTAACTGCTGCTTTTTCTGTTTTGTTGTTTACATCCTACGCACAACAAGACAAGCTTGTCACGCACTTCATGTTTGACAAAATGAGCATCAACCCGGGTAAAACCGGTATTGATATGTACAATGGTATTTGTGCAACATCCATTTACCGCAACCAATGGGATAAAGTGAATGGAGCCCCTAATTCTACGATACTCAACATAGAGTCCAATCTTTCTCGATTCTTGCCTGGCGGTATTGGAGTTAACTTTTACAACGATGCAATCGGTTTTGCACGTCAAAATACAGTGCTTCTTAACTACTCATACCCTATTCAAATCGGTCGAACTGGCGTTTTAGGTGTTGGTGTTGGTTTGGGCATTATGAACTACGGTTTAGATCCCGTATGGGTAACACCTAATGGTTTGCCTGCTGCTCAAGATGCATCTATTCCAACTGGTTTTGCAGCAACAACATTCGATGCTAACTTCGGATTGTATTTCCAGGCCAAAAATTACTATGCAGGTTTTTCAACAACACATTTATCAGAATCAGATCTTTCTGCTGACCCAACCAACTTATCCTTATCGTTTCAAACTGCTCGCCACTATTATTTAATGGGTGGTTATATCTTTAAAGACGCTTTTGGTACCGGTAACAACATTGATGCACAAATGCTAGTTCGCACCGATCTGCTTAAATTTTCAGTTGATTTCAATGCCCGCTACATGATGGACCTCGGAGGTAATCCTGCATACGGAGGCCTAACTTTTAGAACCTCTGATGCAGTGGCTTTGATGGCTGGTTATTCACCAATTCCAAATTTTCAAATTGGCTATTCTTACGATATTAACATTAATAAACTTGCAAGTATTTCACGCGGATCGCACGAAATGATGGTTAAATACTGTTATTTCTTGCCACCGCCGCCAAAAACCAAAGCAAGACACCCTCGTTGGTTATAAGAGGCTAAAAGTGTAACCATTTACATTGTTCTTACGTTATACCCGAAATTAAACCTGTAGCAAGTTACTTGGGAGTAGGTCAGAACCAAAAACAAACTAATGAAAAAGTATTTAAGTTTTCTCTTTGTTCTTAGCTTCATGTACGCTTGTAGCGACATCGAAGGGAATTTAGTAGGTGTGAGTGGTAGAGACACCTGGTATCCAGATGTACTCGGCCCTGGAAAAGTTCCTCTTGGAATGGTCTATGTGCCTTCCGGAGCCTATCAGGCCGGCGAAGACGATGAAGATATCATGGGCTTTCACACAGCGCGCAAGCGTACGGTGTCTGTTCCTGCATTCTACATGGATGCCACCGAAATCTCCAACAATGAATACCGTCAATTTGTACATTGGGTACGTGACTCCATCGCCCGTGAAAAACTCTACCGACGTAGCTATGACGAAGATGCAGAACGATGGGTAAATGTCCCAGATAATTTCTTTAAAGAGCCTTATCGTACCATGATGGCAATGGGTTCTGATGTCCAAGGAGGTAATACACCCTTCCAATTTTTTATGGATTCTACCAATAACACTGAGGTTGATAAAACCATCATGACAATGTTAGGAAACTACGATAAGTCTAAAGGGAAAGGAAAAACTCTCGTAAATGGCTTTAAGTACGATCAAAAGAAATACGGAATTACGAACGGCCCAGACGCAAAATTTGACGTCTTGATGTCCGATGACGACCTCCGTGGAATTTTCCAAATGTACAGCGGAGCTGCAAAGAAAAATGCACCTGACAAAACAAGCGCCAAAGGCGGATCTGCCAAAACTACTTATAATCAAGGCGGCCGCGTAGAAAATCGCAAATACTTTACCCTCAACTGGTTAGAACCAATTGATTACGAAGATCCTGAGGTAGCTTTCATGTTATCTGACATGTATTTGAGCGAAGCAGAGCGTTTTTACAATCGCCGAGAAATCGATACCCGTTTGTTGTATTTTGATTACTACTGGATTGATTATAAAGAGGCAGCACGCCGTGGAAAAGTCATTACCAAATCGATTGATGCGCGCAAAACCTTCGCTTATGATAGTTTAAATCCTGAGGCTGACAACGCTATTTATCAGCGCTCGCGCAGAGAGCCACTCGGTAAAGACTACAAATCCAACGACTTGCACCGCTCTACGCTCATGACCATGGATCAAAATACCAACAAGGTTTGGGTTGATACCTCTGTTTACACTGAGCAATGGTCAGAATTCAGCAAATTAAACGACACCAACGCTATTCGTGGTACTATTCTACAAAATCCTGGTCAAGATCTTGATTTAGGTTTCACTAACAGTAAAGGAGCTCACAATGCCATTCGTGGGCATTCCGATCGCTCTCGCTTTGTAATCAAGGAGCGTATCAATGTCTATCCAGATACATTGTGTTGGGTTCGTGACTTTACCTATGCCAACAAATCTGCTATGGCCCAAAACTATTTTTGGAATACTGCCTATGACAATTATCCTGTTGTTGGCGTAACTTGGTCTCAGGCAAAAGCATTTTCAGTTTGGAGAACCCAGATTTTCCATTCTTGGTTACAAGCCAACGGTGATCTTTTTGTCAATGACTTCCGCTTGCCAACTGAGTCAGAATGGGAACGTGGTGCCCGAGGAGATCTCGACAACATGCATTATCCTTGGGGTGGCCCTTACATTAGAAATTCTAGCGGATGTTTCTTAGCAAACTTTAAGCCCATGCGTGGTCGCTATTTTGAGGATGGTGGCTTCTATACTGTCAAAGTATACTCCTATAACCCAAATGCTTTTGGGCTCTACTGTATGGCTGGAAACGTTGCTGAGTGGTGCTCAACTGCCTATGACGAATCTACTTATGAGTTTGCCCATGACATGGCCCAAGATTTCGAATACGATGCTAAAGACGGTGAGGCACCAGCTAAAAAACGCAAAGTGCTTCGTGGTGGCTCGTGGAAAGACATCGGCTATTATCTACTAAACGCAACAAGAACCTACGAATATCAAGATACCGCAAAAAGCTATATCGGTTTCCGTAATACCATGACGCACTTGGGTCGTGGCGGTAAGAATATCGAACAAGAAAACGGAGAAGAGATACAAACAGATATTATCCTAAACTAAACTATAAACTATAATTCAATTAATTTCTAAATTCTAAAAACAAAAATTATGAGTGGTAATGGTGGATTTTTTGCGTCGCGCAAGTATAGATTAATTACAAAATATGTTACTGGTTATGGAGCCTCCGTAGTAATCCTTGGGGCACTATTTAAAATCATGCACTGGCCAGGTGCTGACCAAATGTTGATTGTTGGTTTAATTACAGAGTCATTAATTTTTGCTTTAATTGCGATGGAACCACTTCATGAAGAGGTTGATTGGACGCGCGTATTCCCTGAATTGGGCATCGAAGAAAATAATGATGAAAATCGTTTGTTACCACTTTTGAAAAAAGGTGGAATGGGCGGTGGCGGTGCGGCTGATCATCTTGCAAAAGAACTAGACAAAGCGGGGATTGACCAGGCCTTACTTTCTAAATTGAAAGACGGCATGTCAAATCTTGCAGATAACGCCAAATCATTGGGTGCAATCTCAACGGCTGCTGGTGCAACTGATTCTTACGTGAAAAGTTTAGAAATTGCATCAGAAGGCTTGAGCAAACTTACAGAACAATATGCCGCTTCTGCCAGTGCAATTGCAGGTATCGCTGGAGAAGTTCAAAATAACAACTTTGGTACAGAAATGCAAAAACTAGGTCAAAACTTAGGTGCACTCAACAACGTATACGAGCTTCAGTTAAAGTCTTCACAAGATTATCTAGAAAGCATGAATCAAATGACAAGCTTACAAGACAATATCAAAGGAATCATGGCTGATCTTGCAGCATCTGCACAGGACACCGCTTCTTACCGTGAAAACATGGCCATGTTGTCTCAAAACTTGACTGATTTGAACAACGTTTATGGTAACATGTTACGTGCGATGAGAGGTTAATCCCTTTCTTTAATTAAGTATTTATTTAGTAGTAACAAATTTAAATTAAAGAAAATGGCAGGTGGTAAGGAAACCCCAAGACAGAAGATGATTGGTCTCATGTACTTGGTATTGACTGCACTTCTTGCGTTGAACGTGTCTAAACAAATTCTCGATGCTTTTGTAGCCATCGAAGACAACATTCAACGAGGAAGCGTAACACAATTTGACCGCGGTGAAATCGCAAAAGGATCATTAATCGAAGAGCTTTCATCCGTTACAAAAGACGAAGCTGGACGTGCTAAAGCAAAGAAAATAAAGAAGTATCTTGCTATGATCAACAAAATCGATAAAAATGTTGGTGTGTTTATCAAATACGTAGATGATCTCAAGACTGATTTAATTTCTAAAGTTGACGGTCCAGAAGCGGTAGCAACTGCTAAGCCTAATGACAAAGAAAGTATCGTTTGGAAGAATTACGATTCTAAGACTCCACTTTTACCGGCTCGGTTTTATCTACAAGCAATTAATCAAAAAGAAAACTTTGATGTCCCTATGCATGAGATCATTGGATCTGAAATTGCTAAAATGGACCCTACCAAAAAAGGTAAAAAACTATGGGAATTGTACAAAGGCCTAAGGACGTCAATTGTTGAAATATCAGCAAATTACAAAGAAGGCGAGAAGAGTTCATGGAAGCTAAAAGCTAAAGAAATCAATAGTTACAAAGATTTCCAAGACTTAGAAAAGCAAATTGAAAAAATGTTCAAAGCACCAGGCAATAAAGTAAATCCTGAAGACATGGATGCTTTACTGTCTATCTATCAAGAGCTTACCAAACAAGAATACGCTGATCATCATGAGTCAAAGAATATTCATTGGTTAGGTAGAACATTTGACCACGCTCCTTTAGTGGGTGCAATTGCATCGTTAAGTTCAATGCAAAACGAAATCTTGACAGCACGTGCAAAAGCAGTGAACCTATTAAAGTCAAAAGTCACAACTGGTGAATTCTCTTTCAATAAAATTCAACAACTAGTTAGTGGCCCTGGCGTTGCGACGCAAGGTGAAGAAGTAGAACTTTTGGTTACTATGGCTGCCTATGATTCTGATAAAAATCCAGTTGTAACTTCTAGTACAGGAAACGTTGAAATCAAAGAAGGTGTCGGACGCATCAAAATCAAAGCTGGTAATTCTGATATGAAAATCAACGGTAAGGTAACAATTGTCAATAAATTCGGAGTTCCACGATCACGCGATTGGGAATGGAAAGTGGCGGTTGTCAAGGCGCAAGGGTCTATTTCCTTGCCTGAAATGGCCGTGCTTTATCGCGGTTACGACAACAAAGTAGTTCCGGTAGTAGCTGGTGCGGTTAGTTCAGATATTCAAGTTTCAGGAGGCTCTAAACGTGCTGCAACCTGGAACGACGAAGGTGTGAATTATAGCGGTTATATTGTTACCACAGGTGCTGGAACCTCACTATCCATTACCCTTACAGGTAAAGATAAAGACGGTAAATCAAAATCTTATGGAACATTTAAGTATCGTGTGAAGCCATTCCCTAAACCACAAGTACTAGATGCTACAATCAAGAAAAGTTCTGGTGCACGCGTCACGCTTGTATTGAAAGACAGCCCGTTAAAAGCCAATTTCAATGTAACAGGCGGTGAAATTACCATCGGTAATGACCCACCAATAAGTTTTAATGGTTCAGTTATTCCTGCTGCTGCGGTTGCCAAGGCGAAAGCTGGTATCAAAGTGGCTGCAGTCATTAAATACAATGGAACAGGCGGTGCTAGTAACTTAGAGGCTGTTTTCACGGTTAAACCATAGGTTAAAATTAATAGGTATGAAAAATTTAATAATTCTTTTGACGCTGGTACTTTCTCAGGCAATTTCTGCCCAAGATCGTCCACAACGAGGACCATACAACACTTTGCCCGGCGGAATAGTCGATGGTGTAGCCATTCAAGATGAAGTTCCTGTGCGTTCCAAAGTAGAGTATGAGTACGTGCGCGCAAGCGACATCGCTTGGCAAAAACGCGTATTTTCTCGAATCGATGCCCGTGAAAAAATGAATCATGATATTTTTCTACCTTACGACTATTTTGACTATTCGCCTCTAGAGGGTTCAGTCTATAAACCAAAGTCAGCGGCAGAAATAGACGATCAATCTTGGTTAAAAGATGACAAAAGATGGTCTTTATGGACTATTATACAACGTCATATCATGCTGGGTGATTTATCTGTTTTTAGAGTAAACAGTCCCTTATATACCACAGGTGATGAAGACGGTTACTCTTTGAAGTATCCTATTAACCGAACCGGTCAGAATGATTATTTTGATTCTAAAGTTTACCGCGAGGCTGTAAATTCCGTCATGACGTGTCAAGGAAACGGTGAAATTGTTTCGATAACTCGTCTCTATTCTGAAGACAAATGGCTTTTAGAAAGAACCAATCAAACACTTGATCAGTTATTGGATTCATTAGATGCTAAAAACCCTGAATCAGACTACGAAGAGCTTGGCAGGTATCCTTATGAAGACCTCAAAAGGCTTTATGATCAGACTGAAGTTGGTGGTTTCGTAAGAGGTGACCGTATCACTATGTATCTCAATTCTCGAAATATTGTTGCTTATCACCTCAAAGAGGATTGGTATTTTGACAAAGAAAGATCAGTTTTAGACAAGCGCATAATTGCTATTGCGCCTGTTGCCAGGTTTGCAGAGGCTCCAACTCCAGGCCCCGGTGAACTATCTACACGCGGAAGTTTACTCTTTTACGATGAGAATGGAGTTGCCCTCGTAATGGCTGATGGAGGCTTCAAGGAACATGAAGGCCGAATCGAAGAACGCGAGTTATTCTGGCTCTATTTTGATGAATTGCGCAACGTTATCGTGAATTATTATGTTTACAATGACAAAAACGACGCCCAATGGATGTCTTTTGATGACCTCTTCTGGAAACGCAAATTTGCTTCTACAATTTATAAAGTTTCTGACAAGTTTGACCGAGAAATCGAAGATTACAAATTTGGTATTGATGCGTTGTATGAATCCGAAAGAGTCAAAGAAAGTATCAGAGATTGGGAACACGATCTCTGGAACTATTAAAATTGTACGTTATCTTTTTGAAATTAAAAGCCTCGCTCAAAAGCGGGGCTTTTTTCGTTTATTTTTGTACTGTGAAGTGGATAGGCAACAGAATTAGTTTCAACGATCAAAAAGACAAAACAACTATCGTTATTGATCCGTCAAAGAATGTTTGGATCTCAGCCATTATGGGTGCTTGGCTCGGTATGTGGTATGCAATCGGCGGAACCGTCATTTGGGCGTTGAATGTGATGCGCCTCAAAGAGCAAGAGAAATTAATTCTTTGGATATTCTTGGTGTTTTGGCTTTACTATGCTTGGCGCGTTACCATGAGTTTTTTCTGGAATTTGAAAGGCCAAGAATATATTCGAATCAATAATGAGGCTTTTTACCTGAAAAAGTCATTTCTAAGTTTTGGAAAGACGGTTCCTTACTATTTCGATAATATCAAAAACCTAAGGTTTGAAATTCCAAAAGAGGGTAGTTTTCAAGCTATATGGGAGAGTTCGCCCTGGATTAACGGAGGTGAAAGGTTTGAATTTGACTACTTTCATCAAAAAGTTCGCTTTGGAAGAAAACTCAATGAGAAAGAAGCCAAGCTATTGTTTCAACTCATTTCAAAAAAAATTAAATCCTAATGTACGGTAAAATTCAAGAACACTTAGCGTCAGAACTTGCGCAAATCGAAGCCAACGGGCTCCTTAAAAAGGAACGCATTATCATTACACCACAAGGCGCCAACGTGAAGGTCAGTACGGGAGAAGAGGTAGTTATTATGTGCGCTAATAATTACTTAGGATTATCTTCTCATCCTGAGGTAGTGCATGCGGCTAAAGATGCTCTTGACACGCATGGTTATGGAATGTCTTCTGTTCGCTTTATTTGTGGAACACAAGACATTCATAAGACACTTGAAAGAAAAATTGCCGAATTCTACGGTACTGAAGATACCATTTTGTACGCAGCTGCTTTTGATGCAAACGGAGGGTTATTTGAACCGTTATTTACTGATGAAGACGCAATTATATCAGATGAACTTAATCATGCATCCATTATTGATGGAATACGTTTGTGCAAGGCTACTCGTTATCGCTATAAGCATTCCAACATGGCAGACCTGGAGATACAATTGCAATTAGCACAAGCACAGCGTCACCGTATTATTGTAACAGATGGTGTGTTTTCGATGGATGGTGACCTCGCAAAAATGGATGAAATCTGCGCTTTAGCTGCTAAATATGACGCAATGGTCATGACTGATGAATGCCATTCAGCTGGTTTTATAGGTAAAACTGGCAGGGGTGTTCCTGAGCACTTTGGGGTCATGGATAAGGTCGATATCTTTACCGGAACCTTGGGCAAGGCCTTGGGCGGTGCCATGGGTGGTTACACTACCGGAAAGAAAGAAATTATCGAAATGCTGCGTCAGCGTTCGCGTCCTTATTTATTTTCAAACTCTTTATCTCCGGCAATTGTTGGGGCCTCAATTAAAGTATTCGATCTTTTAAGTGCTACAACTGAATTAAGAGATCGTCTAGAGGCGAATACGGCCTATTTTAAAGAAAGAATTGTTGCAGCAGGTTTCGACATTAAGCCTGGAGGTTCTCCTATTGTGCCCATTATGTTATACGATGCAGCTTTATCTCAAGAATTTGCCAATCGCTTATTAAATGAAGGCGTCTATGCAATTGGTTTCTTTTACCCTGTGGTGGCAAAAGGTCAAGCTCGTATCCGTACTCAAATTTCTGCAGCGCATACCCAAGCAGATCTCGACAAAGCAATAGCCGCTTTTGTGAAGGTTGGCAAAGAGTTGAAGGTCATCTAACGCTCTTTTTTCGTTAAATTTTCCGGAGGGCATAAACTTTCCTTATATTTGTCATATGGCAAATTTGGGTAAAATATGTTTCATAACTCTGGTCCTGCTTTTTATGTTAAAAGCCGTAACTTCAAATGTATTGCCCTTTTTTATGTTTGATCTTCAAGAATTAGCAATGGAAGCACCTACTGACCAACAAGAATCAGATGAACAGTTCGAATTCAAATTTCTTGATGAATACTTGAACTTAGATGAGGTATTTTCCGTTTTTCATATTTATTTTAATTTAAAGTCAAGTGATAATTTCCATGCATATAATGCAGCTATTACCCTTGGCTTTATTGCGAATGCTCTTAAACCACCAAGTGTTTCTTGATTTGAATCTCAATTCATTCATTTCATAATTCTCAACACATGTTTCATTTATTTAAAAGTTGGAAGCAAGACCTTCCAGCTGGTTTAGTTGTATTTTTAGTAGCGCTTCCACTTTGTTTAGGAATTGGATTAGCCTCAACTTCTGTAATTGGTTTAAAGGGAATGCCATCTGTCATGACCGGTGTTTTAGCAGGAATTGTTGGCGGAACGATCGTTGCGCTTGTTTCCAATTCTAGGCTTGGTGTATCAGGCCCTGCAGCAGGATTAATCACGATAGTACTAGCTGCTCTGCAGGATTTGGGGTCATTTGATGCCTTCTTAATGGCACTTTTTTTGGCTGGTATATTACAGTTTGTGCTCGCTTTCGTAGGGTTTGGAATGCTCGCTAATTATGTGCCAACTGCTGTTATAAAAGGGATGCTTGCGGCCATAGGCATTACGCTAATTCTAAAGGAAGTTCCGCATTTATTGGGCTATGATAACGATTTCTTTGGCGATGAATCTTTTTGGCAATTAGATGGGCATAATACGTTTAGTGAGTTAATTTACGCCCTGAATGCATTTGAGCCAGGCGCTGTCATTATTGGTTTGGGCGCAGTTGTTATACTGCTTCTTTTTGATACTAAGATTCTCAAGAAGCTAAAGTGGTCAACTTATGTTCCAGGGGCATTAGTTGTTGTCCTATTTGGCATTTTAATAAATAAGTTTCTGCTCGGAGGCATAAAGCTAAGTGGTATTCACTTAGTTGAATTACCAAAACTAGGCTCTTGGAAAGAAATACAGCAGATATTTCATTCACCAGATTGGTCACAGATTGGGAATGCCAAAGTTTGGATAATTGCCATAACACTTGCAATCGTTGGAAGTTTAGAAACCTTATTAAGTGTAGAAGCTACGGATAAATTAGATCCTAAAAAACACAAAACAAATCCACATAACGAGCTTAAAGCCCAAGGATTGGGAAATTTAGTGAGTGGATTAATAGGCGGATTGCCCATTACGCAAGTTATAGTTCGAAGTTCTGCAAATATTGCTGCAGGTGGCCAGTCCAAATTATCCACACTATTTCACGGACTTCTATTGCTTTCATCCATCTTATTTTTGAGTGGTGTGCTCAATCTCATTCCTTTAGCAGCTTTAGCAGCAGTATTGATTCTAGTGGGCTATAAATTAGCTAAATGGTCTTTATTTGTAGAGATGTATCAGAAGGGGATGGCACAGTTTATTCCTTTTGTTGTGACTATTCTAGCTGTCTTATTTACTGATTTACTTAAAGGAATCGCAATAGGTATTTTAGTAGCTATTTTTTACGTACTCAAAAGAAATTATCAGAATCATTTTACACAAGAAGAAACAGCTGATGGTTTCAGATTAATTTTATCAGAAGAAGTTACATTTTTGAATAAAGGAGGAATTATTGCAGCTTTAAATGAACATAAAGCGCAGCCAATCATAGTAGATGCAAGCCTTACAAAAAGTATAGACCTGGATGTACTAGAGGCCATACAAGAATTTAAATATAATGCCGAACAAGAAGGACGTCCAACCATCACATTTATCAATTTATAATGGAAAAATTTTATAACCAATTACTCGACAACAACAAAAAATGGGTTGCAGGTAAACTGGCCCAAGATCCTGATTATTTTACAAAGCTCGCTAGAGGTCAAAAACCTCCGGTCCTTTGGATTGGCTGTGCGGACAGCCGTGTACCAGCTAATGAAATTATTGGTGCAGAGCCCGGAGAAGTTTTCGTGCATCGAAATATAGCTAATATGGTCGTGCATTCTGACATGAATATGCTTTCTGTACTCGATTATGCGGTGAATGTGTTGCAAGTCAAGCATATTATTGTTTGTGGACATTACGGTTGCGGTGGTGTTCAAACAGCCATGACCAATAAGCATGTTGGCCTCATCGATAACTGGATTCGTCATATCAAAGATGTTTACCGTTTGCATCGTCCAGAGCTTGATGCCATTACAGACGAGGCAGCACGTTTTGACCGCTTTGTAGAATTAAATGTATTTGAACAAGTCTTAGATTTGGGTAAAACCTCTATTGTACAAGCTGCATGGGAGCGCGGGCAAGAAGTGCATGTGCACGGATGGGTATACGCTATTCAAGATGGCATGATCCGCGACTTGAAAGTAACACTCAAAGACAACGAGACGCTTAGCGATGTCTATAAGTTAGATCTTTAGTGGGCGAAAGGTCTGAAATATCGAACTTGTTGAGGGAGGATATTAATTCTTATTGAAAATTAATTTATTGGGCGGTTAATTGTTTTTTTATTGAAAAAGTATGGTAGCTTGTTCTTCTCTCGTAACCGCTTTCTTCAATAATTTATCAATTATTTTTGGATCAGCTGCATAGTGACCGATTATTTGAACAAAGATTTAGGTTATCGGGTGAACCAGAAACGCGTGAGACGACTTTATAGGCTCATGAACCTCAAAACAATTTATCCTAAGCCGATCACCACAACACGTGATCCAGAAACATATAAATACCCTTATTTACTGAGAAATCTATCTATTACACGACCAAATCAAGTGTGGCAAACTGATATTACCTATATCCCAATGTTCAGAGGGTTCATGTATCTAGCAGCAATTATAGATGTGTACAGCCGAAAAATCGTTGGCTGGAGCATTTCTAACACAATGTCAACAAAATGGTGCGTCGAACTTCTTGAGGACACCATCAAGGCGCATGGAAAGCCTGAAATACACAACTCAGATCAAGGTTCTCAATATACAAGTGGTGAGTACATCCAAGCATTGAAGAAGCATGATATTCAAATCTCAATGGACGGAAAAGGAAGAGCGTTAGACAATGTTTACATTGAGCGATTTTGGAGATCAATCAAACAAGAAAAAATCTATCTTAACCCTCCAAACGGTGGTTTAGATTTGTATCAAAAAGTGAAAGAATATATACATTTTTACAACACCGAAAGGCGACATGCTGAAATTGGAAGAATACCACCAGATCAGATGTATTTTAAACCTAAAATGGTTGGGTAATCTCATTAAGAAAATGAGAATGTTGTCTTAAAGATGGGGAGTACTATAAACAAACAGCATTAAAGAAATTTTATAATTTGTTAAAATTTAATGTTTATTGTA
>ERZ888423.731-NODE-731-length-32818-cov-8.046638_pt1 | contig 32818 bp, 32 predicted proteins | sample MGYA00520523_ERZ888423 | MGnify/ENA primary metagenome ERZ888423 (study PRJEB32303, sample SAMEA104408611) | aquatic metagenome | biome: Brackish water; feature: Pelagic; material: water | place: Baltic Sea | collected 2014-06-08T10:24:00 | depth 30,27 m ...
TGAATCGAGATGTACGTATAAGTAGGCCCCCGAAATCACAAAGTCAGACATGTGGAAAGCCTAAATGTGTATGTGGTTCTTCGCGCCCGATTTACGCCGCTATCTCGATGCTGGGAGATCACGAAGGCATAGACGGATGGGGAGTCCGCTCGCGGCCCTACCACGCCCGGGAGACGTGCTCGGCGGCGCGAAATGCCAGCGCCATGATCGTCAGCACCGGGTTGAAGCCGCCATTGGTCACGTGCACCGAGCCATCGGCCACGTAAAGGTTGTCGTGGCCGTGGACCCGACTCCAGCGGTCGGTCACCGAGCTGGCTGGGTCATCGCCCATGCGGGCGGTGCCGGCTTGATGCTGGCCGCCGCTGAGCTTCACCTTCGGCGGCGACCCCCAGATCCGCTGCGCGCCTGAGGCGGCCAGCCACTCCCCTGCCCGCGCGTACATGAACTCGGCCGTGCGGACCGTCTCGGGATGGGCCGCACCCGAGAGCCGCGCGGCCGGGATGCCCCAGCGATCGCGCACCTTCGGGTCGAGCGTCACGCGCGCGTCCGGGCTGGGGATCTCCTGCACCGGACCCATCACGCGCGCCACCCGGGTGTAGTTGTCGCGCATAAAGCCTTTGGCTTCCGCACCCCAGCGCGGCAGATCCGGTGGCAGATTGCGCGCCCAGAAGATGATCGGCAGCACCACGAACTCGTCCGCGATCATGCCGCCGCCGATCAGGTCGGCGTTGCCGTGATTGAACTGCGTGATCGCGGTGGTCACGCCCGGACCGATGCCGTCGTGCACCGGCTCGGACATCAGGCCGACCGCGCCGGGGTAGTAGTGGCCCTGCAGGTTGCGCCCCACTTGGTCGTGCGCGTTGCCGAGCCCGTGCGGGTGCTCCGACGAGACGGAGTTCAGCATGAGCCGGGCGGTCTCGATCGCGCCAGCGGCCAGCACCACCACCTCGGCGCGCGCACTCTGGCGCTTGTCATCGCGGTCGACGTACGTCACGCCGACCACCCGGCCACCGACAGTGTTGACCTGCTCCACCATGGCTTCGGTCACCACCTCGACCCGGCCGGTCGCACGCCCACGCGCCAGCAGAGTGTTCTGGCTGTCGTTCTTGGCGTCGACCGGGCAGGCGAAGCCGATGCAGTGCTGGCAGTGGATGCAGGCCGGCCTGCCGCCGTACGGCGTGCTGTTGATCAGCAGTGGCACTGCCAGCGTCGACCAGCCGAGCGCCTCCGCACCGCGCCGCATGAGCGCACCCTGGCGATTGAGCTGCACCGGTGGCATCGGGTAATCCCTGTCACGCGGCCAGCGCTCGGCACTCCCGACGCTGTCGCCACACACCCCGATCTCCCACTCGGCGCGCTCGTAGTAGGGCGCAACGTCGGCGTAGCCGATCGGCCAGTCAGCCAGCGAGCTCCCGGCCGGTACGCCGTAGGTGCTGGCCATCTCGAAGTCGGCCGGCAGGTAGCGCCAGGCCTGCGCGCCGTACACCCGCGCACCGCCACCCACGCCGGTGGCGTTGTTCTGGTACGCATCCTCATGCGGGCGCAGCGTGTGTTCGTGGCCATCCAGGTCCACCAGCACGCGTGGATTGCCCTCCAGGCTCGGACCGGTGTTGTGCCCGTAGCGCGAGTAGCGGTGGTTGCGCAGGTGGTCGCGCGGGACGTCCTCAAACGCCATTTCGCGTCCGCGCTCGATCAGCAGGACGGCCTTGCCCGCCTCGGCCAGCACGCCGGCGGCGACACCGCCACCGGCCCCGGCACCCACGACAATGACGTCGTACGTGCTCATCCGGTGACCTCGAAGCCGATCATGCGCCAGGACACCCCATCGCGGTTGCCGCCGTTGCCCGGGTCGCCGTAGAAGCCCTCGGCAGCATGCTCGGCCGCTGCGTGGAAGAACACGGCCGGCTCGATCGGCCAATCGGTGACCACATCGCCCAACTCGACCTTACGCAGCAACGCATCCTGCGCATCGGGGGCGAGCTCGGCGAAGTTGACCCCGGCCGTCGCGCGGGCCTCGATGTCAAACGCGTCGAGCCCTGCGCGGTACATGTCGAGCTGATGGCACAGGTCCCCTGCGAACTGGCGGTCAAGGTAGCCGCCCACTCCGGCTTCCCAGCCACCCGGGAAGTCGTCCGCCGGGATGATCCGGTCGATCAACGCGCGCAGCGTCGCCCGCTGCGACTCCGTCAACATCGTCAAGATCACTGCACCCTCTGTCGCTCGCTCGCGTGGCTTCCGGCCATCGCGATTGGGGCTGAGGGTAGCTCACGCACTGCCGCGCCGGCCCGCCTTCAGCGTCTGGAGAGTTGAGCCCGGTCCCATGACGGGCACGCACTACCCTTCGGGACAATGCGCGTATGAGCATCCGCCCGGCCCTCCCCAGCGACGTCCCCGACATCCTGGCCATGATCCGCGAATTGGCCGAGTATGAACGGGCTCTCGACGAGGTTGCCGCCACGGAGGACCTCCTCGATGCAGCACTGTTTGGACCCGATCCGGCCGTCTTTGCTCTCATCGCCGAGACCCCCGACGGCACCGTTGTCGGATTCGCCCTGTGGTTCCGCAACTTCTCCACCTGGCTCGGCCGGCACGGGGTCTATCTGGAAGACCTGTACGTGCGTCCGGCATATCGCGGCGAGGGATACGGCAAGGCACTGCTTGTCGAACTCGCACGCATCTGCCGTGATCGTGGATACGGTCGACTCGAGTGGTGGGTCCTGGATTGGAACGAGCCAGCTCTGCAGTTCTACCGCAGCATCGGTGCTCTTGCCATGGATGAATGGACTGTGCAGCGTGTGACGGGTCAGACCCTGCGCGACCTTGCCCGGTGAACGTCTGGGTCCGGGTCGCCCCCGCTGTCTTCGTCATTGTGTGGAGCACGGGCTTCATCGGCGCCAAGTACGGCCTCCCATACGCCGCTCCGCTGACCCTGCTCGGCGTGCGCATGACCATCGCGGCTGCTGTCTTCGTCCTCCTGGTTATCGCGCTCCGAGCCCCACGCATCACGCACAGGCGACAGGTGCCACAGGCTGCACTCATCGGAATCCTCCTGCATGCCGTCTATCTCGGCGGACTCTTCATCGCCATTGATCTCGGTCTGCCCATCAGCGTGACGGCACTCATCGTGTGTCTGCAGCCAATCCTGGTCGCTGTGCTCGCGGGTCCCACCCTGGGCGAGCGAGTGTCTGCCCGCCAGCGGGTGGGATTCGGCCTCGGACTCATCGGTGCCACCGTCGTCCTGCTCCCCGGGCTCGTCACCGGGACCACCTCACCGGGAGCCGCTCTTGCGGCGATCGTCGCCCTGGCGGGGACCACCGCCGCCATGCTGCTGCAAAAGCGCTGGGGGGATGGCATTCCCCCCGTATCCGGCACGACTGTTCAGTACGTCGCCGCTGCCGTGGTCCTCGCCCTGGCTGCTGCTGCAACAGAACCGCTGACGATTGAATGGACACCTACCTTCGCGGTGGTGATGGCGTACATGGTGCTCGTGCTGTCCGTTGGCGCGATCCTGCTGATGTTCTGGCTCATCCGCCGCGGGACCGCGTCAGGTTTTGCCAGCCTCTACTTCCTCGTGCCTCCCGTCACACTCATTGAGGCGTGGATCCTCTTCGGCGAGCGACTGTCCCCGCTCGTGCTCGTGGGATTCGCGATTGCGACAACGGGGGTTGCTCTTGTCCGCTCCCCCCGGGCGGCCATCAAGGCGAGTTAAGCGCGCAGGCTCAATCCGCCCGCTCCAGGGCCCGTGTCGTCGTCGGGAGGAAAAGGCAGATCAGCGCGGTCACCGCCGCGATGATGGTGACGATGGCGATCGAGCGCTCCACGGATCCGATCGCAAAGGCCAGTGGCACGGCCACGATGAGCGCAAGAAGCTGGCCGAGGATGGCTGGAGCGCGTCCCCATCGCCGTAGCTGCCACAGTCCCCATGCCGAGGCGAGCAACCCCGCACCGATACCGGCAAAGATCACGATTTCCATCATCACCGACACGGGGTTGCTGACCGCTTCGGGGCCGGTGATGCCCAGCCGTGCCACCTGAACAGCAATGTAGAGGGCATAGCCGATGAGGAAGACACCCTCGACGAGTGCCACGGCAGCGGCAAGGACGATGACGAATGGACGTCCGGAGATCATGCCACCAGCGTAGGCGGACTACAGTAAAAGGGTGCGTGGACTCCTCGTTGTCAACCCGCACGCGACGACCACGTCCCCACGCGTCACCGATGTCCTCACACGGGCACTGGCGGGTCAGGTCGATCTGGAGATCGTGGCCACCGAGCACCGCGGCCATGCGGCCGAGATTGCCCGGCGTGCGCGACGGGAGCGGGCGGATGTGCTGTGCGTCCTCGGCGGCGATGGCACGGTGAATGAGGCGGTCAACGGCCTCCTCACACCGGATCTCCCCATGACCGATGGGGACGGTGCTCTGCCTGACCTCATCGTGATCCCCGGGGGGAGTGCCAACGTTTTTGCACGCGCCCTGGGCTTGCCTGCCGATCCGGTGGAAGCCACCGGGGAGATCCTCCAGGCCGTGCGGGAAGGACGTCGCCGCCGCGTCAGTCTTGGCCGCGCCACAGTGACTCCCTGGGAGGGTGACACCTGGACTCCACGCTGGTTCCTTGCCAATGCCGGGCTTGGACTCGATGCGGAGATCATCGCCGCTATGGAGGCGGACCGAGACAAGGGCCACGAGGCCACTCCCACTCGCTACTTTTTTACCACCATGCGCCAATTCCTCCTGCGCACGAATCGCCGCGACCCTGCGCTCAGCGTCCGCCTGCCGGATGCCGACATCGCGGGGGTCTTCGTCGCGCTCGTCCAAAACACCTCACCGTGGACGTACTTCGGATCCTTGCCCATCACGCCGTGCCCCGATGCCTCCTTTGACACCGGCCTCGATCTCTTTGCCGTGCGTCGCATGGGGGTCGGCACCGCCCTGCGGCTCGCCCGCCGCATGATTGCGGGGAGTCGGGCGGGTTCCACCGCACGGAGCCTGACGGTCGCGCACGACCTCACGACATTCACGGTCGCAGCAACTCGGGCGACGCCTCTGCAGATTGACGGGGAGGGGCTCGGTGCGGTGCGGTCGGTCTACTTCGAGGCGCAGGCCTCAGCGTTAGGGGTCATCGCCTAGTCCTGCGAACGTATCCGTACAATGTCCTATAAACGGACATGGCCGTGATATGTGACCAAACTGACAGTCTGCCGGGGAGGCGCGTATGCCGTTTCGCCTTGTGGAGACACGCGCCGTCTGCGACCCTTAAGGGCTGGATACATCCGGCTCGTGATCTGCGCACGTGCACCCCTGCCTCATGGGTGCGCCCCCCCGGGAGTGCGCGTGAATCACGTCACAAGCACGTGATCGAGGTGAGGAGGGACCATGGATTGGCGCCACGACTCTGCGTGCCGTGACGAGGATCCCGAGCTGTTCTTCCCCATCGGCAACACCGGACCCGCTCTCCTCCAGATCGAGGAGGCCAAGTCCGTGTGTCGCGTGTGCCCGGTGATCGACGAGTGCCTGCAGTGGGCACTTGAGACCGGGCAGGATGCCGGCGTCTGGGGCGGCCTGAGCGAGGATGAGCGTCGAGCGCTCAAACGCCGCAATGCTCGCCTGCGCGCCCGCACCACTGCCTGAGGACGCTCCGCGACCCTTCTGCTCGGTCGGTTGGGCGCCCTAGTCATTCCAGGGCAGGCTGACACTGATGACACATCCTCCCCCGGCGGGTGACGTGATCTCGCACTCACCGTGAAGGTCCTCCTCGATGAGGGTGCGCACGATCTGCAATCCGAGACCCTCGTCAGTGGTGAGTCCCATACCTGCACCGTCATCACGCACCGTGACTCCGATGCGACCATCGCTGCGCGACGGCTCGACGCAGATGGTGTGTGCTCCCGCATGTTCCACGGCGTTGTGGACCAACTCAGACACGGCCATGGCCAGCGGACTAGCCGCATCCGTGGCAACCATCCCCAACGACCCCTGTCGGATGATCTCAACACCCGGCGCGTACGCGGATGCAAGATCCCGCTCCACACTCAGGAGCCGGTCAAGTACGGCATCAAAATCGATGTGGTCTCCGGGGTCTTGGGCAAGCACCTCGTGGATGGCAGCAATCGAGGCAACCCGCCGACCTGCCTCCGCCAAGGCCTCCCGGGCTTCTTCGGCCTGCACCCTGCGCGATTGCAGGCGCAGGAGTGCACCCACCGTCTGAAGATTGTTCTTGACCCGGTGATGTACCTCGCGCAACGACGCATCCTTGCTCAGGAGCGCTCGCTCGCGACGCCGGAGATCCGTGATGTCTCGCACCAGCACTATGGCGCCGGCGGAACCACTCTCGGGATCCAGGGGCACCGAGCGCACCGTGACGCAGGCCGAGGCATTTTCCACTTCCGCATAGGCAGCCACCCGGCCGCTGGCCGCCAGGGCGAGTCCCTCGTCGATGGGGCCCGGGCGATGCCACAGGCGCGTCGCCAGCGAAGCCAGATCCGCACCCTCCAACGGACGCGCAAGCCCAAGGCGGCGGAACGCCGACACCGCATTGGGGCTCGCGAAAGTCACCCGGCCATGAACATCAACGGTGATGAGTCCATCTCCCACGCGGGGAGGGGCACTGCCCGATGCCCAGTCTTCATGAGCCGGAGGGAACGTCCCCTCACCCACCATGGTGAGCAGTTGTTCAGCGAGGCCGCGGTAGACATCTTCGATCTGCCCTGTTCGCCGGGTGGACGCCTCTCGCGCGAGCACCGCAATGACGCGAGCCCCCACGTGGATCGGGACCGCCACGGCACCCTCGGCTGACGGCACCATCTGCAACGATGCAGCAGCGCGGTCCAGCGCCGGCTGACGACCGCGCGGCAGGAATGACCCGACGACATCTTCGGGAACGCTCGTGGACGCCGTCGTGGGCCGAACGAGAGAGGCCGCCACCCACCCCCCCGAATTCCAGGTGGGCAGCCACAACACCAGGTCGGACATCGCCAGGTCGGCAACCAGCGCCCAGGCACCCACGAGACCTTGAAGGTGCTCCACCTCGGCGGGGGTGAGATCGGTGCGCTCACTCGCCAACCGATCGAGACTGCCCATGAATGGGCAGATTAGGGCGTGCGACCCGTGGCTGAGGGACCGGCCCCAGCGACCGGTAGCCTGGCGAGGTCGAAAGGATCCCCGTGCAAAACAAGACACTCATCACGGTCACCGCCATCGTTGCCCTTGTCGCACTCGGCGCGAGTGTGCTGGCCCTAGCCATCCTGTGACTTTGGGTGCCCTGTGACATCGGTTGACGGAGCACTCCCGGTCCATGGGGGCGTCCAGGCAATCGATGCTGCCCTCCGGCATGGATCACGACATCTCTTCACGCTCTCCGGTGCTCACATCTTCCCGCTGTACGACGCTGCCGTAGGCGGAGCAGCCACGGTGCACGCCCGTGGTGCGGGCCCGATGCGCATCGTCGATGTGCGACATGAGCAGACAGCCGTCTTTGCCGCCGAAGCCATGGGCAAACTCACCCGGATCCCAGGATGTGCTGCGGTGACCGCTGGGCCCGGGGTGACCAATGCCATCAGCGCCGTGGCCGGAGCCTGGGTGCACGGCTCACCCCTGGTCCTCTTCGGCGGCCGCGCACCCGATGGGCGCTGGGGTTCGGGGGCGCTGCAGGAGATCGACCATCCGCCTCTGCTTGCTCCCGTGACCAAGGCCGCCACCACGGTCCACGACCCCGCCGAGGTGGGGTCCGCCGTGGATGCAGCCTTCACCGCAGCCGGGACCGCTCACCGCGGGCCGGTCTTCGTCGATGTCCCCATGGACGTGCTTTTCACGCCCGCGGTGCCGAGAGCGGCCGACGTCGCACCTCCTGCCCAGCATCTCGAGGCGGATCTCGCGCACATTGCCGGACTGCTGCGCGCAGCCGAGCGCCCCGTCCTCATCCTGGGCAGCGATGTCTGGGCAGACGGAGCCGACACCGCGGCCCGCGCGTTCGCCGACGCCACCGGCATCCCGGTCATCGCCAATGGCATGGCCCGCGGCATCCTCCCGCCCGACCATCCGCTGCTGGTCACGCGCGCGCGCGGTGCGGCATTCGCCGGCACCGATCTGGTCATGGTCGTCGGTACACCACTGGACTTCCGCCTCGGCTACGGCAGCTTCGGTGATCCAGCGGCGCCGGTCATCCACGTCGCCGACTCTGCTGGACAGATCGCCACCCATCGCGAACTCGCCGCGAGTGCCGCCGGGGACCTCACCGCCTTCTTCCTCGGCCTCGCCAGCGACATCGGTGATCCCCTGGCCGTCGAGGAATGGGCGGGCAGCCTGCGGGCGCGGGCCCTCGCCGCCATTGCCGCGGACGCCGATGACCTCGCGAGCGATGCCGATCCCATCCATCCCGCCCGGATCTACGGCGAGCTGCTGCCGCGCCTCGCCGACGATGCCGTCGTCATCGGTGACGGCGGAGACTTCGTATCCTTCGCGGGTCGCTACGTCGAACCACAGCGTCCGGGGCACTGGCTCGATCCGGGCCCGTATGGCTGCCTCGGCACCGGACCCGGCTACGCCATGGCTGCTCGCCTGGCGCATCCGTCATCACAGGTCGTGCTCCTCCTGGGCGATGGCGCCGCGGGCTTCTCGCTCATGGACGTCGATTCACTCGTGCGCCACGACCTGCCGGTCGTCATCGTCATCGGCAACAACGCAGGATGGAATCTCGAGCGCCACCCCATGCGCTTCCTCTACGGATACGACGTCGCCGCCGACCTGCGCCCCACGCCGTACGACGAGGTTGTGCGGGCTCTCGGCGGTGCGGGGGAAACAGTGACGCGGCCGTCGGACATCGGGGTGGCCCTCGACCGGGCCTTCGCCTCCGGGGTGCCCTACGTCGTCAATGTGATGACGGACCCGGATGTCGCCTATCCGCGGTCGACGACCGGCGTGTAGCCGCTCACGCGCCATCGCATCTGCCGAGCACGAGGACGGCGCCTACGCCGCCGCGCACAGCTTGCGAATAATCGGCTCCGCATCCTGCGCCCCACCCGACCAGCCGCGCGGGCGCAATTCAATGTGCAGGTGCACCGCGCCGGGTGAGCCGGTGTCGCCCATCTTGCCGATGAGTTGACCCGCCTTCACCCTGTCCCCGACGCGGAAGAAGATCTCGTCGAAGTGTCCGTAGAACCACATGGACCCGCGCTTGTCCGTGATGTCGAGGATGAGGGACCCATTGCCCTGGAATCCACTCCGGGTCACCCTGCCGGCGTCGACGGCGTAGATGGGCGTGCCGCGCGTACCGAGGAGATCAAAGCCCATGTGATTGCGCCCCGCGCCGAGTCCATCACCGCTGCGGAAGTCCACCGCCGGGCAGTAGCGGCCATCGACCTGGACATCCCCGAACGACTCATCGGCTCGAGCCGCTGCCAGGGCCGTCTCACGGCCCAGGACAGTCCAAGTTTCGGCCCCGACAATGCCGGTGGGCTCCAACGCATTCGCCCGCTGCAATCCCTCCACGGCAATGCGCGTGACCGGACCGAAGTAGCCGGAGGTGAGCCTGATGCCGAGAGCGCGCTGGAGGACCTTGACCGACTCTCCCGTGCTGCCCGTGCGCAACTGCGGGGCCGCCTCGGCAAAGGCGGGGGTGCGGGGCTGCGAGGCGGGGGCGGCCTGGCTGGCCGTGGGAGCAACGACCAGGGCGGTGAGGGCGAGGGCCGCGGTCGAGATCACGGCCAGGACCTGGTGTGCACGCGGACGACCGAATGAGGTCATGCATCCTCCGGCACCTGCGGGGTCAGCTGTCGGGTTCGCCGGGCCACGGTGCGCCCGACGGCCGATGCAGCATCAGTGCTGATGCGTGCATGGGCTTCACCCCAAGGTCTGCGTGAGCAGACCGTGCCGGGACCTGCTGGGCCCGGCGATGGGTCCCCCGCTCCTGCCCGCGGTGGTGCACCCGGCGCGGGCAGGACTCGGCGTACGCCTGGTGGCCGATCGGAAGACCGGCTCACCTAAGGTAACAGAAAGGTCACAGCGCCGCCGGTCCGCGGCCCACGATCGGGTCCCAGGCCTCAGGGGGCGGTGCTGAAAGCCCGCAGCCGGATGCCGGGGCCCGGCGAATGATCCCGCGGGGGCACGGGCACAAGGCCCGCCCGGACGTAGAGGCGCGCTGCCGGCTCGTTGCCCTCAAGCACGCTGCAGACCACCGGGGACGTGCCTGCGCGAGCCATGACCTCCTGGACCAGGGCGAGGCCAATCCCGCGCCCCCAGGCGTGCGGGGCAACCGCCATGAAGCGGAACTCCACCTCCCCCTCCCGGGCGACGTCGGCGAAGGAGGCTCCGGGACGCACGATGGTGACCGATCCGACGAGCTCACCCTCGGCGTAGGCGACCAGAACGTCGCACTCCACCGTCCGGGCGGCAACATCCCGCAGGGTGTGGAGGTAGAAGTCCGTATCGCTGGAGAGTCCCGAACCCGCCGAGTAGGCGACAGCGCAGAGGTCTCCCACGGCATCCCACTCCTGGGGGAGCGCGGGTCGGATGATGAGGTCCGGTGTCGAGCGCTGGATAAATCGCTCCCGGCCGACAATCACGCGGGTGATCTCGCCGTGGGCGATGAGGACCGGACCGTCGCCCACATCATGGTGGGCGGCAACGGCAAACCGGCACAGCCGACCATCCCGGTGCACGAGGTCGGCCGTGGCCTCGACACTCGCACCCAGGGGGGATGCCATCAGGTGTTCAACATTGACCCGGGTGCCGACACTGGTGTCGTCGTCCCCCAGATCCGTCAGTGCCGTGACGGTGGCGGCTTCAAGCCACGCGATGAGTCGGGGAGTTGCAAGGACGGGGACGTCCCCACTGCCCAGAGCGTCAGCGGTGTCGTAGCGCGCGACGACGTATGAAGTCATAAAACGACGGCGATGAGGTCACCCTCGTGGATCACATCGCCGACAGCGACGGCGATCTCCGCGACCGTGCCGGACGCCTCGGCCAGCACCGGGATCTCCATCTTCATGGATTCCAGGATGACGAGGGTGTCACCGATGGCAATCACAGCGCCCGGCTCGACCAGGACCGAATGGACCTGGGCGACCATCTCGGCGCGGACATCCACGTCAGGAGTTGGGGCGCTTGCCGTGGTTGGCGCTGCTCTTCTTGCGATCACGCTTCTTGCGGCCACGCTTGCTCATGGGTACTCCCGGTTGTGAGGGAGCCCCATGGTGCCACAGAGCCCCTAGGGGCTACGACGGTAGGTGATCCGCACCTCGGAGATGCGGGCCACGATGCGCACGCGCAGCGTCTCGGGTGCTCGATCCTCACAGCAGGTGCGCTGGACGAGGGACTTCACCACCTGCTCCATCGTGAATTGCTCCCGGCACTCCCCACAGCCATCGAGGTGGGCCGCGATGTCGGCGCGCCGTACGTCGTCCACCTCACCGTCGAGGTAGTCGTACACGTAGGAGAGGGCGTCACTGCAGGAGCAGTGGGGTGTGGGTGTGTCCGGCGCGCTCATGACAGGGCTCCCGGCAGATACCCCTCGGTGATCGCGTAGTCCTCCAGCAGGGTGCGCAGATGCTTTCGCCCTCGGTGGAGCCGGGACATCACGGTGCCGATGGGTGTCTCCATGATGTCCGCGATCTCCTGATAGGAGAAGCCCTCGACATCAGCCAGATAGACCGCGACACGGCGCTCCTCCGGCAATTCCGCCAGCGCATTGTTGATGAGGTCATTGGGAAGACGATCGAGCGCCTCCGCTTCGGCTGATCGAAGTTGGCCCGTCGCATAGGCCTGCGTGTGCCGCATCTGCCAGTCATCCAGGTCATCCGTGCCTGTCTGCAGCGGCTGACGCTGCTTTTTACGGTAGGTGTTGATGAAGGCGTTGGTCAGGATGCGGAAAAGCCACGCCTTCAGGTTGGTGCCGTCGGTGTAGGACGAGAAAGCGGAGAAGGCCTTGACGAAGGTCTCCTGGACCAGATCCTCAGCATCAGCCGGATTGCGGGTCATCCGCAGGGCAGCGCCGTACAACTGGTCGAGAAAGGGCAACGCGTCTCGCTCGAAGCGCGCGGCGCGATCCTCATCCGTCTCGCTCACCATCACGGCCTCATCCATCGTGCTCAAGGATACCCGTCCGGGCTCTGCCGACGATGCGGCCGCGTACTCCCCCGAGGGAGAGGAGCCTTCTGCGAGGGCACCTGGTTTGGTGAGCACGGATACGTCAACACCTCGGGGCGCACCGTCATTCCCGCGGACCATCGCGCCCGAGTGGGGCCGACAGCGGCGCAACCAACTGCGGGCCCTGATGGCGCACCGAGTTGACCTCGGTGGAGACCGGGTAGATCTCCCAGAAGCCGGGCCGCGCCGGCTCCAGCAGCTCGGCGAGCACCTGCGAGCCCGGGGTCGCGGGGTCAAGCCAGGCATCGCGCTGCTCTGGGAGCACGGCCACGGGCATCCGATCATGGATCTGCCCGACCTCGTCGCGCGCACTCGTCGTGATGATGGTGGTGGACAGCAGCCACGCCCGCGGATCCTCGTCATCCTCGACGTCCTTGTCCCGCCACCACTCATACAGCCCTGCCATGGCGAGCCCGGTCCCGTCAGCCGGATGCAGGAAGTAGGGCTGCTTCCGAGGCTTTGTGCCGGTGGCCGCGATCGATCCCTCCGGAGGAGACTGCCATTCATAGAAGCCGTCGGCCGGTACCAGACACCGCCTCGATGCCAGTGCGCGCTTGTACGACGGCTTCTCGGCGACGGTCTCCGCCCGGGCATTGATCATCCGATTGCCGACGGCGGCATCCTTCGCCCAGGACGGCACCAGACCCCACCGGGCGATGTCGAGGCGACGTGGATGGTGGCCGCTGTCGTCGGGCTTGCCGTCGCGGACGACGTAGACCTCGTTCGTAGGGGCGATGTTGTAGCGCGGAGGCAACTCGACCACCGGCGGCACCTCGACGCCGAACTCCTCGACGAGGGCAGCGGGATCACGTGATGCGGCATACCTCCCACACATGGGACCAGCCTGCACGATCACCCCTGCGGCTACCCTCAGGGGTGATGACTGACTCAGACTGGCCCGCACCCCTGGCCGAGGGACCCATCTCGGCCACCGTGCGCGTGCCGGGGTCGAAGTCCGCGACCAACCGCGCCCTCGTGCTCGCGGCCCTGGCCGACGGTCCCTCCACCGTCCGTGGCGCACTCAGCGCCCGGGACACGCATCTGATGGCCGGTGCACTCACCGAGCTCGGCGTAGACATCCTGGAGGTGGGAGCGGATCCGATCGGCAACATCGACTGGCGCGTGACCCCCGGGCCGCTCCACGGCGGCGTGCACATCAATGTCGGACTGGCCGGCACGGTCATGCGCTTCCTGCCACCGCTCGCGGCGCTCGCGCGCGGGGCTGTTGACTTTGATGGAGACCCACGCGCGCGGGAACGACCCCTGCGGCCCATGGTGAATGCACTGCGGGAACTCGGCGTGACCTGCACGGATGCTGACGGGTTCCTACCCCTGCGCATCGATGGCACCGGTCAGGTGCGGGGAGGCACCGTCACCATCGACGCCTCGGCATCGAGCCAATTTGTCAGCGGACTCCTGCTGTCGGCAGCTCGCTTTGATGACGGCCTCGTTCTCAGCCACACCGGTCCGTCTCTGCCGAGCCTGCCGCACATTGCAATGACCCTGCACATGCTGACCGAGCACGGCGTACAGGTGAGTTTTGATGCACCCGCATCGACCTGGTCGGTGGCGCCAACGACCCTGACCGCGCACGACCGTCGCATCGAACCTGACCTGTCCAACGCCGGTCCCTTCCTCGCGGCAGCGATGGTCACCGCGGGCACGGTCACCATCCCGGATTGGCCACAGCACACCACACAGGCGGGAGACGCATTGCGAGGTCTCTTCACCCGTATGGGCGGATCCGAGGCTCTCGGTGAGCACGGCCTCACGCTGACCGGCCCAGGATCACTCGTGGGGATGGACGTCGATCTGCGCGATGTCGGCGAGCTCGCACCGACGGTCGCGGCCGTGGCAGCGATGGCCACCTCACCGTCACGCCTGCGCGGGATCGCCCATCTGCGTGGTCACGAGACCGATCGGCTCGCCGCACTCGCCGACATGATCAACAGCCTCGGCGGCCACGTCGAGGAGACCGATGACGGCCTCAGCATCTCCCCCACACCACTGCATGGGGGCACGGTGTCGTCCTACGGCGACCATCGGATGGCGACAGCGGCCGCGATCATCGGTCTCGCCACGCCCGGCATCGTGGTCCACGACGTCGCGACCACGAGCAAAACCCTCCCCGACTTTCCCGGCATGTGGCACCGCATGGTCACGGGAGCGGTGTGAGCCGCCAACCACGCACCTGGGATGAGGACGACGTCCGCATCCGCCCCGGCCGCGGCAAGTCACGGCCACGCTCAAAAGACCGACCGACCTACAGCGACGCACTCCCCGCTCGCGTGATCACTGTCGATCGCGGCAGATTTACCGTCGTGACGGATGACGGACGGACCCTCCTTGCCATCAAAGCTCGTGAGTTGGGTCGCAAGGGCGTGGTGGTCGGGGATCGCGTGGCGCTGGTCGGTGACACATCGTCGGACACGGATGCCCTCGCTCGCATCGTGCGGCTCGAAAATCGTTCCACGATCCTGCGACGGACGGCTGACGATGATGATCCCGTCGAGCGGGTTGTCGTCGCCAATGCCGATCAGATCGGCATCGTCGCCTCTCTGGCCGATCCCGCACCCCGCTACGGATTCATCGACCGGACGCTCGTGGCGGCGTATGACGCCGGTCTCCAGCCACTCCTCATCCTCACTAAGGCTGATCTCGCGCCCGCGCGTCCCGTGATCGATGCCTATGCAGCACTCGACGTCCCCGCGGTGACGATCGCTCGCGGCGAGGCCAAGCAGCCCGCACCCGCCGACCTCGACGCGGTGGTCGAGCACCTGACCGATCACGTCACGGTGCTTATCGGCCACTCGGGTGTGGGCAAGTCCACACTCGTCAACGCCCTGGTGCCGGGCGCCCATCGCAGCGTGGGCCACGTCAATGAGGTGACCGGCCGGGGGCGCCACACGTCCACCTCAGTCCTCGCCCTCCCCCTGCCTCGCGGTGGTTTGATCATCGACACTCCGGGGATTCGATCCTTCGGACTCGCCCATGTGTCTGCAGACTCCGTCATCGCCGCCTTCGATGACCTCGCGGGCGGTCTTACCGAATGTCCGCGAGGCTGCTCGCACAATGAATCCGAATGTGGGCTGGATGCCTTCGTCGCGGGCGATCCGCATCTGGTGGCCCGGCTGGATTCACTGCGTCGATTGCTCGCAGCAGATGCACCCGAGGATCCCCAGGACTAGGACGCGCGGGTCAGCATGCGCTCCACAGCCCTGCCCTGGATGCACGGGCCTCCCCCTCGGCTTGCACCATCTGGGCCTGGTAGCGGGCGCCCTCGCTGTAGGTGTACTCCTCGGCGAAGCCCTCACGCACGAGTTGCTCATTCAGCATGAGGTCGGTTGTCAGCCACACGTAAGCGAGCGTACGGTCGTACTTGTCTGTCAGCCCTGACACCTCGTCGTACTCCAACCACACCTGCTTGCCCTCGACCAGTTGCGCCGTCCGCGCGGTAGCCTCCGGGCCAAAGCATTCGATCGGTCGGTCCTGGGCCACCGTCTCCGGAGTGTCGATGCCGATGAGCCGCACGACGATCTCTTCACCGTCTCGATCGACCCGGATGGTGTCACCATCGACGGTGCGGACCACGTCATAGGGGCCCTGCTGGATACCCGTCTGCAGATCCACTCTCCCCTCGCTGCTGCCGCAGGCGACCAGGGCTGCACATAGGCACGCCACGACGAGGGATGTGCGTGCGACGTGCGTCATCAGCCACCCATCTGCTGTGCGATGCCCTGCCAGACGGATTCAGCACCCGAGTGACCCGCGCGAATCACCCAGGCGATGAGCAGGACCGCCGCGACGATGACGAGGACGGCCAGGATCTGCGAGGGGATCTCACGCCGCCCACGTCGATCCAGGAGCCACAGCGCGAGAACAAGGACAAAGAAGATCAGCGCCCCAAAGGGGAGCAGCGTGCCCGCCTGGACATGGACCTGGGATACCGAGACGACCTCGGCGAGTTCCTCGCCGCTGATCCGAGCGACAAAGGCCGACACCACTCCCGCGGCAGCGACAGCGACGACCAGCGGTCCGAAACGCACCGAGAAGCGGGCGGACAGCCCCATGATCAGGCCACCCAGCGCCGCCAGTGGCAGCAGCACGACAACGGCGTGCACCACGAGCGGATGAGTCGGTAGCCCAAAGATGGTCTCCACGGGGCCAGGCTACGTCCAGTGGGTAGCGTGTGCCCGGTGGCGACACTCGACGATCTGGCCCTTGCGCTCTCCCTGGCGGATCGGGCGGATGAGATCACCCGTGAATTTTTCCGACGCACCGACCTGCACACCCAGACAAAGGCGGACCTGTCTCCGGTGACGGAGGCTGACCAGTCCACCGAACGTGCCCTTCGCGACCTGATTGCACGTCAGCGCCCGGAGGATGGGATCGTCGGTGAGGAGTACGGCGTTTCGGACGGTGGAGGCCGACGATGGATCATCGATCCCATCGACGGCACCAAGAACTACGTCCGGGGCGTACCCGTCTGGGCCACGCTCATCGGTCTTGCCGACGGGGACTGCGTCATCGTGGGCGTGGTGTCCGCCCCTGCTCTCGGTCGCCGGTGGTGGGCGGCCCAGGGGACAGGATCGTGGACTCAGGGTCCCGAAGATGGCGAGCCGCGCGCCAACAGGGTGAGCAGCGTGTCGCTGCTTGAGTCAGCTTCATTGTCCTTCAGCGATGGCATCGACTGGCCCGAGGGTGCCCTCGTGCGCCTGATGGACTCCGTGGGGCGCAGTCGTGCCTATGGTGACTTCTGGTCGCACATGCTGGTGGCAGAAGGTGTGGTTGACGTGGCTGCTGAGCCGGTGCTCAACATCTGGGATGTGGCCGCTCTCGTGCCCATCATCCAGGAGGCCGGCGGTCGCATCACAGCCTTCGACGGAGGCGACCTACTCACCGGGGCGGGTGCGGTGACGACCAATGCGCTTCTCCATGACGCGGTCGTGCGGGTGATCCACGACTAGTCAGCCGGGGCGTCCAGAACGATCTCCCACCGGACAACGCTCTCGTCGCGATGAGTCTCAGCAAAGCCGGCACGCAGTACAACAGCCTGGCTGGCCACATTGGCGCAATCTGTCTCGGCAACAACACAGTGCACGCCTCGCTCACCCGCGTGCGCTACCAGCGCCATCACCGCCTCGGTCGCGAATCCGTGGCCACGCGCCTGCGAGGCAAGCCCGTAGTTGATTTCCACCACACCGTCCTCGCCGGGTGCACCCGTGAAACCCACACCCCCAATCAGGGCACCCGAGTCCAACGCGCGCACCTGCCAGGGACCCCACTCACCCGACGGAAGATGTCCATCGGCCACCAGTCGGGCAATGAGCAGATCGCCCACAGTGGGGTATCCCGGCGCGGCCGGGCCCATGACTCCCGCGAGGAGATCTGTCCACACCCCGTGATCAGCCGCATCCAACTCAAGCCGTGCCGTGCGAAGTTGCATGGCCTGATTGCACCACGGCTCTTGCCAAGCGGCGTGGGCCCAGCCAGCATGGGGGTGGAGGTGGTTTTATGAAGATCTCGGCAATCCTCGCCAGCAAGGGTTCCGACACCGTCACCATCACGCCCGACGCCACGGTCGCCAGCCTCATCCATATCCTCGCCGAGCACCGCATCGGAGCGGTCGTCGTCTCCCCAGACTCGATCGTGATCGCCGGCATCGTGTCAGAACGAGACGTCGTACGCGCCATGGCCGCCGATCCGGATGCGGGCACCACCGGCGGGGTTCGACCCAAACCCGTGAGTGAGATCATGACGACCGATGTCGCCACGATCTCACCGGATGACACCGTTGACGCGGCAATGCACTTCATGACCGAGGGTCGATTCCGCCACCTGCCGGTGGCCGTGGAGGGCGTCCTCGTCGGCATTGTGAGCATCGGTGACATCGTCAAGGCTCGCCTTGACTCACTCGAGCAGGAGCGGGCCGCCCTTGTCGACTACGTCACCCGCGGCGGCTGACGAGGAGTTCAAGCCCACCCTCGGGACGCAGTGTCACGAGCGGCACGGCCCGCGGATCTGATCCGGCTGGAATGCGAGCCACTCGCACGTGCTGGAGTAGCCGGGCCAGCACGACCATCGCCTCGACGTACGCAAAATCTCGACCGATACACATGCGCGGACCCAGCCCAAACGGCCAATAGGCCGCATCGTCATCACGTCCACCGCGGCACTGCCCGACGAAGCGCTCCGGCTGAAATGCCGTGGCATCCGCCCACACATCGGAATCTCGCTGGGCGATGTACGGCGTCATGATCAGGAGGGATTCCGCCGGGATCTCCCGCCCGGCCAGGACGTCATCCGCCACGGCGCGACGCGTCACGAGCCAGACCGGTGGAAAGAGTCGCATCGTCTCGTCAAGGATGGCGCGGATCCAGGGCATCCGATCAAGATCCGCCATCGTCGCTGTCCCGCCGACAAAGACCGATCGCGACTCCGCCGCCGCTCGCTCCTGAGCCTCGGGATCGCCTGCCAGGAGCCACAGGGCCCATGTGAGAGCACTCGCGGTCGTCTCATGCCCGGCGACGAGAAAGGAGACAAGTTCGTCTCGCACCTCGCGCAAGGGAATCGGATCATCACCCCGGGCCGCCGCGACGAGCATCCCGAGGAGATCGATGGGCGGGCGGGGATCGTGCAGTCGCATGCTCACCATGGCATCGACCGACACGTCGAGTTCGTGCATCGCTCGCCGGAGCCGGCGTTGCGAGGGAGCCCAGGTGGGCAGCCGCAGCGGCATCTGCGCGGAGGAGACCACCACATCGAGTGCCTCGATGGTGGAGCGCGCCAGCCGATCAGCATCAGCGGAGAGATCCGTGCCGAAGAGCGACGCACCCACGGTCTCCAAGGCGACGCGCATCATCGCCTCATCCACGTCGATGATGCCCCCTCGACTCACGTCCCCCCAGCGACACAGGAGGGCCGCGGTCGCACGATCGGCATGCCCCACCACAGCATCCAGGCTGGCCTGGTGGAAAGCCGGCTGCACCATCCGGCGCTGCCGGCGCCACATGTCGCCGGATGTCGTCAGTAGGCCCTCCCCCGTGACCAGGGACAATGAGCGGTACTGCACGGTGGCCTTGTCGTAAGCGCGCGAATGATCGACGAGGACATGTCGCACGGCAGCGGGATCCGATACGAGATACGTAGCGGGGGATGGCATCGGGAATTGCACGACCCCGCCGTAGTCCCGGGTCATTCGCTGCAGGAAGCCCAGGGGATCTCTCCGGATCTCCCGCAAACTGAGGAGCATCTGGGGACCACTCGGACCCGGTGCGGTTGCTCGCGTCCGCAGGTATGTGCGATCAGGGACGTCCTCCCGCGAGATCACGGGAAGATTTCCACTCGACACACCCTGAGCCTAAGGGCCTGCGCCTCTCGATCCCGACCCGGCACAATGACACCATGAGTCTGCATCCCCGAGCTGGACAGGTTGCTGAGGACGCCGACCTCATCGACGTCGCGGCCCTCGTCACCGCGTACTACACCGGTCACCCTGACCCCTCGGATCCGGAACAGCGGGTGGCTTTCGGCACCTCGGGCCACCGCGGTTCGTCGTTGAACAACGCATTCAACGACGATCACATCGCCGCAACGACCCAGGCCATCGTGGAGTACCGCAAAAAGAACGCCATCAACGGGCCGCTCTACCTCGGCCGAGACAGCCATGCCCTGAGCCAGCCGGCCTGGGCAACAACCCTCGAGGTCCTTGCCGCACACGGTGTGACCGTCGCCATTGATGCCGGTGACCGACTCACGCCGACACCGGCGATATCGCACGCCATCCTGCGCCACAATCGCGGTCGGAGCGACACCGATCCCGGCCGCGCCGATGGGATTGTGATCACCCCCAGCCACAACCCACCGCGCGACGGCGGCATCAAGTACAACCCACCCGACGGTGGACCTGCCGGCTCAGACATCACCACGGGAATTCAGGCTCGGGCCAATGACCTCCTCGCGGCACACCTGGACGGGGTGCGACGCGTCACCCTCCCCCGTGCCCTCGCGGCATCGACCACCCACGCCTACGACTATCTCGGCACCTACGTCGACGACCTTCCCTCGGTGGTCAACATGGATGCCATCCGCTCGGCTGGCATCCGAATCGGAGCAGATCCGCTCGGGGGTGCGAGCGTTGACTACTGGGCAGCGATCGCTGAGGCATATGACCTTGACCTCACCGTCGTCAATCCGCGCGTTGATGCGACATGGAGATTCATGACGCTCGACTGGGACGGCAATATCCGCATGGACTGCTCATCGCCGCACGCCATGGCATCCCTCATCGCTCGCCGCGACGACTTCGATATCGCCACGGGCAATGATGCTGATTCCGATAGACACGGGATCGTCACCCCCGATGGTGGATTGATGAATCCCAACCACTTCCTCACCGTCGCCATCGACTATCTGTTCACCCAACGCACGGACTGGTCCCCCGCTGCCGTCGTTGGCAAGACGGTCGTGAGTTCCTCGATGATTGATCGCGTCACATCAGCACTGGGCCGCCGTCTATGGGAGGTACCGGTGGGATTCAAGTGGTTCGTGCCCGGTCTCATCGATGGCACCGTGGGCTTTGGGGGGGAAGAGTCTGCCGGTGCTTCTTTCCTGCGGCGCGATGGCTCCGCCTGGACCACCGACAAGGACGGGATCATCCTGGCTCTCCTCGCGTCCGAGATCCTCGCCGTCACCGGGGAATCACCAACGCATCACTATCGCCGCCTGACGCAGATCCATGGCGACCCGGCGTACGCGCGCATCGATGCGCCCGCAACGCGGGCACAAAAGGCATCACTCGCCGCGTTGACACCCGACCGAGTGACATCAACCAAACTCGCCAGAGAGCCCATCACCCGGGTTCTCACCACCGCCCCCGGCAACGACGCGCCGATCGGCGGTCTCAAGGTCGAGTCGGCGAGCGCATGGTTCGCAGCGCGCCCGTCGGGCACCGAGGATGTCTACAAGATCTACGCCGAGTCCTTCCGCGGCCCCGAGCACCTGGCCGAGGTGCAGCAGGCTGCACGCGCCGTCGTCGACGCAGCATTGGCTGACTCATGACCGTCACCACCTGGACGGAGGCCACCGCAGCGGGCGACGTGACGGTCATCGAGGTCACCTTCCCGCGGATACGGGTGCAACTGCTCTCGTTGGGCGCGGCGATCTGCGAGGTCGACGTACCCGACCGCGACGGCAATCTCGGCGGCGTCCACCTCGCCCTACCGACCGTCGCCGACCACGCGGTGCGCGCCCTCAATCCCCACCTCGGGGCGACTCTGGGCCGCTACGCCAACCGGATCGCCGACGGCACCTTCTCGCTCGACGGGGTCGAGTACCCGCTCGATGTCAACAGCGGCCCCAACACCCTCCACGGCGGCAGCATGGGCTGGGACCGTGTCATCTGGCATGTCGATGGGATCTCCGACGACGACGGTGCCGCGACGATCCGCTTGTCGCTGACCAGCCCCGACGGCGACATGGGATTCCCCGGCACAGTCTCGGCGCGGACGACGTATGTCGTGAGTGACGGCAGAATCGAGACGCGCTATGCAGCGACCACGGATGCTCCGACGGTCATCAGCATGGCTAATCATGCTTACTGGAATCTCGCCGGCTCAGACTCCATAGCCGATCACGAACTCCACGTCCCGGCCGTCCGCAAACTCGTCTACGACGAATTCCAGATCCCCACCGGCATCACCGACGTCGAGGGCACGCCCTACGACATGCGGGTGTCGAGCACACTCGGGCCGATCCTGGAGGCCACCGGCGGACTCGATGACTGCTACCTGCTCGATGGCGTCGGAGGCCAGCTGCGCCCGGGTGCCGTCCTGAGCCACCCGGGCACAGGACGGGTGCTGCGCGTGCTCACGGATGCGCCCGGCATGCAGGTCTACAGCGGCAACAACCTCGGGTCGCCGTTCCATGTGCACCAGTCGATGTCACTGGAGACGCAGCGCATGCCCGACGCGCCCAACCAGCCGGCCCTCGGTCCCTGCGTCCTGCGTCCGGGCGAGCACTACGCGACGACTACGCTTCTGGACTTCACCACCTCTGGGACCTGAAGGAGCATCATGCAGGCACGTGCCTACGCCGCCACCGAGGCGGGCGCTCGACTCGCGCCCACCACCATCGAGCGCCGCGAGGTCGGTCCGCGTGACGTGAGCATCGAGATCGACGCCTGCGGCGTATGCCACTCCGACATCCACCAGGCGGAGGCTGACTGGGGGATGGACATCTTCCCCATGGTCCCCGGGCACGAGATCGTCGGGCGCATCACCGCCGTCGGATCGGATGTGACCAAGCATCGCATCGGTGACCGCGTGGGCGTCGGCTGCTACGTCGCTTCCTGCCAGAGCTGCGATGCCTGCGATGCCGGCGACGAGAACTACTGTCCCGACTGGTCCACGACCTACAACGGCTACGAGCGCGACGGTGCCACGCCCACCTACGGCGGCTACTCCGACCACATCGTCGTCGACGAGCACTTCGTGCTGCGCATCCCCGAGGGTCCTGACACGCAGGCCGTGGCCCCGCTGCTGTGCGCGGGCATCACCGTCTACCCGCCGCTCAAGGACTACGCCGGGCCCGGCAGGGAGATCGGCGTCATCGGCCTCGGTGGACTCGGGCACGTGGCCGTGCGCATCGCCAAGGCCATGGGGTCGCGCGTCACGGTCTTCAGCCACAGCCCCGGCAAGGAGGCCGATGCGCTCCGACTGGGAGCACATGCCTTTGTTTCCACGCACGACCGCACAGCCCTCAAGCCGCTGCGCATGTCCTTCGACATGATCCTGAGCACCGTGTCCGCACCCATCGATGTCAATGCCTACCTCGGCCTGCTCAAGACCCGGGGCACGCTGGCCATCGTGGGTCTCCCGGTGGAGCCCCTGAGCTTCGAGGCGGGCAACCTCGTCGGCGAGGCTCGCACGATCGTCGGTGCCAAGCTCGCCGGTGTTGACGCGACCCAGGAGATGCTCGACTTCTGCGCCGAGCACGGGATCGTCGCCGATGTCGAGGTGATCGATATCGCGGATATCAACGAAGCGTGGCAGCGCATCAAGGACTCGGACGTGCGCTATCGATTCGTGATCGACATCGCGGGGTCACTGCGCGACTGATCGCCACCGTCACAGTCCCTGGTCGAAGAGCACCTGCGCGACAGCCAGCGGTGCACCGTGCACGAGGTCGTGGGACTCGAGCATCCACAACTCCGCGATCACGCAGCCCACGAGCCCCCAGGCGCGCAGGCGATCCACGTCGTAGTCCGTCACCTCGGCATAGATCTCGGCCCGGCGGCCGGATCGCTCCGCGAGCCGTCGGCCGTCCATGCCACGCGCATCACCACCCTCGACAAGTCCGCGCGGATTGGCGAGCAGGGCCGCAGCCTCGAAGGCCGGGTCGCCGACCCAGCCGTGCGGATCAATGGCGCGCCACCCCTCCCCCGTGTTGAGCACATTGAGGTGCTGGAGATCGCCGTGCAGCACGACCCGCGGCGTGCGCTCGGCCATGAGATCGTTGAAGACCCGGCGCGCACTGTCGACCAGGTGCCTCGGCAGTCGATCATCATGCGGCGCGTCGAAGGCCGCACCGATGTCCCGAAGCGGCGGCAGCCCTGACCCGGTTCCCTGCTCTCGATGCAGGTCCACGGCCAGGAGGGCGATCTCCCGCGTGGCCGCGTCATCGTCCTGCCGGGCCAGGGGGCGGATGTCATCGCCGGGCAGGACGCGTCGGGTCACGAGGAGTCCGAGATCCCGATCGTGCTCGATGACATCTGTCGCTCCGACTCCGAAGGCACGCAGGGCGAGCGCCTCGCGATGGCGCTCGCCCTGATCGCCGGCCTTGACGACGACGTGCGTATCGTCGCGCATCGCCCACCAGGCGAAGGGATGGTCATCCACCTGCGCGAGAGCCACCACACCCCAGGCCTCCAGCCGCGCGAGCTGATCCGATGTCAGGGTCATTCGACGCGCTCGCGCAGCGCAGCACCGGCGAGGGGGATGATCATCAGTGCCGCGACCACGACGACTCCCATGCCCCAAGCGATGCCCGCACCCTGGGCGATGAGGCCCACCGCGAGCGGGGAGATGACGAAGCCGATACGCGAAAACCATGTCACGAGCGCCACGCCCGTCGCGGGTGTCACTCCCGGCAGGTGCGATGCGGCGCGCATGGCCGCAGGGAAGAGCGTGGCGACACCGAAGCCCGACACGGCACTCGCGATGACAAAGGCAAGGGGGGTGCCGACGACGAGGGCCACGCCGATGGCGACCGCGACAGCCGCCATGGACCAGCGAATCCAGCGGACCTCCCCAAAGCGCTCCGCGAGTCCGTCGCCGGTGAACCTGCCGAGGGTCATGGCACTCGTGAGCGCGACATACGTGACTGCGATCCACGTCACAGGATCAGCCAGGCGATCGGTGAGGTAAACCGAACCCCAGCGTGCAGGGACGTCCTCGACGAGGACCGCCCCCATGATGAAGGCGGCAAGCAGCGCACCTCCGGACGCGAGCATGACCGTCAGGGCACGCCGTCGACTGAGGTGATGGGTGCCACCAGAGCCGTGATCATTGCGCCGCTGCACCGCTTCCGGGACAGCTCCCGTGCCACCGATCCACACGAGGATCAATGCGGCGGCCGACAGGAGGGCCAGCACCGACAGGAAGGGTCCGAGCGGGATGCCCACGATGGCCGATAGCGCACCCAGGCCGCTGCCGATAATCGTTCCCAGCGACCACCAGGCATGGAATCCGTTGATGATGGAGCGGCCATAGGTGGCCTCCACTTCGAGCGCGCGCGTGTTCATCGCCGAGTCCATGACCGCGTCCGCGGCCCAGAAGAAGAAGAAGGCGATGGCAAACACCGCGGGGATACTCGCCCATCCCATGACGACAAGGGGAGGCAGGGACAGCAGGCCTACCGCCGACGCGACCGGCACGGCACCCCAGCGATGGATAAGCGGCGCCGCCAGAGGCCCCACCACAAGTCCGCCCGTTGTGCCCACGGCGAGGACCACTCCCAGGCCCGCGGCATCGAGGCCGAGGTCGGCCTGGATTTCGGCGAGCCGCGGCACGAAGGAAAAGCCGAGGATCCCGTTGATGGCGAAGAACGCGGTAGCCCCGACCCGGGACCCCTGCAATGGGGTCACGGTGCGGCCGCGAGCGTCATCCGACTCACGGCCTCGGCGAGAATCTCGGGCGTCGTGGCAAGATTGAGCCGGGCGAAGCCTGCGCCCTGAGCACCGAAGTCGGGGCCGGGACTTAGCGCCAGGCGGCCCTGCTCGAGAAAGACGGCCGCAGGATCATCGCCCAGCCCCAATCCGCGACAGTCGAGCCACGCCAGGTAGGTCGACGGCCCGGGGGTGTACTCGATCGCCGGCAGGTGGTCGGCGAGGAGACGTCCAAGGAGATCGGCGTTGTCCGCGATGCTCTCTCGAGTGGCATCGAGCCACGCATCGCCCTCACGGTAGGCAGCGATCGACGCGATGACACCCAGGTGGCCTGCCGAATAGGTGACCTCGATGGGGATGCGCTCGGTGAGCAGCCGCATCGTCTCGTCGGAGCCCGCGATGACCTGCGCGGACTTGAGGCCAGCCAGGTTGAAGGCCTTGGATGCCGCAACGAGGGCGATATCCGGACCGGTGAGGTCCTCTCCCAGGCTGAGGTACGGCGTCATCGTGCGGCCCGGGAGGGTGAGCGGAGCCCAGATCTCGTCGGAGATGACGATGACGCCATGGCGCCGGGCGAGAGTGGCGACCTCGACGAGCTGCTCGCGCGTCCAGATGTCACCCGTCGGATTATGCGGATTGCAGAGCAGGAAGGACGTGACCTCGGGGCGTGCGAATGCATGGGCGAGTCCCTCCAGGTCCAGGCCGACCCCGGGCACCAGGGGCACCTCGACGAGCTCGCGCCCAACGATCGTCGTCGCGACATGAAAGAACGGCGGATAGACCGGCGGAGTGATGACCAGGGCGCCACTGGACATCCGACGCACCGTCTCGGACATGCCCACGAGTGCGTCGCCGAGCAGCATCACGCGACCGGGATCGGGCGCCCATCCGAGGCGCCGAGCGCTGAACTCCGCGAGCGCAGTCGCCAGCTCCCCCGCCCAGCGATAACCGACATCGGATCGGTCGATGGCCTCATGCAGAGCGGCAGCGATGGGATCGGCAAGCGGATAGTCCATCTCGGCCACCCACAGCGGCAGGACATCCTCAGGGAAGGCCTTCCACTTCGCACTCGTGCGCGGAGGTCGCTGAACGGTCACGCCACGATGCTAGGCGCGAGCGTCAGCCCCGGAGCGCGGGGCGTAGGTCCGGGCAACACCTCGGGATGCGATCCAGGTCCAGCCAGGCTCGCGGCCGGGGGTCTGCTCGGTCACGATCGAGAGGCCCGCCGTGGCAGCATTGCCAAAATCGTCATCCACCAAAACGGCGTTGTGGATGCCCTCCTGCTGGAGCAGCGACACCACGGCGGCGGCACGGTAGCCAGAGCCGCAGTAGACATAGACGGGGCGGTCCCGTGGGATCTCCGCAAGACGATCGGCGATCTCATAGAAGGGAATGAAGTGCGCTCCCTCGACATGGCCGGACTCCCACTCCAGGATCTGGCGCGTGTCGATGATGTACGCTGCAGTCTCGGTGGCGATCTCGCTTGCGAGATCCTGGAACGACAGGCGACGTAGCGTTGCTGCCTGTGCAGGATCCGCAAGCCAGAAGTCAGGTCCGCCGACGGCGGCACCGGAGAGTTGATCAATTCCTACGCGGACAAGTTCGCGCTGGGCCTGAGCCACCTGCTCGGGGGTTGCACCGAGCAGCGTCACGGGCGTGCCCCACGGCATCATCCACGCGAGGTAGTTGATGAACGACCCGTCCAGATCGAAGTTGACGGACCCCGGCACGTGCCCTGCGGCGAAGACCTCACGTGAGCGCAGATCGACGATCCACTCACCCCGAGCGATGCGGTCTCGCACCTCATCAGGATCCACTCGCACCGGCTGGCTGAGGTCCACGTTGGCCGCACCGGCGACATTGGCCGGGCCCATGTGCGCGTAGTAGGCCGGGAAGACGTCGAGCCCCGCGAGGGTCATCTCGACAAACGACTGCTCCGATTCCTTCAGGGCAGGATTGATGGTCTTTTCGTGGCCGATCGTCGAGGACACCCCCTGGGTCTGGGTGGCTGAGCAAAAGGATCCAAACCCATGGGTGGGGAAGACGGCCGTCTCGTCACCGAGTTTGCCCGCAAGCCTGTGTGCCGAATGCCATTGGTCATGTGTCTGCTTGACGGTCAGATCTGGGGCGACAAGATCGGGACGACCAACGCTGCCATACAGCAGGCCACCACCGGTGAAGACGACGGTGTTATCCCCGATGCTCGCGGCGTAGGACATGGAATTGGGCGTGTGGCCCGGCGTATGAATGACCTCGACAGCAACATCCCCGACCATGAAGTTATCTCCGTCGTCGACCTGGGTCGCCGCGAATGCGATATCGAATCCGGAGGGCACGACGTACTCCGCGCCATGCTTGCGAGCAAGTTCGAGACCACCCGAGACGTAGTCGTTGTGGAAGTGCGTCTCCACCACATGCGTGATGCGCAGCCCGTGCTCGGCAATGAGGTGTTCGACTCGGTCGATGTCGCGCTGTGGGTCCACGACGAGGGCTGTGCGCCCATCATGGACGACGTAACTGCGGTCACCGAGTCCGGTGGAGTCGAGCGTGATGACATGGGGTACGCCGGGTGACGTCATGAGCGGAGCCTCCTCGTTGGTCTCCTACAAGACTATACCCCCCCGGGTATCCCGCGCAAGCCCTCTGCGGCCGCTCGAGCCATGAGGACCGCGGCCGCCGGCGTGGGATGGAGACCATCAGCGGAGTACCCCGACAACCAGCCGCCCGCGGGGTCACGCAAGGGAGCGGCCGTATCCAGGAGCAGGACATCCTCCTCCTCGGCCCACACCCGCAGGGCAGCGTTCAGCGCGACCGCACGTGCGTCCGCGGCAGGATCCCACCGCGGCGGGACAGTGCAGACCGCCATCGGGATGCCATAGCTATCCGCCGCGTCCTTGACGCGCTGAAGGTTGCCGATGACGTCCTGGGGGTCGACCTCCCCGGAGATGTCGTTTGTGCCTCCGTGGACGACCAGCACGTCAGGGCCTAAGGCCAAGGCCTGATACACCTGGCCGGCCATCCACCCCGTGCTCACGCCGTTCTCCGCGACCATGCCGCCGTAGCGGACGACACCTTCACTGTCATCAATCAGGCGGTAGAACCAGGACCACTCCGTGACATCACCCCACGTTGAATCGATAGTGGCGCCACGGGTGATGGAGTCGCCGAGGAAGACAGCAACGGGCCGTTGCTCCGGGGGAAGGTACATCGGTGAATCATCCGAGGACGTCGTCGACTCCGTTTCGGACGTGGGCAATGGTTGGGCCTGCGGGGCGAGATCCTCAAGGCCATCGGGCTCCACGGAGGGCTCCATGGCCACGGAGAGCCGAGGGGCACTCGTCGTCGGGCCCGTGGCCACAGCCACCCCCACCCCGAAGACAACAAGCACAGCGGCCAGCCCCGCCAATCCCCGCCATACCCACATCACTCCCCCATTGAAGCCCGGACAGCTCGTGGACGCGCGGTGGGGGGCGGGTGACGCGCGCCACGTCCGCGCGCCCCCGGCACCGAGCACCCCGGGCGCTGGGGTGACAGTGGAGGTGTGCCGGGGAGATCCTCCGACGCACAAGGGACCAGGCCACAGCCGCGGTCCCGCAAGGGAGTGGTTTGTATGTCTCCGTTTGGCTCAGTCTTCGCTTCGCTCCTCACCAGGGCGACCCCGGATGAGCGGTTTGAGGGTGATCGGATGCACGATGACATGCAGCCCCTCGCCCGCCGCCAGCGCGGGTAGTCAGCGGGACCCGCTTAGGGTTCCCCCGTGACCTTGGCTGCTGGGCAACCCCGCCTGCGCATTCACTACCCCGCAGACCTGCCGGTCTCGGATCGTCGGGATGACATCATCGCCGCGCTCCGAGACCACCAGGTTGTCGTGGTCGCCGGCGAGACAGGATCGGGCAAAACCACGCAGTTGCCCAAGATGCTCCTTGAGTCCCTCCGCGGTGAGCGCACCCCGCGCATCGCCCATACCCAACCGCGTCGCATTGCCGCCAGGGCCGTGGCGGAGAGACTCGCGGACGAACTCGGCACCCCACTCGGGACCGATGTCGGCTATCGCGTGCGCTTTACCGACCGGACCAGTGATGCGACAGCCATCACGGTGATGACCGATGGCGTTCTTCTCGCGTCCATTCGCCGCGACCGACTCCTTAAGCGCTACGACGCCATCATCATCGATGAGGCGCACGAACGTTCACTCAATATCGACTTCCTTCTCGGATATCTGGCGTGGCTGCTCCCCCAGCGCCCGGAGCTTCGCGTCATCATCACGTCGGCGACTCTCGACACCCAACGCTTCGCTGATCACTTTGGAGCAGCCCCCGTCATCACCGTGGAGGGCCGGACACATCCGGTTGAGGTGCGCTACCGGCCCGCCGAGGACACCGACGACATTGAGGCCATCTGCGCGGCGGTGGACGAGCTCCTCCGGGACACCAGCGGCGACATTCTGGTCTTCCTGACGGGTGAGCGGGAGATCCGAGACGCGGCAGAGGCGCTCGCCGGCCGACACGGACTCGACGTCCTTCCGCTCTATGGGCGACTGTCCTCGACCGAACAGCATCGTGTCTTCGCCCCGCACGACGATCGGCGCGTGGTCCTGGCAACGAACGTCGCTGAAACATCCCTCACCGTGCCGGGCATTCGTAGCGTCATCGATACGGGGCGTGTCCGGCTCTCGCGCTTCAGCAGTCGACTGCGCGTCCAGCGGTTGCCCATCGAGCCCATCTCCCAGGCCAGCGCCGCCCAGCGCGCAGGTCGATGTGGGCGGTTGGGGCCCGGTGTGTGCATCCGGCTGTATTCCGAGTCAGACCTTCAGTCGCGTCCGGCATTCACCGATCCCGAGATTCTGCGTACCAATCTCGCCAGCGTCCTGCTGTCCATGGCCACCCTCGATCTCGGCGACGTCGCTGACTTCCCCTTCATCGACCCGCCGGATAGACGTGCCATCTCGGCGGGCATCGCCATTTTGGAGGAGGTGGGCGCCCTCCGGGCCCCCCATCGTGCGGGAGAACCATTGCGGTCGCGGGTCACCAGCATCGGCCGGCGTCTCGTGCGCCTCCCGATCGATCCTCGGCTCGGCCGCATGGTCCTCCAGGCCCAGGATGAGGGGTGCCTCGACGACGTCATCATCATCGCTGCTGCGCTCGCTATCCGTGATCCCCGTGAACGACCGGCAGAGCACACGGCAGCAGCAGACGCCGCCCACCGCCGCTTCATCGACCCGACATCGGACCTCCTCACGCTGCTCAACCTGTGGGATCACCTAGAACGCTCTCAGGCGCGACTGTCCTCCACTCGCTTCCGCACACAATGCCGGAGCGAATTCATCCATCATCTTCGCGTGCGTGAGTGGCAGGATCTCGCGGCACAGATTCGCGGGGCCATCGGCAATGGCGCATCCGCCCAAGCGTCCAGCCGACACGGGGATGCGATTCACCGAGCCGTCCTGTCGGGACTCCTATCCCATATCGGCATGCGCGCTCCGGCTGATGATCACAAGGCTGGCCGCCAAGCCCCCTATCTCGGGACCCGCGGCAGTCGCTTCTCGCTCTGGCCGGGATCGGCCCTCGTAGGAGCCAAGCCGGACTGGGTGGTCGCGGCCGAGCTTGTCGATACGGGACGACTGTGGGGGCGCATGGCCGCGCGCATTGATCCGACGTGGATCGAGCCCCTGGCTGGATCATTGGCCCAGCGCTCGTACTCCGAGCCCATCTGGTCCCCCCGACAGGCGCGTGCTCAATGCGTGGAGCGCGTGACGGTCCTGGGACTCCCGGTGGTGACCGATCGCCGCATTCCCTTTGATCGCATCGATCCCGAGGAGGCACGTCGCCTCTTCATCCTGCATGCCTTGGTGCGCAACGAATGGCGGCACAATCACACCGAGCTCATCGACAACGCACACCGCCTGAACGAGGCGCGCGAGCAGACACAACGCGCCCGGATTGCGGTGGATGGTGTTGACGAGGATGCCCTGGTCCGCTTCTTTGACAACCGGATTCCCGATGACATCACCTCCGGACGTGCCTTTGATGCGTGGTGGAGGCGCATGCGCCAGGACGATGCGACTGCGCTCAGCCTTGATCAGGAACTTCTCGATGTCCTCCCGGAGGAGGCTGACTTTCCCGGCGCCTGGCCGTCAGGAGACTGGCCACTCAGTTATCGCTTCTCGCCGGGCGATCCGAGGGATGGAGTCACGGTGCATCTGCCGGTTGCCGCCCTGGCATCCCTGCCGGACGACACCTTCATAGCCCAGGTGCCCGGCTATCGAGAAGACCTCCTGATTGCACTCCTGCGCGCCCTGCCTAAATCGCAACGCAAGGCAATGGGGCCGGCGCCAGAGGCTGCGCGCGCGCTACTTCACCAGTGGGACCGCTCCCATCCGCGGCCATCACTCAGTGCCGCAGTGAGCCAACGCTTCGCCGTGAACATTTCCCCGGACGACTGGCCCTTCGACTCCATTCCAGACCATCTGAGACCCACGATCAGCGTCGAGGACGACGCGGGCCAAGAGATCGCCGTCGGCAAGGATCTGGCAGATCTACGCCGCGCCTGCGCACAGCAGACCCTCACGGCAATCCGTCAGACGCTGCCCCACCTTGAACGCAATGACGTGCGGGAGTGGCTGGAGGTGCCACGGGAGGTCCTGGGTGATCACGGTGCCGTGGCCTACCCGGGCCTGGTCGCCACGTCCGACGGCGGTGTCGGAGTGCGGGTCTTCCCCGGTCCCAGTGAGCGCGACGAGCACCACGAGCGCGGCGCGGCGCGATTGCTGTGCATCGTCGAGCCTCTTCGCTCCAAGGATCTGCGCCTGCCTGATCGCGACATGCTCGTGCTCGCGCGCAATCCGCAGGGATCCGTACGCGCACTCCTCGACGACGCCCGATGTGCCGTGGCCCACACCCTGATGGACGAAGCAGGTGGATCACCCGTGACCGCAGAGGAATTCGCCGGGCTGCGGGAGCGCTTCCGCATGAGCCAGTCAGGAGCTGTCGGGGACATGTTGAGAGCTGCCGTCCCGGTGCTTGAGGCTTGGTGGACTCTCGAGGAGGCGTTGAGCACCCGACCCGCTGGGGCCCTTGCCGCGGCGCATGACGACGCCTCTGCTCAATTGATGCGACTCATGGATGACGGCTTCCTTGTCCGCTGTCGCAATACCGGACTGCCCGATCTCCTGAGATATCTGCGCGCGCTGGAGCGACGCATGGCAGCACTGCCGCATGACGCCGCACGCGATCTGCTGCGCATGGAGCAGGTGCATAAGGTCGAGGACGCTTTCGATGAGCTTCCGGTTCGACAACGCCAATCCACGGAAGGCCGCCGGATCGAGAGCGATATCCAGGAACTGCGCGTCAGCCTGTGGGCACAGGACCTCGGGACGCGTGACCGAGTTTCCCAGAAGCGGCTGCTTGACCGCATCGCTCACTGTGGAGTGGACGCGTCCGACCGATCAGGTTGACGAGGTGAACGCCGACGAGGGCAGATCCTTTTCGCCCAAGTGAATCGCGTCGACAATGC
>ERZ888423.732-NODE-732-length-32786-cov-15.862180_pt1 | contig 32786 bp, 17 predicted proteins | sample MGYA00520523_ERZ888423 | MGnify/ENA primary metagenome ERZ888423 (study PRJEB32303, sample SAMEA104408611) | aquatic metagenome | biome: Brackish water; feature: Pelagic; material: water | place: Baltic Sea | collected 2014-06-08T10:24:00 | depth 30,27 m ...
GGTGTGGTCAGGCCCGGCGCGGTGAGTGACGGTGTGGTCAGGCCCGGGCTGAGCGGCCCGGCCTGCACCGGTTGGGCGCCGGCCGGGCTCAGCCCGGTCGGCATCGGCGGCAGGTTGATGCCGAACTGCGACAGGCCCTGCTGAAGCGCGGAGAGAATTTCGTTGGGCAGATCGGTGACGACCGCTGCCCGGGTGAACTCGCGGTGCTCTGGGGTATCTGACGAGGACAGCCCGATGACACCAATAGCTGCGAAGGGGGTTGCGACGGCCAGGGCACCGACCGCGCTCATGGCTGTCGAGATCTTGCGTCGACGACGGTTCGGCACGGGATTCTCCTCTATCTGGACTATGCGGGGCTCACAAGTGCGAGGCCCGGTTTTCGACTTGTCGCCAGTCCCGGAGTCGACGTTGTGCCGGCTCCGAAGCTCGCACCTTGATGGTACGGCTGAGGCTTGTGGGACTGGAGTGGCGATGCGGAATCGTGAGCCAATCGCGACCTTGAGCGCGACACTGAGTCTGTGTCCGCGGGCGACAATTTCCTCGGCGACGCCGGGTTCGCGATGGGGTTCGGGTCGTCCGTTTCCGTTAACCTAAGTGCCAATGACCTCTTATGACCTCATCGTCGTCGGATCGGGATTCTTCGGCCTGACGGTTGCCGAACGCGCGGCCACCCAACTCGGCAAGCGAGTCCTCGTGGTCGAACGGCGCGCCCATCTCGGCGGTAACGCCTACTCGGAAGCAGAGCCGCAGACCGGCATCGAGATCCACCGCTACGGCGCCCACCTCTTTCACACGTCAAACAAGCGGGTTTGGGATTACGCACGTCAGTTCACCGACTTCACCGGCTACCAGCACCGAGTGTTCGCCATGCACGGCAGCCAGGCCTATCAGTTTCCGATGGGGCTGGGTCTGGTGGCCCAGTTCTTCGGGCGGTACTACAGCCCCGACGACGCACGTGCGTTGATCGCTGAGCAAGCCGCCGAGATCGACACCGCCGAGGCCAAGAACCTCGAAGAGAAGGCGATCTCGTTGATCGGCCGGCCGCTGTACGAGGCGTTCGTTAAGGGCTACACCGCCAAGCAGTGGCAGACCGATCCCAAGGAACTGCCCGCCTCGATCATCAGCAGACTTCCGGTTCGGTACACATTCGACAACCGATATTTCAACGACACCTACGAGGGTCTGCCCCTCGATGGCTATACCGCCTGGCTGACCAGGATGGCCTCCGATGACCGGATCGACGTGTGCCTGGACACCGACTGGTTTGATGTGCGCGACGAGTTGCGGGCGGCCTCCCCGGGCGCACCGGTGGTGTACACCGGTCCACTGGACCGCTACTTCGACTACGCCGATGGCCGCCTCGGCTGGCGCACCCTGGACTTTGAGGTCGAGGTGCTGCCGTGTGCCGATTTTCAGGGCACGGCCGTGATGAACTACAACGATCCCGACGTGCCCTACACCCGCATCCACGAGTTCCGACACTTCCACCCCGAGCGCGACTACCCGAGCGACCAGACCGTCATCATGCGCGAGTACTCACGTTTCGCGACCGACGACGACGAGCCCTACTACCCGATCAACACCGACACCGACCGGGTGCTCCTGGCCGGCTACCGGGAGCGCGCCCGGGCGGAGACTTCCCTGGCCAATGTCCTCTTCGGTGGCAGGCTGGGGACCTACCAGTACCTGGATATGCACATGGCCATCGCGAGCGCGTTGAACATGTACGACAACATCCTGGTGCCTCACCTGCGCGACGGTGCGCCGTTGAAGGCTCCGGGCGCCGACGAAAGCAGCACAGCATGAGCGAGATCCCATCCGGGCCGATCGCTGCGGATGAGTCCCGGGCGGTCAGCCTGCTGGCGAGAGTGATCCTGCCTCGCCCGGGCGAACCGCTTGATGTGCGCAAGCTCTACGTCGAGGAGTCCGATACGAACGCTCGTCGCGCCCATGCCGGCAGCCGCACGGAGTTGCAGATCGGCGCGGAGTCCGAAGTGTCCTTCGCCACCTACTTCAATGCATTTCCGGCGAGCTACTGGCGACGCTGGTCGACACTGGATTCGGTGGTTCTGCGGGTCGAGTTGACCGGTGCCGCCCGAGTGGACGTCTACCGTTCCAAGGCCACCGGTGCGCGCATAAGTGTCGGCGGTGGCCAAATCGCCAGCCATGACGAATTTGCCCGGGCCGCAATGGAATTCGAGATTGGACTTGAGCCCTTCGAGGACGGTGGCTGGATCTGGTTTGATATCACCACCGACGCCGAATCCACCATGCACAGTGCCGCCTGGTACGCACCGGTTCCGGCCCCCGGGCGGGCCAATATCGCCGTTGGCATCCCGACCTTCAATCGCCCCGCGGACTGCGTCAGCGCCCTGCGCGCTCTGACCTCGGACGCCTTGGTGGATGAGGTGATCGGCTCGGTGATCGTTACCGACCAGGGCACCGACAAGGCCGCCGTGCATCCGGGCTTCGATGCCGCGGCCGCCGCACTCGGCCGACGGCTGGCGGTGCACAATCAACCGAATCTCGGTGGTTCGGGGGGCTATAGCCGGGTGATGTACGAGGCGTTGAAGAACACCGATTGCGAACAAATTTTGTTCATGGATGATGACATTCGGATCGAACCGGATTCCATCCTGCGGGCCCTGGCGCTTAGCCGCTTCGCGAAGGTGCCCACGCTCATCGGTGGTCAGATGCTTAATCTTCAGGAGCCGTCACACCTGCATGTCATGGGTGAGGTGATCAACCGGGCCAATTTCATGTGGACCAACGCGCCGCACACCGCCTACGACCACGACTTCGCTAGATATCCCCTCGCCGGCGACGACGAGGAAGGCTACAGCGCGCTTCTGCACCGGCGGATCGACGTCGACTACAACGGCTGGTGGATGTGTCTGATCCCGCGTGCGGTGGCTGAGGAACTGGGCCAGCCACTGCCTTTGTTCATCAAGTGGGACGACGCCGATTACGGATTGCGTGCCGGAGAGCACGGCTACCCGACCGTGACCATGCCCGGCACGGCGATCTGGCACATGGCGTGGAGCGACAAGGACGATGCGATCGATTGGCAGGCCTACTTTCACCTTCGCAACCGGCTCGTGGTGTCCGCGCTGCACTGGGATGCACCGGTCCGCGGATTGCTCGTCAGTTCATGGAAGGCAACGCTAAAACATCTTCTCTGCCTTGAGTACTCGACAGTCGCAATCCAGAATGAAGCAATTGCCGACTTCCTGGCCGGGCCAGAACACCTTTTTTCCATTCTGGAATCGGCCCTGCCGGAGGTCCGCGCGATGCGACAGCAATACCCGGACGCGGTGGTCCTCCCCGGAGCCACCGCCCTGCCTGCGCCGAGTGGGAGAACCCGGGTCCATAAACCGCCGGTTGCCCCACCGGCCGTCGGTCTTCGGTTGATTCGGGGTCTGATCCACCAACTCCGGAGGGAGAATCCGGACCATCACCAGCGGCCACAACTCAACGTGCCCACCCAGGATGCCCGGTGGTTCCTGCTGTGCAAGGTGGACGGCGTGACGGTCACCACGGCTGACGGCCGCGGCGTGGTCTACCGCCAACGCGACCGCGCGAAGATGTTCGAGCTGCTGCGCGCATCGCTGCGCCAGCACGTCCTGCTGGCCCGGAACTACGACCGGATGCGCAAGGTTTACCGCGAGGCGCTGCCGGTGCTGTCAAGCCAGCAGAAGTGGGAGACCGTGCTGTTGGACGAATCGTCGGTCGGTGCCTGAGTTCAACGGTCCGCTGACCGGCGAGGCGGTCGCCAGTCCGCCGACCGGTGAGATAGCGGCTTTGGTCAGGGTGCAATCGATGCTTTCCGGGCCGACAGTGGTGCGGGTCGCTCGGGGCTTGTCGCACTTCGGTGAGCACGCTGCGGGTTGGGTCGGCCTATCGGCCGTCGGTGCAGTGGCCGCGCCCGGGCGACGCCGTGAGTGGCTGGTGGTCGGGGTGGCCTCGGTGGCCGCGCATGCTGCTTCGATAGTGATCAAGCAGGCCGTGCGACGCAAGCGGCCACACCACCGGGACGTCGAGGTCAAAGTTGACACGCCCAGCTCGCTGAGCTTTCCGTCGGCGCACGCCACCTCCACGACGGCGGCGGCGTTGCTGCTGTGCCGCGCCACCCGGTCGCCGTACCCGCTGGCACTGGTCCCGCTGATGGCCGTGTCGCGTCTGGTACTCGGCGTGCACTACCCGAGCGACGTGCTCAGCGGAATCATCGTGGGTGCTGCGGTCGCGCAGACTTCTGCCAAACTCGCCGGTCCCGGTAAGGGCTCGCCGGCCCCGGTAAGGGAAGGTCACGTGAGCGAACATGAGTGACACCCGGGTAGCCGGGCCGCCGAGCAATCTCCTCGCCGGCGTCATCAAAGCGATCCGGCCTCGTCAGTGGGTTAAAAACCTGCTGGTACTGGCCGCGCCACTGGCCGCTCTCGGCGGCGACGTCAGCTATGACTATCGCGATGTCGCATTACGGGTGGCAGTCGCGTTCGTGGTGTTCTGTATGGCGGCCTCGGCCATTTATCTCGTCAATGACGCACGCGACGTGGAGGCGGACCGGGCACATCCGACCAAACGTTTTCGCCCAATCGCCGCAGGTGTGCTGCCGGTCGGTCTGGCCTACGGCTTGGCGACGGTGCTGGGGGTGGCATGTCTGGCGATCTCATGGTGGCTGACCCCTCAACTGGCTCTGGTGATGGCGGTGTACCTGGTGATCCAGTTGGCCTACTGCTTTGGACTCAAACATCAAGCGGTGCTTGACATCTGCATCGTCTCGTCGGGTTTCCTGATCCGCGCGATCGCCGGTGGCGTCGCCGCGGGGATCCCGCTGTCGCAGTGGTTTTTAATGGTGATGGCGTTTGGATCCCTGTTCATGGCCGCCGGTAAGCGCTATGCCGAGCTACAACTGGCCGAACGCACCGGAGCCAAGATCCGCAAGTCCCTGGAGAGCTACACCAGCACCTACCTGACCTTCGTCTGGACCCTCTCGGCGACCGCAGTGGTGCTCTGTTACGGACTGTGGGCATTCGAGCAGGACGGCAACACCGGATCCTGGTTCGTGGTCTCGGTGATCCCGTTCACGGTTGCCATCCTGCGGTACGCCGTCGATGTCGACGGCGGCATGGCGGGCGAACCGGAGGAGATCGCCCTGCGCGACCGGGTGCTGCAACTGCTGGCACTGACCTGGATCGGAACCGTCATTGCCGCCGTCGTTCTCGGTTAGCGTGTCGGCTGCTGGACCCGACCGACTCCACACCACCTCGCCGCGACTTCGTTCGGGTCGGCGAGGGTGGCCTGGCTTCCCCGTGACCCCGTTGACCCGGATCAGCCGAGGGATCGCCGTGGCGACGGTGGCCCTGTTGTGGGCGTGGGGTGCGTGGCAGCGGCGCTGGATCGCCGATGACGGCCTGATCGTGTTGCGGACGGTCCGTAACCTGCTGGCGGGGAACGGACCGGTGTTCAACCCCGGCGAACGGGTCGAGTCCAACACCTCCACAGCGTGGACCTACCTGATGTACTCCGGCAGCGTGGTCGGCGGTCCGATGCGATTGGAGTACGTGGCGCTGGCGCTCGCGCTGGCTCTGAGTGTGGCCGGCGTGATCATGGTCATGTTCGGCACGGCCCGGCTGCTGGCGCCCGGCCTGGGTGATCGTCGTGCACTCATTCTTCCGGCCGGGGCCCTGGTTTACATCGCGATCCCGCCGGCGCGGGACTTCGCCACCTCCGGTCTGGAGAACGGTCTGGTCACGGCATGGCTTGGTCTGCTCTGGTGGATGATGGTGTGCTGGGCGCAAGCCGGGAATGGTTCTGGGGCGCAGCCGGGTCCGCGAGGACGGTTCGTCGCGGCGCTGGCTTTCGTGGCCGGGCTCAGCGTTCTGGTGCGCCCGGAGTTGGCGCTCATCGGCGGACTTGCGCTGGTGATGATGCTGGTCGCGACCCGCGACCGGCGGCTGCGGTTGGTGATCGTGCTGGCCGGCGGACTGGTGCCGGTCGGATACCAGATTTTCCGGATGGGCTACTACGGACTCCTGGTGCCACAGACCGCGCTGGCCAAAGACGCCTCCGGTAGCAAGTGGAGCCAGGGCCTGACCTATCTGGGCAACTTCGCCGCGCCCTACGCACTGTGGGTACCGGCGATTCTTTTGATGGCGCTGGCGCTGGTGCTCTCGATCGGTCGCGGCGCCGCGCAGCGCGGGCCGCGTGGCGGCGGACTCGCCCGGCGGGTCCGAAGCCCAGCCGCCGTCGTCGTGTTCATGACGCTTAGCGGAGTGTTGCAGGCGCTGTATTGGATTCGTCAGGGCGGTGACTTCATGCACGGGCGGGTGTTACTGGCACCGGTGTTTTGTCTGCTGGCGCCAGTCGCGGTGATCCCGATCATGGTTCCGCAGGGCAGCTTTTTTGTCCGCGAGCGGGGCTACCTGCTGGGTGGGACGGCCGCGGCGTTGTGGCTGGCACTGGCGGGCTGGGCGTTGTGGGCGGCCAACTCGCCGGGCATGGGTGCCGATGCCACCAGGGTGACCTACTCCGGAATCGTCGACGAGCGTCGGTTCTACTCCCAGGCCACCGGCCATGCCCATCCATTGACCGCAGCCGATTATCTCGACTACCCGCGAATGCGATCGGTTCTGGTTGCGCTCAACAACACTCCTGACGGCGCTCTGCTGCTTCCGTCTGGGAATTACGACGTGTGGGATGTGGTGCCCGCGCTCCCGCCCTCGCCGCCGCCCCCCGGAACGTCGATGGACAGCTGGCGTCGCCAGGTCGCCCCGCACACAATTTTTTTCACCAACCTCGGCATGGTCGGCATGAATGTCGGTCTCAACACCCGCGTCATCGATCAGATCGGGCTCGTCAATCCGTTGGCTGCCCATACGGCGCGCTTGGGGGATGCCCGCATCGGCCATGACAAGAACCTCTTCCCGGACTGGGCGGTGGCCGAAGGACCGTGGCTCAAGGAGCGTCCCTACATCCCCGAGTATCTCGATGAGGGGTGGATCACCGAGGCCGGTGTGGCGCTGGGGTGCCCGGAGACCGCGGAGAGGTTTGAGTCGATCCGCGAGCCGATGAGTTGGCCGAGGTTTATCGGCAATCTGAATCGCGCCCTGGATTTCACCCGCTACCGGATCGACCGGGTTCCCAGATACGAACTCCTGCGCTGCGGACTGCCCGAACCCCCTTCCCAGGACCCCCCCTATACCGGACTCCCGGCGACCGGTCCGTGAGCGGCCGCCGCAAACTCAGGGGCATCGCCGTCATTACCGGAACTGCAGACTGGTGGGTGTGATTCACTACATTTCGGCGTCCGGTCGGACTACCGACCGAACGGGCCGGGATAATTTGAGGTGAGGTGTGCGTGAGCAATCTGATGAAACTCTTCCGGGTGCTCGGTGCCGCCGTCGTGGTGCTGGGCGGGTGGGGCGCCACGGCACCGGCCGCCACCGCGGCAGGCGTCGAGTACCTGATGGTGCCGTCGGCCGCGATGGGCCGTGACATTCCGGTGGCTTTCCAGGGCGGCGGTCCGCGTGCGGTGGTGCTCCTGGACGCCTTCAACGCCGCCCCCGACGTCAGTAACTGGGTGACGGTGGGCAACGCAATGGGAACCCTCGGAGGCCGGGGACTGTCGGTAGCAGCTCCGGCCGGCGGTGCGTACAGCCTCTACACCAACTGGGAGCGTGACGGCAGCAAGCAGTGGGAGACCTTCCTCGCCGATGAACTGCCCAACTGGCTGGCGGCAAACAAAGGTCTCGCCCCCAGCGGTCACGGCATCGTCGGAGCGTCGCAGGGTGGACTGGGCGCGGTGACCATGGCCGCCTTCCACCCCGACCGCTACAGCTTCGCCGGGTCGATGTCGGGATTCCTCACCCCGTCCAACACTCAACTCAATGGGGCGATCTCCAACGGCATCAATGCCAGCGGCGCGGTCGTCGAGGCGATGTACGGTGCCCCGCAATTGGGCCGCTGGAAGTTCCGCGATCCCAACGTGCATGCCAATCTGTTGGTGGCCAACAACACCCGGCTGTGGGTGTACAGCCCGCAGGCAGTCACCTGCACCGACCCTGCTGCGATGATCGGCTTTTGCGCTCAGGCGCAGGGCAGCAACCGGACCTTTTACGCGCACTACCGTGGCCTCGGCGGAAAGAACGGTTATTTCGACTTCCCCGCCGCGGGCAACCATGACTGGGGGAGCTGGTCGGCTGCGCTGGGCGCCTTGGCGAACGACGTCGCGGCGGCGATCCAATAGCGAACGTTTCGGGGAAAACCGTTAGCTATCCGCAACCCCACGTTGGTGTGGTCACCTTCGCCGAACCGGTACTGTAGAGCCGTGCCAGGCCCGTTCAGCGGTTCGCTCAGCAAACTTTTAGCCCCGGGTGGACAAATCCCCGTGGCTCCGTCCCGAGTCGTGGTGATGGCGGGCCTCCTCGCCCCGGTGGCCTGGCTCCTCGCAGGATGTGGTTCGGGAGCGGATCTGATGAGCACCGTGGCGCTGCCCTCCGAGCAGGCCGCCGATTCGGGCGAACGCGTTGCGATGGAGGATTCGCCGGAGTCGGGCCCGCAACCGGCCACCCTGGAACTGACCCCGGCCCAGCGCGGCTACCTCGACGACCTGGCCGACGCCGGGGTCAACCCGCCCAGCCAGTTGCGCGCCCTGAGTATCGGTTCCTATGTTTGCCAGGCCAGTGCCGCCGGGCAGAGCCCCCAGGCGGTCCGCGATTACGTTGCGCCGATGGTGCGCAGCGATGTCGCCGACGCGATCGCCTCGGCGCCGCAGTCGGCCTCCGTCATCGCGGCTGATGCCACCATCGACAACTACATTCGCATCGCCGGCCAGCGGCTCTGCTGAGATATGGCAGGAAAATCCCGAAAGACGGACCGGCGCCGGCGCCACCGCATCCTCGCTCTGATCGCCGCGGGCGCGGTTGCCGTCGTGGTGGCGCTGGTGGTGGTGATCATCGTGATTGTCTTGCGGCGGCCCGAACCGGCGACGACGGCCATCCCGCCGACGGCCGTGCCGCCCAGCAGCCAGCAGGAGCGCAAGCCGCGACCGGCATTCCAGGACGCCAGCTGTCCTGACGTCGAGATGATCGCGATTCCGGGCACCTGGGAGTCCTCACCGACCGATGACCCGCTCAATCCGATCCAGTTTCCGATTGCGTTGCTGCTCAACGTCTCGCGACCGATCATGGATCAATTCGGCCGTGACCGGGTTCAGGTGTACACGGTCCCCTACACCGCTCAGTTCGGAAATCCGCTGTCGGCGGACAAGCAAATGTCCTACAACGACAGCCGTGCCGAGGGTACCCGGGCCGCCGTCGCGGCCATGACGGCGATGAACGACCGCTGTCCGTTGACCAGTTACGTGCTGGTTGGATTCTCCCAGGGCGCGGTGATCGCCGGCGACCTGGCCAGCGATATCGGCAATGGGCGCGGGCCGGTCGACGAGGACCTGGTTCTGGGGGTCACGCTGATCGCCGACGGCCGCCGCCATCCGGGCGAGGGCCGGGAGATCGGGCCCAACCCGCCCGGGCAGGGTGCGGAGATCACACTGGCCGAGGTCCCCACGCTGTCGGCGCTGGGTTTGACGATGAGCGGTCAACGGCCGGGCGGTTTCGGTGCACTCAACAACCGCACCAACCAGATCTGCGCGCGCGGAGATCTGATCTGTGCCGCCCCGCAGTCTGCCTTCAACATCACAAACCTGCCTACGACCCTCGACGTACTTGCCGGAGGGGCCGGCCAACCCGTGCACGCGATGTACAACACGCCGGAGTTCTGGAACCTCGACGGCCTGACGTCGACGTCGTGGACACTGGATTGGGCGCGTGACCTGATCGAGAACGCGCCCCGACCGCCACACGGTTAGCCACGGCGTCGGTTAGCCAATGGGTCGGTGCGTCGTGATTTGGCGCCGGCAGATCAGTGGGACTAACATTAAGAAGACGATAAGAGCAGATGGGCGGCCCGGGACGCTGCCGCGCACGGCGTCCCGAGACTGAGACGCTGCCGCGCACGGCGTCTTGAGACTGGAGTGTGTTGTGACAGGAGAGTGGTATGCCGTTCCATAACCCGTTCATCAAGGACGGACGGATCGTCTTCCCGGAAGGCGCCAGCCTCGTCAAGCACGTTGAGCGGTGGGCAAAGGTTCGCGGAGACAAACTCGCCTATCGGTTTCTGGATTACTCCACCGAACGCGACGGTGTCGCCCACGACCTCCGCTGGGCAGACTTCGGCGCCCGCAACCGTGCCGTCGCGGCCCGACTGCAGCAGGTAACCCAGCCCGGGGATCGAGTGGCGATCCTGTGCCCGCAGAACCTCGAGTACCTCGTCGCGTTCTTCGGCACGCTGTATGCGGGCCGTATCGCGGTGCCGCTGTTCGATCCGTCCGAGCCCGGTCACGTCGGCCGCCTGCACGCGGTTCTGGATAACTGCGCGCCGTCGGCGATTTTGACCACCACCGAAGCCGCCGAAGGCGTGCGCAAGTTCTTCCGGACCCGGCCGGCTGCCGAGCGCCCGCGGGTCATCGCGGTGGACGCGGTACCCGACGAGGTCGGCGCGACATGGGAACCGGTCGACGTCGATCACGAGAGCATCGCCTATCTGCAGTACACCTCGGGATCCACCCGGATCCCGACCGGTGTGCAGATCACCCACCTGAATTTGGCCACCAACGTGGTCCAGGTGATCGAGGCACTCGAGGGAGAAGAAGGCGACCGTGGTGTCAGCTGGCTGCCGTTCTTTCACGACATGGGTCTGATCACCGCACTGTTGTCCCCGATGATCGGCCATTTCTTCACCTTCATGACTCCTGCCGCGTTTGTCCGGAGACCCAGTCGCTGGATTCGGGAGATGGCGCGCAAGCCCTCCGATGAAGGCGGCGTCATCTCGGTGGCACCGAACTTCGCATTTGACCACGCCGCGGCGCGCGGCCTACCGCGAGAGGGCGAGTCCGCCCTGGACCTGTCCAACATCAAGGCGATCCTCAACGGCAGCGAGCCGATATCGGCGGCCACGGTGAGCCGATTCAACGACGCGTTCGTGCCCTTCGGCTTCCCCCCCCGGGCCATCAAACCGTCCTACGGTCTTGCCGAGGCGACCCTGTTCGTTTCCACGACACCTGCCGGTGAAGCACCCAAAATCGTCACCGTCGACCGCGATGAACTCAACGCCCATCGCTTCGTCGAGATCGCCGAAGACTCCACCAACGCGGTCGCCCAGGCATCCGCGGGCAAAGTTGGAATCGCCGAATGGGCGGTGATCGTCGACCATGAGACCGCCAGCGAGCTGCCGGACGGACAGATCGGCGAGATCTGGATCAGTGGTCAGAACATGGGGATCGGCTACTGGAACAAGCCCGAGGAGACCGTGGCGACATTCCAGAACACCCTCAAGTCGCGGACCGATCCGTCTCATGCGCTGGGTGCGACCGACGACGCGACCTGGGTGCGGACCGGAGACCTTGGTGCCTACCACGACGGTGACCTCTACATCACCGGCCGGGTCAAGGATCTCGTCATCATCGACGGTCGCAACCACTATCCGCAGGACCTGGAGTACTCCGCGCAGGAGGCCACCAAGGCACTGCGAACCGGCTACGTAGCGGCATTCTCGGTGCCGGCTAACCTGCTGCCTGACGAGGTGTTCGCCAACGCGCACTCGGGCCTCAAGCGCGACCCACTCGACTCCTCTGAGCAACTGGTTATCGTCGGGGAGCGCTCCGCCGGATCCCACAAGCTCGATGTCGACCCGATCAACGACGCCATCCGCGCGGCGATCGCCGTCCGTCACGGAGTTACCGTGCGTGATGTCCTGCTCACCCCGGCCGGCGCCATCCCGCGGACCTCCAGCGGAAAGATCGGTCGCCGGGCCTGCCGATCGGCTTATCTCGATGGCACTCTGCGTAGCGGAAAGATGGCCAATGCCTTCCCCGACGAGGTGGAATGACCGAAGGCCCCGCCTCTGACTCCACCGCCACAGGTTTACCCGAGCCTGGAGAGCCGGTCGCTGCTGCGCCCGGAGCCGGACTGACTCCCGTTCGTACCGACATGTCTGTGCCCGAGATGCGCGGGTGGCTGCGGGACTGGGTGGCCAACGCCACCGGGCAGTCACCGTCGGCGATCGACGAGTCCACTCCCATGGTGGAACTGGGGCTGTCCTCGCGGGATGCGGTGGCGATGGCCAGCGACATCGAGGACCTCACCGGCGTCACCCTGACCGCGACGGTGGCCTTCCGGCACCCGACGATCGAGGCGTTGGCGACGGTGATCATCGACGGTGAGCCCGAACTCGAGGCAATAGACCCCGATGAGGACTGGTCGCGAACCCGCGATGTGGCCGACATCGCGATCGTCGGTCTGGCCACCCGGTTCCCGGGCGATATGAACACCCCCGACGAAATGTGGCAGGCACTGCTGGAGGGCCGTGACGCCATCACCGATCTGCCGGAAGGGCGCTGGTCGGAGTTCACCGATGAGCCGCGGCTGGCCGAACGGATCGCTAAAGCCCGCACCCGTGGGGGCTATCTGAAGGACCTCAAGGGCTTCGACGCCGAATTCTTCGCGCTGTCGAAGATGGAGGCCGATAACCTCGACCCCCAGCAACGGCTGGCCCTAGAACTGACCTGGGAGGCACTGGAGGGCGCCCACATCCCGGCATCGAGCCTGCGGGGTCGCAGCGTCGGGGTATTCGTCGGCAGTTCCACCAACGATTACAGCTACTTGGCGATGATGGACCCCCGGACCGCGCATCCGTATGCGATCACCGGAACCGCGAGTTCTATCATCGCCAACCGGGTCTCCTACTTCTTCGACTTCCGCGGCCCGTCGGTGGCGGTGGACACCGCGTGCTCGTCGTCGTTGGTGGCGGTTCATTCCGGCGTGCAGGCACTTCGGGCCGGCGAGGCCGACGTGGTGTTGGCCGGTGGGGTGAACGCGCTGGTGACCCCGGCCGTCACCCTCGGGTTCGACGAAGTCGGCGGCGTGCTGGCACCGGACGGGCGGATCAAGTCGTTCTCCTCCGATGCCGACGGTTATGCCCGTTCCGAGGGTGCGGGGATGCTGGTCCTCAAGCGACTCGAGGACGCCCGCCGCGACGGCGACGAAATCCTCGCCGTGATCGCCGGCAGTGCGGTCAACCACGATGGCCGATCCAACGGACTGCTCGCGCCCAACCCCGACGCTCAGGCGGACGTGTTGCGCCGGGCCTACCGTGATGCCGGGATCAATCCGCGCACCGTCGATTACATCGAAGCGCATGGCACCGGCACGATCCTCGGCGACCCGATCGAGGCGGACGCACTCGGCCGAGTCGTAGGCCGGGGCCGTGATGCCGATCAACCCGCACTGCTGGGCGCGGTCAAGTCCAATGTGGGCCACTTGGAGTCCGCGGCCGGTGCGGCAAGCCTGGCCAAGGTCGCACTGGCGTTGCACCACAACAAGATTCCAGCATCTATTAATTACGCCGGACCCAATCCCTACATCGACTTCGACGCCGTCCGACTCCGGGTTGTCGAGAATGCCACCGACTGGCCCCGATACAGCGGACATGCCATCGCCGGCGTCTCCGGCTTCGGGTTCGGCGGCGCCAACGCGCATCTGGTTCTGCGCGAAGTCCTACCCGAGGATCTGGTCGAACCTGAAGCCGAACCCGAGGCCCTCCCCGTGTCGGCCCCCGCACTCGAGGCTGACGCGGTGTTTGTGGGTGGCGTCCGGATGGACGAGTACGGCGAGTTCATCGATGATGACGACGATGGATACGGTGCGGGCGCTTATCGCGCGGACGACGACGCTGAACCCGCCCTTCCCGGCCTGACGGACGAGGCTTTGCGGCTGCTTGTGGTTGCCCGCGAGGAAATCGATTCGGAGGAAGTTTCTGTTCCTGTTGTGCCGCTAGCTGTTTCAGGTTTTCTGACGTCGCGGAAGAAGGCGACCGCGGCGGAGTTAGCCGACTGGATCGACGGTCCGGCTGGCCGGTCCTCCTCGCTCGAGTCGATCGGCCGATCACTGTCGAGGCGTAATCACGGCCGCTCCCGGGCAGTCGTGATGGCCCACGATCACGACGAGGCCGTCAGGGGTCTGCGGGCGATAGCCGAAGGAAAAACGAGTCCGCTGGTCTACAGCGCCGATGGTCCGGTCACCAATGGCCCGGTCTGGGTCCTGGCCGGCTTCGGTGCTCAGCACCGCAAGATGGGCAAGAGCCTGTACCTGCGCGACGAGATCTTCGCTGAGTGGATGAACAAGGTCGACGCCCTGATCCAGGATGAACTCGGTTACTCGATCGTGGAATTGATCCTTGATGACACCCAGGACTTCGGTATCGAGACGACACAGGTCACCATCTTCGCCATCCAGGTGGCTCTGGGGGAGTTGTTGCGCCATCATGGTGCGAAACCCGCTGCGGTAGTGGGTCAATCGCTTGGTGAGGCGGCCGCGGCTTACTTCGCCGGTGGGCTGTCGCTGTCGGACGCGACGCGAACCATCTGTGCGCGGTCGCACCTCATGGGTGAGGGCGAGGCGATGCTGTTCGGCGAGTACATCCGCCTGATGGCGTTGGTTGAGTACTCGGCCGAGGAGATCGCCGCGGTATTCACCGACTTCCCCGATCTTGAGGTGTGCGTTTACGCCGCACCGTCTCAGACCGTGATCGGCGGCCCGCCTGAACAGGTGGATGCGATCATTTCCCGGGCCGAGGCGGAAGGAAAGTTTGCTCGCAAGTTCGCGACGAAGGGCGCCAGTCACACCACCCAGATGGATCCACTACTGGGCGAGTTGGCGGCGGAGTTGCAGGGCATCGCGCCGCGTCCATTGACGACCGGCTACTTCTCCACGGTGCACGAGGGCAGCTACATCCGGCCCGGTGGCGAGCCGATCCACGAGGTCGACTACTGGAAGAAAGGCCTGCGCCACAGTGTCCACTTCACCCAGGGCATCCGTAACGCCGTCGACAGCGGCTACACCACCTTCCTGGAACTGGCGCCCAACCCGGTGGCCCTCATGCAGGTTGGTCTCACCACGGCGGCCGCGGGGCTACACGATGCTGCGCTGATCGCCACCCTCGCCCGTAAGGAGGACGAGGTTGCCTCGGTACTGGCGGCGATGGCGCAACTATTTACCTACGGCCACGACCTGGATTTCGCGACGCTGTTCACCCGCGCGGCGGGGCCAGAGGACTACGCGGACATTCCGCCGACGCGGTTCACCCGCAAGCCCCATTGGCTCAACGCACACTTTTCAGCGGACGGGTCCGGGCTCATCCCGGGCACGCATGTCGCGATGCCAGACGGCCGGCACGTCTGGGAATACGCGCCGCAGGGTCCGACTGACCTGGCTCTACTGGTGAAGTCGGCCGCGGTTCAGGTGCTTCCGGACGCTGCGCTGGCCGCCTCTGAGCAGCGGGCGATTCCCGGCGAGGGCGCCCGTTTGGTGACAACGCTCACTCGGCACCCCGGTGGAGCTTCAGTGCAGGTGCACGCCCGCATCGATGAATCGTTCACGCTGGTCTACGACGCGGTCGTCAGTCGGTCCGCATCGGCGGGCTCGACCCTGCCTGCCGCGGTGGCCACCGGTGTCGCGGTCAGCGTGCACGTCGCTGATCCGGTCGGGGTCGCGCCCGTCGACGAGGCCGAGATCCTGCACGACACCCTGGCCGCGGGCGCGGGCGTGGGCGGCAGCCTGGGTAAGTGGTCTCCTGACTCGGGCGAGACGGTGCATGACCGGTTGTCCACGATTGTTGGCAGCGCGATGGGTTATGAGCCCGAGGACCTTCCGTGGGAAGTTCCGCTGATAGAACTCGGGTTGGATTCGCTGATGGCGGTGCGCATCAAGAACCGGGTGGAGTACGACTTCGACCTGCCGCCGATCCAACTAACGGCCGTTCGCGACGCGAATCTCTATGCGGTCGAGAAGCTCATCGCCTATGCCATCGAGCACCGCGATGAGGTCCAGGACCTGCATGAGCATCAGAAGACGCTCACTCCCGAGCAGTTGGCGGCCGAGCAGGCCGCGATCGCCGCCGGTGAGATCCCACCGGAGTTGGCCGAGAAACTCGCCGCCAAGCATCCGGAGGCCGCCGTTCCGCCGCCGCCGACCGGGCCCGACATCCCGCTGCCGCCGACGGATCCGGCCGGCCCCGCCGCGACCGCGGTTCCGGCGGAATCGGCGGCCGCCGCCGCTGCGAGTGTCCTCACCCAGCAGGCGGTCATCGACGCGCTGGGCACCGATGTTCCGCCCCGGGAGGCCGCTGAGCGGATCACCTTCGCCACCTGGGCGATCGTCACCGGCCGCTCGCCGGGCGGCATTTTCAACGCGCTGCCGCAGATCGACGAGGCAACCGCCGTCAAGATCGCGGCCCGGCTCACGGAGCGCGCCGAGGGCACCGTCACCGTCGAGGATGTCAGGTCCGCCACGACCATCGAGGAACTTGCCACCGCCGTTCGCGAGCATCTCGAGTCTGCAGAACTCGACGGTTTCGTCCGGACCATCCGGGCGCCGAGAGACGGCACCCGGCGGGTACCGGTTTTCGTGTTTCATCCCGCGGGCGGCTCGACGGTCGTCTATGAACCGCTGCTCAAGCGGTTGCCGCCGGATACCCCGATGTACGGATTGGAACGGGTCGAGGGATCCATCCCCGAACGGGCCGCGCAGTACGTGCCCAAGCTGATGGAGATCGGCGGAACCGGACCCTTCATCCTCGTCGGTTGGTCACTCGGCGGCGTGCTGGCCTACGCTTGCGCGATCGGTCTCAAACAGGCTGGCGCCGACGTCGCCTTCGTCGGACTGATCGACGCAGTGCGCGCCGGCGAGGAAATCCCACAGACGAAAGAGGAGATCCGCGCCCGCTGGGATCGCTACGCCCTGTTCGCCCAGCGAACCTTCAACGTCGAAATTCCGGAGATTCCCTATGAGCACCTGGAGAACCTCGACGACGAGGGCCAGGTGCGTTTCGTCCTCGACGCGGTCAAGGCAAGCGGGGCCAACATCCCCGGCGGAATCATCGAACACCAGCGCACGTCGTATTTGGACAACCGGGCCATCGACACCGTCGAGATCGAGAACTATGACGGTCACGTGACCCTCTACATGGCCGACCGCTACCACGACGACGCCATCATGTTCGAGCCGCGCTACGGCACCCGCATGCCCGACGGTGGCTGGGGCCAGTACGTCTCCGATCTGGAGGTGGTGCCGATCGGTGGGGAACATATCCAGGTGATCGATGAGCCCTACATCGCCAAAGTGGGTGCTCACCTCAGCGAGGCGATCAACTGCATTCAAAGCGATGCCCTCGACGATGAGGAGGCGCGGGAGAAGTGACCGAGAAGACCACCGCCGAGTTGCTGGCTGAGTTGCGCGTGAAGCTGGACCTGGCATCGGAACCCGGCGGTGCGACCGCGGCCGCCAAGCGCGACAAACGCGGGATTCTCAGTGCCCGGGCCCGGATCCACGCCCTGCTCGACCCGGGTAGCTTCCTAGAGATCGGTGCATTGGCCAAAACCCCGGGTGATCCCAACGCTCTCTTCGGTGACGGGGTGGTCACCGGGCACGGCACCATCAACGGCCGCCCGATCGGCGTCTTCTCCCACGACCAGACCGTGTTCGGTGGCTCGGTGGGGGAGATGTTCGGCCGCAAGGTGGCCCGCCTGATGGAGTGGGTCGCCATGGTGGGTTGCCCGATCGTCGGCATCAACGACTCCGGCGGCGCCAGGATCCAGGACGCGGTCACCTCGCTGGCCTGGTACGCCGAACTGGGCCGCCGTCACGAGCTTCTGTCAGGTGTTGTGCCACAGATCTCGATCATCCTGGGCAAGTGCGCCGGCGGCGCGGTGTATTCACCTATCCAAACCGATCTGGTGGTCGCGGTACGCGACCAGGGCTACATGTTCGTCACCGGTCCCGACGTAATCAAGGACGTCACCGGTGAGGACGTCACTCTGGATGAACTCGGCGGTGCCGACAGTCAGGCCCGATACGGCAACATCCACCAGGTTGTGGATTCGGAGCAAGACGCCTTCCAGTACGTGCGGGATTTCCTGGAATTCGTGGCGCCCAACACATTCGACGACGCTCCGGTGATCAACCCCGGACTGGAGCCTGAGATCACCCCGGCGGACCTCGAACTCGATCAGATTGTTCCCGATGCCGACAACACGGCCTACGACATGCACGACATTCTGGTGCGGATCTTCGATGACGGTGACTTCCTCGACGTCGCGGCTCAGGCCGGCCAGGCAATGATCACCGGGTTCGCGCGGGTCGATGGGCGGCCGGTCGGAATTGTGGCCAACCAGCCAATGATGATGTCGGGGGCAATCGACATCGAGGCTTCCGACAAGGCGGCCCGCTTCGTGCGGTTCTGCGATTCGTTCAATGTGCCACTGGTGTTCGTCGTTGACACCCCTGGTTTCCTGCCCGGGGTCGAGCAGGAGCGCAACGGCATCATCAAGCGAGGTGGCAGGTTCCTTTACGCCGTTGTCGAGGCGGATGTTCCGAAGGTGACCATCACCGTCCGCAAGTCCTACGGCGGGGCGTACGCGGTGATGGGATCCAAACAGTTGACAGCTGACCTGAACCTGGCCTGGCCTACCGCGCGGATCGCCGTCATTGGCGCCGACGGAGCCGCTCAACTGTTGGTCAAGAGGTTCCCCGATCCCACCGCTCCCGAGGTACAGAAGATCCGCGCTGAGTTCATCGAGGGCTACAACCTCAACATGGCGATTCCCTACATAGCCGCCGAACGCGGCTTCATCGATGCCGTCATCGAACCGCACCAGACCCGGCTGATGCTGCGCAAGGCCATGAAACTCCTAAGGGACAAGCAGATTCAGCGCGTGGTGCGTAAACATGGGCTGATCCCGATCTGATGGCACCAGATTCGACGGCTACCCAGTCACGGCTCTACATCTTCCCCCACACCGGTGGTTCGGCCGATTTCTATGTACCGTTCGCCCGAGCCTTCACCGGCGGTACGAAATGCGTGGCGGTGCAGTACCCGGGTAAGCGGGCCGGCAGGGATCTGTCGAAGTACACCAGCATCCCGGAAATGGCTGATCGTCTCTGTGCGATGCTCAAACCTGAGCAGGCACCGGCGGGTGAGGTGGCATTTTTCGGGCACAGCATGGGAGCGCTGTTGGCCTTTGAGGTCGCATTGCGTTTCGAGCAGGCGGGCAACCCCATCACCGCTTTGTTCGTCTCCGCGTCTGCCGCGCCCGGCCTGTTGCGCCGTATCGCCAATCTGCAAGGCTCGGATGCACATCTGTTGAGCATGATCAGCACGGTGACGGGCGCCAATCCCGAATTCCTCAACGACGAACAGTTCGCCGCGACGATCCTGCCCACTCTGCGCGGCTTGAAAGCCGTGACGGCCTACGAAAGCCCACCTGAGGCGAAGGTGTCCTGCCCGATCCATGCCCTGATGGCAGACGACGACGAGTTGGGTACCGAGGAATTGATGGCGCCATGGCGCGATCGCACCACCGCAGGCTTCGACCTCACCGTGTTCGCCGGCGGCCACTTCTACATCAACGCGAATCTGCCGGAACTGTCTCACTGGGTGGAAGAGCGTATGCGGTTGGCGAGTGACGCCGCGCCAAGCTGAGATTAAGCTGAGGGCTGAAGAGGCGGCCGGTAACTGTTTGCCGCGCAAGTCCTCATTTTTGCTGAACTCAGCCTGTGCTTCGGGTAAGCGTGGGATAAATACAAAGCTCAAGAAGAATTTGAGGAGGAGTGTGATCGGCACGCAGCACCGGGCCAGCTAACTCGATAAGTGTGCTCGTTTGCACCCTCTCCGCTGAATTCCTTCCACCGGTCGCGGCATGTATTACACTAAGCTGATAGATTGGGGGAGCAGCGAGAGCTCAGAGTCGAGAACTCGCGCGCTTAGATTTCGGCTCGAGCCCGTCTTTCGACGAGGCCCAGTTTGTGTTCGGTCGCCCCCGGGAAATGTCCCGGAATCCCCATTCGGCCGACCACACCTTAAGCGAAGAGGTTGCACTCGATATGTCGATGACCGATGTTTCCCTGCCTGCCCTGCTCCTGCGGCGCGCCACCGAGACCCCGGACGCCCCCGCGTACATCTTCATGGACCCGGAGGTGACCGGCACCGGCGAGGCCGAGACCCTGACCTGGTCGCAGCTGTACCGGAAGTCCCTGGTCCTGGCCGACGAACTGCGTCTGCACGGCACCCCCGGTGATCGGGCGGCCATCATGGCACCGCAGGGCCTCGACTACGTTGTCTCCTTCCTCGGAGCATTGCAGGCCGGATTCATCGCCGTTCCGTTGTCCGTACCGCAGTTCGGCGTGCACGACCAACGGGTGGCCTCCGCGCTGGAGGACAGCATGCCGGTGGTGCTGCTGACCACCTCGGCTGCGGTCGGCGACGTCCACAAGTACGCCTCCGGCCAGGCCGGTCGGCCTGCGCCGGGCGTCATCGAGGTCGATCTTCTCGATTTTGATGAAACCCGGGTGGTGGCAACCACCGACCATTCCCGCCCGGGAGCGGCGTATCTGCAGTACACCTCGGGTTCGACTCGTACCCCCGCCGGCGTGGTCGTCTCCCACCGCAACGTGACCCAGAACGTCGAACAGGTGATGCAGGATTACTTCGGCACCACCACGCTGCCCGAGGCGACCACGGTCGTTTCTTGGCTGCCGTTCTTCCACGACCTCGGCCTGGTCATGGGTGTTTGCTCACCACTGGTGACGGGGCGCAAGGCGGTGCTGCTGAGTCCGCTGGCATTCCTGCTCAAGCCCGCATGCTGGGTTCAACTAATGGCCAAGCACCCGCACTGCTTCTCGGGCGCACCGAACTTCGCCTTCGAACTCGCGGCACGGCGGACCTCCGATGCCGATATGGAGGGACTCGACCTGAGCAGGGTCCACGTGATCCTCAGCGGTGCTGAGCGTGTGCACTCCGCGACGGTCAATCGGTTCATCGACCGCTTCGCTAAATTCGGTCTCAAGGACCGGGTGGTCCAGCCGTCCTATGGCTTAGCCGAGGCGACGTTGTACGTGGCCACCCCGGACGTCAACGATCCGGTCCGCACCGCGCACTTTGACCTCGAGCGACTCGCGGCGGGCGTTGCGCAACGCTGCGAGGCCGGCCACGACGCCAGCACGGAATTGGTCACCTACGGTCCGCCGCGGGCCTACCCGGTCCGCATCATCGATCCGGAGACGGGGATCGAGAAGCCCGAAGGCTCGATCGGTGAGATCTGGGTGCGTGGCGATAATGTGGCACTGGGCTACTGGCACAAGCCCGAGTTGACCAACCGGATGTTCGGCGCGCAGATCACCCAACCTTCGCCGGGCACACCCGCCGGGCCGTGGCTGCGCACCGGTGACCTGGGCGTGCTGTCGGAAGGCGAGCTTTTCATCATGGGCCGACTCAAGGACCTGCTGATCGTCGACGGCCGCAACCACTACCCCGATGACATTGAGTCCACCATCCGGGAGATCACCGGTGGCCGCGTGGCCGCGATCGCCGTTGACCGCGACACCAGCGAGAACCTGGTCGCTATCGTCGAGGTCAAACCTGTACGTGACAATGAGCAGGACTCGCAGATGAATTCTGTCAGCCGCGCCGTGAAGTCGGCGATCTGGAAGGAGCACAATCTGCGGGTCGGTGACCTCGTTCTGGTTTCGCCCGGTTCAATCCCTATCACCACCAGCGGCAAAATCCGACGGTCATCGTGTGCCGATCTTTACCGCGACGGCGAGTTCAACCGGTTAGATATAGCGGTATGACCTCTGAGGGAGACGCCCACGCCGAACTTCGCGGTTGGCTGGTCGACTACCTCATCACGAACCTCGCCTGCGATCCCGCGGAGATTGACCTCGATGCCCCGTTCAACGAGCTTGGCGTGGGGTCGCGAGACTCCGTGGTTTTGTCCGGTGAACTGTCCGAGCACCTCGGTCAGTTGGTATCACCGGTGGACTTTTGGCAAAACCCGACGATCAACTCGCTGACTGAAGCGCTGTTGAACCCCGACGCGGAGATGGCGGGCGCTGCCGAGGGCCTCGCCGGTGGTTCGACGAACGAGCCGATCGCGGTGATCGGCCTGGGCTGTCGGCTGCCGGGAGATATTCACGGTCCGGACGAATTGTGGGATTTCCTTGCTGCCGGTCGCTCGGCGGTATCGACCGTGCCCGAGGGTCGGTGGCAGGCGTTCGAAGACGGTACGCCGAAGACCGCGGACGCGATAGCGCAGACCACGCAGTGGGGCTCGTTCCTGAATGACGTCGATGCCTTCGACGCGGATTTTTTCGGCATCACGCCGCGCGAAGCCGACCGGATCGATCCACAGCAGCGTCTTCTGCTCGAAGTCACTGTTGAGGCTTTGGAGCACGCCGGTATCCCAGCCGAAACCCTCCAGCGATCCGAGACCGGGGTTTTCGTCGGTTCGTGCGTGAGCGAGTACGGCTACCTCGCCTCGCGTGACCTCAGCACGATCGATGCCTGGACCGGCACGGGCGGTGCCCTGAGCATCATCGCCAACCGGCTGTCCTACTTTCTGGATCTCCGCGGCCCGTCGCTCACGGTCGACACTGCCTGCTCGTCGTCACTGGTAGCGGTGCATCTGGCCTGCCAGAGCCTGCGCATGGGTCAATCGGAACTCGCGATTGCCGGCGGCGTGAACTTGATCCTCTCGCCGGTGGTGACACGCAGCTTCGATGCCGCCGAAGCAATGTCGCCCACCGGTGCCTGCCACTCCTTCGACGCCGCCGCCGACGGCTTCGTCCGCGGCGAAGGCTGCGGCGTCGTGGTGCTCAAACGCCTCTCCGATGCACTTCGCGACGGCAACCAGGTGCTGGCCGTCGTGCGCGGCTCGGCGGTCAATCAGGATGGTCGCTCCAACGGTCTGATGGCACCGAACCCGGCCGCCCAGGCCGCGGTGTTACGTGCGGCGTGCACCGATGCCGGCGTGCCGCCATTAGAGATCGACTACGTCGAGGCGCACGGCACCGGCACATTACTTGGCGATCCCATTGAAGCGCGGGCTCTCGGGGCGGTGTACGGGCGGGGCCGACAGCCTGCTGCGCCGCTGCTCGCCGGTGCCGTCAAGTCCAACCTCGGGCATCTGGAAGCCGCCGCGGGTGTCGTCGGATTGATCAAGGCGACCCTGGCGGTCAATCGCGGATCGATCCCGGCGAATCTGCACTTCGAAACGCCGAACTCGCACATCCCTTTTGACCAGCTTCGGCTGAAAATCGTTGACCAGCAGACCGATTGGCCGCAAGCCGGACATCCGCGCCGGGCGGGGGTGTCGTCATTCGGTTTCGGTGGCACGAACGCCCACATTGTGCTCGAGCAGGCCCCTGAGTCAAGAGTGCCCGAGCCCACGGTGATCCCGCCGGTGACCACCCTGGTGATCAGCGGCAAGAGCACTGAGCGGATGGCCGAGATGGCCACCACCTTGGCTGACTGGATGACCGGAGCCGGTGCACACGTGCCCCTGCCGGACATTGCACACACGCTCAACCACCACCGGACCCACCACGCGATATTCGGAACGGTCTGCGCGGCCTCCCGCGAGGAGGCGGTGGTCGGACTGCGTGCGCTGGCGGCCGGGCAACCCGCACCCGGTGTGGTCGGGCCGCATGCAGGGCAGTGTGCTGCGGGTACTGTTTTCGTTTATTCGGGTCAGGGATCCCAGTGGGTGGGCATGGGTCGGCAATTACTGGCCGATGAGCCTGTATTCGCGGCCGCCGTCGATGAGCTGGAGCCCGACTTCGTTGCGCAGCTGGGCTTTTCACTCCACGACGTAATTGCCAACGGTGAGCCTGTGGAAGGCTCAGTGCGGGTCCAGTCGGTGCTGTTCGGCATGCAGTTGGCACTGACTGCACTCTGGCGCTCCCATGGTGTGGAACCCGATGCGGTCATCGGTCATTCGATGGGTGAGATCTCCGCCGCGGTTGTGGCCGGCGCGTTGACACCGGCCGAGGGCCTGCAGGTGATCGCCCGCAGGTCGCAGTTGATGTCGCAGCTCGCCGACAAGGGCGCGGTGGCCCTGCTGGAACTCGATGCCCCTGCAACCGAGTTGTTGATCGCCGATCACTCCGGGGTGACAGTGACGGTGTATTCGTCGCCACGGCAGACGGTGGTGGCCGGTCCGATCGAGTCGGTGGAGGCAGTCATCGCTGCGGCCCGCGAGCGGAACGTGTTTGCCCGCAGGGTGAACATGGAAGTAGCGTCCCATCACGCGATGATGGATCCCATCCTGGCCGAGTTGCGAGCAGATCTGGCCGGACTGATGCCGCAGATGCCGCGCATCCCGGTCATCAGCACAGTCGAAGGCGCTGATCCGCAGGCCCCGTTCGATGCCGAACACTGGGTAGCCAACGTGCGCAATCCGGTTCGGTTCAGCCAGGCCATCGCCGCGGCCGGCGCCAACCACAGCACCTTCATTGAGATCAGCCCCCACGCGGTGCTCACGAAGGCGATCTCGGACACCCTGGGTGACCCCGACGTCGGTAACGCACATCACCACAGCCTCGGCACCCTGCAACGCGACGCTCACGATACGGTCGCGTTCCACACGAACCTCAACGCAACACACACCACCCGCGCGCCTCTCGGGGAGCATCCACCGGAACCCCACCCCGCCATTCCGACCACCCCCTGGCGTCACACCCGGCACTGGATCGATACAGCACCGGCGTCACCGGCGAGCGGTTTGAGTTCTCCAGGTGAGAGCGGGCGCCAGGGGAGGCGGCCGTTGGCGGCCGCGGATAGCCCGATCCCGATTGACTGGCTGTACGAACCGTCCTGGCCGATGCGCCCGTTACCGGCAACCGGTGGCGCCGGTATCGGTCCCTGGCTGGTTCTCGGTGACGCTGACCTTGGTTGCGAACTCGGTCGGAGTTTGGCTCATGGCAGTGACAAGCTCGCGTTGCGCGCAGCCCTGGCGGAAGTCGACAACGTGGTATTCGCGCCGCCTTCTACCGGTGCTCTGGTCGATGTCGTCGCGGCCTATGCCCTTTTTCATGAGGCGAGAGCTGTTGTTGAAGAACTTATTTCGATGCCGTCGCCGCCACGTTTGTGCATCGTCACGCGCAATGCCCAACCTGTTGTCGAAGGTGACCGCGCCAATGCCACGCACGCCGTTCTGTGGGGGCTGGGCCGCACGCTGGCGCTGGAACACCCCGAGATATGGGGCGGTTTAATCGATATCGACGAGTCGATGCCGGCCGCGCTGGCCGCCCGGCTTGTGCTGGCCGAAGCACAGGCCGGCGACGGCGAGGACCAAGTCGTGTACCGGGCAGGTGCCCGACACGTACCGCGGTTGGAACGTCTGGCCCCGTGGTCGTCACCCGCGGATGTGATCGGGGGCGACACCAGCCATCTGGTCATCGGCGCCACCGGCCATATCGGTCCGCATTTGATCCAGCAACTCGCCGATATGGGCGCCGGAACTATCGTCGCGGTATCGCGAAACCCCGGCGGTCGGCTCAACGAGCTGGCCCAGCGACTGTCCGCGACGGGGACGACACTTGTCGAGGTGGCCGCCGACGCGACTGACGCAGCCGCCATGTCGGCGCTGTTCAATCGGTTCGGCGCCGATCTTCCGGCACTGGAGGGCATCTACCTGGCCGCCTTCGCCGGCGGACCGGTGGCGTTGTCGGGCATGACCGATGATGATGTGGCCACCATGTTCCGCCCGAAACTGGACGCACTCGGGGTGGCCCACGCGCTCTCAATCACGATGCCTATCCGCCAGTTCGTGCTCTTCTCGTCGATCTCGGGCCTACTCGGATCGCGCTGGCTTGCCCATTACACGGCAACCAGTGCCTTCCTCGATACTTTCGCCTACGCCCGCCGGAACCTTGGACTGGCGGCCACAACGGCGAACTGGGGGCTGTGGAAGTCGCTGGCAGACCTGCAGTCCGGAACCAGTCAGGTGACATCAGAGTCGGGGCTCGTGCCGATGTCCGATGAGGTGGCCATCCGCGCCATGCCGTTATTGATGGGTCCCGAGGCGCCGGTTCGGTCCACAGTGGTGGACGCAGATTGGGATCTGCTGGCCGCGGCCTATCGAACCCGTGGAGCGCTGCGCATCGTTGATGACGTACTGACCAGGGACGAGCCATCGGATTTGGATCAGCCGGAGAGCGAGTTCGCCAAAGCTCTGCGTGAGTGTCTCCCCGAGGGGCGCCGCGACCTGTTGTCCGACCACATCCGGACGCTGGCGTCAGACGTGATGGGGCTTCCGTCCACGGAGGTACTTGATCCGGCGGTAGGGTTCTTCCAACTCGGTATGGATTCGCTGATGAGCGTCACTCTTCAGCGCAGCCTCAGTGCGAGCCTGCAGATCAAGTTACCGGCATCGGTCATTTACGAGTACCCGACCATCTCCGCACTCACCGACGCGCTCTACGAGCGGATGGGCTACCTAACCGCCGCGGATAGCGCGGCGGCAGCCCAATCCGGTCTCGGCGCTAGGGCACAGCTCCGCGCCCGCGCCCGTCTGGGCGCGCAGACCGGCAGAAGAAAGGGAAGCGGTAGTTGACCACGTCGAACGATGACCTGTTGGCATCAAGTGAGTTGCCACCCAATGCGGTCGCGGTTGTCGGGATGGCAGGCCGATTTCCGGGTGCGGATTCGCTAGCGAAGTTCTGGGACAACCTGTGCGCCGGTGAGGAATCCATCACCACGCTGTCGGAAGAGGAACTGACCGCCGCCGGGGTCAGAGCCAAGACACTTGCCGATCACGGGTACGTGCGGCGCGCTGCCATGCTTGATGGCATCGACGAGTTCGACGCGGAATACTTCGGGATCACGCCGTACACCGCTGAGTTGATGGACCCCCAGCAGCGGCTGTTCCTGCAGACCGTATGGCATGCGTTCGAGGATTCCGGATACGACCCCGCCGACTATGACGGTGCCATCGGCCTGTTCGCCACCGGTACCTCAAGCGGCTATCTGCTGCACAACCTGATGAGCCACCGCGACCCGCAGGCCCTCATTGGTGAGGGCATCACCATCGAAATGTTCAATCTGGTCTTGCTGAACGATAAGGACTACCTGGCGACGCGGGCCTCACACCAGTTCAATCTGCGGGGGCCCAGTATTTCGGTGCAGACCGCCTGCTCGTCATCTCTGGTCGCAGTGCACCAGGCGTGCCAGAGCCTGCTGTCCGGCGAATGTGACATGGCAGTGGCCGGCGCGGCCTCGGTCCGGGTGCCACATCATGTCGGCTACGGATACGAGCCGGGTGCGATGGTGTCGCAGACGGGCCATTGCCGACCGTTCGATGCCAAGGCCGACGGCACCATCTTCGGCAGTGGTGTTGCGGCGGTGATCCTGAAGCCGCTACAGGCGGCACTCGACGACGGCGACCGCATCCACGCCGTCATTCGCGGCTCGGCGATCAACAACGACGGCTCGGTCAAGATGACCTACGCGGCACCCGCCATCGCCGGCCAGGCCGAGGTTGTCGCCGAAGCCCATGCGGTTGCCGACGTCGATGCCTCGAGCATCGGATACGTCGAGACGCACGGAACCGGGACCCCGCTGGGTGACCCAATCGAAGTCGCAGCCTTGCGCCAGGCATTCGAGGTTTCTGAACAGCAGCGCTCCGGCCCGTGTGTGCTGGGCTCGGTGAAGTCGAACGTCGGACATCTTGATGGAGCATCCGGGCTCACCGGCCTCATCAAGACGATCCTGTGCCTGGAGAATAAGGCGATTCCGCCCACCGTGCACTACACCGAGCCCAACCCTGAGTTGCACCTTGAGCAGACCCCGTTCGTGGTTGCGAACTCGTACTCCGTCTGGGAGTCCGATAAGCCGCGCCGGGCCGGGGTGAGCTCTTTCGGTGTGGGCGGAACCAACGTGCACGTCGTGTTGGAGGAGGCTATTGCGCCAACGGCCGGCCCGGTTCCGAACGGACCGCAGGTGTTGTTGCTGTCCGCGCGAACCACCGAGTCTCTTGACAGTGCCAGGGCAACATTGGCCGGCGAACTTTCGCGCAACGAGCACCTGCGGCTGCCCGACGTTGCGTTCACACTGGCAGGCCGCCGGGGCGAAGAGGTTCGGATGGCCGCCGTGCTGCATGATCGCGCCGACGCCAACGCCGTGCTGGCCGCGGCCGAACACGACAATGTCTCGGTCGGGCGGTGTCCCTCCGGTCTCAGCCACCGATCCGACCGGGTGGCATTTCTGTTCCCTGGCCAAGGCGCGCAGCATGTCGGGATGGCGCGAGGCCTTTACGACACCGAGCCGGTATTCCGCGAGCACTTCGACCGGTGCGCCGCCGGCTTCGCAGAGGAACTCGGCATCAATCTCGCGGCGGAGGTGTTCGACGCGGAACGCGGCGTCACCAGCCTTGAGTCCACCGACCTGGCTCAGCCCGCGCTCTTCGCGGTGGAGTACGCCCTGGCTCAGCTGACGATGTTCTACGGCGTCACGCCGACGGCACTCGCCGGGCACAGCATCGGCGAGCTTGTGGCAGCCACCATCGCTGGCGTCTTCGACCTGCCGACCGCTATCAAGGTCGTCGCGCTACGGGCACGGTTGATGCATGCCGCACCTGCGGGCGCCATGGTTGCGGTGGCAGCAAGTCCCGCCGATATCGCAGACCAACTCACCGCAGATGTCGACCTCGCCGCCATCAACGAACCCGGTGGCTGCGTGGTGGCCGGGCCGCAGGAAGCGATTCGGGAATTCACCGATCGGGTGGCGGCCCAGGGCATCCTGGCCCGGCGAGTGCGCACGTCGCACGGATTCCACTCACAGTCGATGGACGCGGTCCTCGCACCGTTCTCGGAGTACCTCGCGACCGTCACACTGCACGCGCCGAAGATTCCGATGCTGTCCAACGTGACCGGCACCTGGATGACCGACGCGGAGGCCACAGATCCCAGTCGGTGGGCCCAGCACATCCGTTCCACCGTGCGGTTCGCCGACGAACTTGACGCACTCCTCGGTGATTCGCTCCGGGTGCTCGTCGAGGTGGGCCCCGGTGGGAGCCTGACCGGATCCGCCGTTCGTCAGCCGGGTTGGTCCGAAACGCATCGCGCGGTGCGCATGATGCGGCATCCGTTGCAGAGCAGAGATGATCGCGACGCCTTTCTGCTCGCGCTGGGCCAGCTGTGGTCGGCCGGTATCGACGTCGACTGGACGGTCCTGCACGGTGATCATGCCCAGCGTGTGACGCTGCCGGGTTATTCCTTTGCGCGGCAACGCCACTGGATCGATCCCGTCGCCTTTGCGCGGCCGTCCGCCGCTGATGCGCCGGCCGGAATTGCAACCGGCGAGTCACAGGCAGCGGACCGCAAAAGCGGGAGCGCCGCGGACGCCCGCTCTCAGATGCAGGCGACGCTGGCGGGGATCTGGACGCAGTGTCTGGGTGTCGCGTCGGTGGCACCGGGCGACAACTTCTTCGAGCTCGGTGGTGACTCACTGCTGGCGATCGGCGTGGCGATGACCGCATCCCATCAAGGCCTGGAGCTCACGCCGCAGGACCTCTACGACCACGCCAGCCTGGCCGCACTCGCCGACACCCTTGTCGCCCGGTACGGATCCGGCAGCCTGGCAAGTCAGGACACGAGCGATCTGAGTCCTCCGGTTCCACCGAACATCCTGCGATTCCTCGAGGGCGGGTTGGTCGAGGCGGGCAGCTGGCGGGTGCCACTGGTCTTGCGGACCGGGTCGAGCGTGAGTTCGGACGATATTCGGGCTGTGCTGACCACCGTGATCAACCATCATGACGTTCTACGGATGCGGGTCAGCAAACGGGCGGGGATCTGGGAACAGCAGATTAGCGAGCCGGGTGAATTCACTGCTCTAAAGGAAGCCTCGTTGCCTGCCGGTGTCGGGCCAGGCACGCCGCAGGAGCATGACGCGCTCACTGCAATGATCGCCGAAACGGTTGCAGGACAAGACCTCAGCAGTTTGCCGTTGACGGCCACCCGCGTCGTAGACGCCCAGGGCGAATCACGATTCCTGGTTCTCACGGTGCACCAGATGATCTACGACGCAACCTCGCGTGATGTGTTGGCCACCGACCTGTTGACCGCATTCGGCCAACGGCTCGCCGGTCAGGACATCGCATTGGAACCGGCCACCGCGACCTGGCGGGAGTGGTCACAGCGATGTGCCGCCCTGGCCACACATCCTGCAGTGCTCGACAGCCGGAACTACTGGATGGATAACGCCGCAAAGGCGACTGTGCGACTGGCTGGCCTCGACACTGGTGCCGATACCGCCGGTGCGCCGCATGCGGGCGATCTGAGGAAACTGGCGACTGCGCTGACCCCCGAGCAGACCTCGCAGTTCGACAATGCCCGCAGACTGTTGCAATCCTCCATCGACGAGATCCTGTTGGCTGCGCTGGCACGCACCATCGCGGTGACCGTTGGCGATGGCCTGGTTTCCGTCGACCTTGCCGGCACAGGGCGAGCGGTCTTGCGCCCAGATCTCGACTTGCGCAGGACAATCGGCTGGTCCTCCACGATCTATCCGATTGCGCTGCCCTGTATGGATTCTGCGGGAGCCAGCGCGCCACAACTGCTCAGCGAAGTCAGCCGGACCCTCGATGCCGTACCCCACCACGGCATCGGGTACGGACTGCTGCGGTATCTGCACGCACCGACCGCGGAGGTGCTTGCGGCCGCCAGCCCTTCGGATATCTTCGTCTCCTACCTGGGCATGATTCCCGAATGGCAGGAGAGCGATGCGCCGGTGCAGTTCGACGGCGAAAACGGGCTGGCGATCCGGGAGACCCTGCCCGGACTGGGCCACCCGCTCGAATTGAGGGCTTACCGGCACGGTGGCGAACTGCACATGGACTGGTGGTACGACTGTCGGCGAGTGCGCAGCGGCACGGCCGAGGCGCTCGCCGAACAGTTCCCCGCCATCCTGATCGAATTGATCGGTGAAGCGGTTGCGGGTGGTGAGGACAGCAGCGACGACGAGGATGAGGACGAGGCTCTCGCCCTGGTGGATCTGTCGGCAGCCGTTCTTGACGACGACGAGTAGGTAAGGAAGCGATGTCGGAGTCCGGCAAAGGCGTGGACGTCCAAGGCGTCGGCAAGTCATTCGGTTCAGTGGCCGCACTGCGCGACATCTCCTTCGATGTGGGCCGCGGTGAGGTGGTGGCGCTGCTGGGCCCCAACGGTGCCGGCAAGACGACAACGGTGGAAATCTTGTCGACGCTGACCAAACCGGACCGTGGCCGTGCCTTGGTCGCGGGTCATGACGTGGTCTCCGACCCGGCGATGGTGCGCCGATCGATCATGCTTACCGGCCAGCATGTCGCGCTCGACGACATGTTGACCGGATACGAGAACCTGGTGATGTTCGGGCGGCTCCAGGGACTCAAGAAGGCCCCCGCTCAGGCGCGAGCACGTCAACTCCTCGGCGAGTTCGATCTGGAGAAAGCGGCCGGCCGCCGGGTCGCGACCTACTCGGGCGGTATGCGCCGGCGGGTGGACATCGCCTGCGGGTTGGTGGTCCGCCCCGAAGTGGTGTTCCTCGACGAGCCGACCACCGGATTGGATCCGCGCAGCCGTCAAGCCATCTGGGATCTGGTCAACTCGTTCAAAGAGGCGGGAATCGCGACTTTGTTGACCACGCAGTATCTGGAGGAGGCCGACGCGCTCAGCGACCGGATCGTCGTTATCGACCACGGCACCATCGTCGCGCAGGGCACCGCCGATCAACTCAAGGAGCGCACCGGCGGCACCTACTGCGAAATCGTGCCTCGCGACCCCGCTGATGTCTACGCCGTTGCAGAGGCCCTCGGTTCGCTGCTGCCGCAGACCAGCCGAGCCGCGCTCACCGCGGAGTCAGACCGCGTCACAATCCCCGCGCCGGACGGCCCCGCCACGTTGACCACCGCGGTGCAGCGACTGACATCGGCAGACATCGAGTTGGCCGATATCGCGCTGCGACGGCCGTCGCTCGATGATGTGTTCCTGGCGCTGACGGGAGGTCCGGCGGCCACCTCAGAGAAGGCGAGCGTGGCCGGCGAGGTGGGGTCGTGACCATCTTGACCACGCACCGGGCCGCACCGGCGACGGTGCAGCAGTGGTGGGTGCTCACCTCTCGTCTGATCGCTCCGAGTCTGCGCAACGGCGAGGTCGCGGTGGGCATCGTCACTTCGGTGGTGGCCACGGCGGGCTTCTACATTCCGCTGAACCGGCTGATGGACGGTCCCGATCTGCCGACGAGCAGTTATGCGCAGTACCTGTTGCCGTTGATCACGTTGCAGGCCATCGCGTTCGCGTCGGTCACGACCGCGTACCGAGCCGCTACCGACTCGGTTCAGGGACTCAACCGCAGGCTTAAATCGTTGCCGATCGCGTCGCTGACACCGCTGGTCGCTCGGATCTCGGCGAGCTTCTACCGCTGTGCGATCGCTCTGGCGGTGGCCCTGGTGTGCGGCTACGTCATCGGATTCAGGTTCCACCGTGGACCACTCGACATCGTGGCGTTCTGCCTGCTGGCGCTACTGACCGGTCTGGCGTTGTCCTTCATTGGCGATGTTATCGGCACCAATTCGCGCAATCCCGCGGCGACCACTCAGTGGCTGCTCCTGCCGCAGATGATTTTCGGGTACCTGTCGGTGGGAATCCAACCGGTGCAGCGCTTTCCGGAGTGGATCCAACCGATTGTACGCAACCAGCCCATTTCGCAGATCGTCTACGCTCTGCAAGCACTGGCCGGGGACAGCTTACCTGGAACAGCACCGGTCACCTGGTCGGTCATCGGTCCGGCCCTTGCCTGGATTATCGGTCTGATCGCCGTGACGGTGCCGTGGGCTGTCGTGGTCTATCGGCGGAGGACCTGATGGC
>ERZ888423.733-NODE-733-length-32778-cov-26.377777_pt1 | contig 32778 bp, 26 predicted proteins | sample MGYA00520523_ERZ888423 | MGnify/ENA primary metagenome ERZ888423 (study PRJEB32303, sample SAMEA104408611) | aquatic metagenome | biome: Brackish water; feature: Pelagic; material: water | place: Baltic Sea | collected 2014-06-08T10:24:00 | depth 30,27 m ...
GTCTGGGTGATACTTATTTAAGCCAAATAGATCTGTGAAGTGATTGTCTATGTGAATATAGAAACCGTCATTGTCTTTTTCAAGTGTCGTAGTAAACATCGTTACACCTATTATGCCTGCGTCGCTCAGTCAGCCTGATGACGATTTTTTTACACGATTTGTATGACGGTGCCCAAGTATAGAGAAGATGACCGCAGTGTGTCTACCGCATTGCCGAGTCCGTCGTGGGCGGCGATCGACACCACCTTGCCTAGGGTCTTAACGCTGTGCTCGCATCACAGATGAAGCAATTGATACCCGTTTATTTCTCAACGAGTACCTACGACAAGCTCGTTTTCGCCTTGAGTGGCCAGCGTGGATCTTCCTTACCGCTGATGGGTGATTTAAAAGCGGCGGCTGAAATGTTGTTTGAATATGACTCTGGCGTCGTGGAAAATACAGATGACCTGGACCAGACTTACAAATTCCGCATAGGTTACAGGTGATGATTACATAACCATCGGCTTGTGCCACCGCACTGCGTGTAACACATCACAGTATTACATCGACGCAGTAAAGCCGTTAAATTATGTAACTGTGTCGGACGCACGGTTAAAAACGTGCCATCGAAAAACAGCATAAACAGCGCTTAAAAATGGCATTGATGCGTTGTGATGACAAAGTGTTGATCACAAAATACGCGTTACATCTTTGTAATTTAGTAATACAATAAAAGTGTAAGATCAATATTTTATAGGGAGTGACCTGATCATGTTGGAAAAAGAATTAGCCCAAGCCACAAAAATAGCAGAAATCGCGCATAAAAAAGTAGATGAGCTTCGCAAGAAGTTGGTCTCTGATTCGGAAAAAGCGCATGTCCGCATCAAACGTGAACTTGCTGCTTCGCGCAAGAGACATAAGACTGCTAAAGCGAGATTAAAAAGCGCTAAAGTTGCACTCCGAAAAAAGGTCACACCTGAAAACAAGAAAAAAGTTGATGCACTGGTGAAGCAGGCGCAAGGATTTGCAGAGGCACTACCGAAAGTCGCTGAGGCCGCGTACGATGCAGCCGAGAAATTCGTGACGGTGAAGACCGAGGCTATTCTGGTTGACCGTAAAGCCAAAGCGGCTAATCAAGCAGCGAGCTTGGTTGAAAAAGCGGCAGCCAAGGCCAAGAAAAAGGTTGCAGCTAAGAAAAAGCCTGCTGCCAAGAAAAAGGTTGCAGCTAAGAAAAAGGTTGTAGCTAAGAAGAAGCCTGCAGCTAAGAAGAAGCCTGCAGCTAAGAAGAAGGTTGTCGCTAAGAAGAAGCCTGCTGCCAAGAAGAAAGCGCCAGCCAAGCCAAAAGCCGCCTGATAGAGCAGTGTCTGCGGCGTCCGACTTAAACCGGCGTCGCTTTTTCGGTTCAGCCTAAAATCCCGGCTAAAGTGGTGTTACTCCGCTTTAGTCGCCTGCTTCGTACCTCTACCCTCGTCCTGATCTCTCGTCGTTCTGAGCATGCCTATTTTGACGCTGGACTGTTTGGCACTGTTGGCTGCAGGCAGTGAGACAAGGTATCCCACCGGGAAGTTCAGGTCTGTTAAATTACTGTCCAGTTCGATCTGAATCGGCTTATCCGTTGTTAGCCAAGCGCCGCAGGCTTCACCGGCGTCGCAAATAAAGAGGTCGTTGTCAGTATCTGTGCCAGCTATAATTTGATATTCCCCAGCGGGAATATCAGAAAACCGGAATGCATAATCGGCCTCGTTACTCTGAGCACTGACCTGTGCGACCACATCATCCAGCACTGGATCGTAGAGGAGAATGTAGATCACGCCGACATCTTCTGCCCCAGTGCCCGCTCCCCCTTCTGAGACCAGGACTCGAACTGCCAAGTTGTTTTTTGAGGATTGGGCGGTGATATCCGCCGCATAGATTCCCGGAGGGAGATTGGCTCGATTCACAGTCACCTCGTATTCACCCAGTCCAGCGTTATCCACCTCCACTGCGACAATTTGCAGCCAAGACGCAGAAACAGACAGAGATTCTAATTCAAGATCGCCCTTTCCACCGTTGCGCAAAAGCAGATTCAGTGTCGTGGCGGTGCTCCCAAAGTTCAGGGTATTGGTCGAGGCTGTCAGAAGAGGGCGATCAGCAGGGCTGCTGCCCGTTGCCTCGAGAGCCGCCAGCACCGAGCGCTGCGCATTAATAATGCCGTAGCCGAACAGATCATCTCTGCCCGGAGTGCCGAGATCGTCGGTGAGCGCTCCAGAGGCCAACAGGGCGTCTATATCGCTAGGCGTCAGCTCTGGGTTGACACTTTTCATCAGCGCGACAACGCCCGCAACATGCGGCGCTGCCATTGAGGTGCCACTGAGGAAGGTGTACACATAATCGATACCGTTGTCGCTGACGCTGCCATCGGTACTTAATACCCCATCGGGGTAGCCGTCACCGTTAAAGTCGATGCTGCTATCACCGCCGGGGGCGCTCACGTCAATGTCGGGACCGATATTAGAGTAGGATGCCAGTCGTCGCTGCCCATCCACCGCACTGACGGAGATGACACCGTCATAGCTTGCGGGGAAAAAGGGAGCGGAGCTGGCCTCGTTGCCTGCTGCAGCGACGACGACTACGCCGGCTGCGTTTACCGCGTCATAAAGTGCCTGAGTACCCCGAGTAAAGGGCGCGCCTCCGAGGCTCAAATTAATAACATCAGCGCGTCTTTGTGGCACTGTCCCAGAGTCATTGGGCAGACCCGCGGCGTAACGTACTGCCTGATCAATATCATAGGATGTGCCTTCACCGTTGGCGCCCAGCGCACGCAACGGCATAACGCGTGAGCCATAGGCGGAACCCGCGACTCCTATTTGATTATTACCTCGGGCGGCGACGATTCCGCTGACATGGGTGCCATGAAAACTCGAGGAGCTTCCGCCTAAGGAACTGCCAGGGTCTCGCGGGTCAGGGTCGATGCCGTCACCGTCCATTGCGCTCTCAATGTTGCTGACAAAGTCATAGCCATCTACCAGTTGACCAGCCAAGTCGGGGTGATTTGCAAGGATACCGGTATCAATGACTGCGACCACGATCTCACTACGTCCCGTGGTGATCTCCCAGGCGTCGGGCATTGTTATCAGCGGATAATGCCATTGCAGTGGATAAGCCGTATCGTTGGGGGCGGCCACAGCGTTGACCTGAAAATTGGGCTCGGCATAGAGGACCCGTGGGTCCTTACGCAAGGACTTTATAGCCATCAATGTCTGCGTGCGCGCACGTAGATTAGGATCGTTTATAGCCCCGATATTCGAGGCCCAGCTAGCAGGTTTTAGACTACCTTGAGCTGAGCGTGACCAGGCTCTGCGCAGAGCCATCAGTCGTCCGCGTCCACGTCCCCCCGCTCGCTGTTGTATGCCCAGCCCCCGGCTCATCTCTTCAGTTTGGGGATCACTGCTTAACTGCTGGGTATCGTCTTTATAGGTCACCACAGCCTCCCATGGAATAACCTTATGCTCGCGCAGGTCGGCCTGACTCGGTGTGTTGCCGATCGCAAGAATGTAGTTAGTTGCCCCCTCATACACGTTAATGGCCACAAAATAGGTCCCATCCTCGGGCACGAGTAAGGATTCTATCTCGCCGACATTGATGGAGTTTTCCACTTGAACGCCCTGGGAATCAAGCAGATACAGGTCTGCATCGGCTTGTTCAAAATCAGCGACCAACATTGTGACTCGCTGACCGGCAAGCAGGTCTACCTGGAAAAAATCGTCGATATCCCCCGCCCCCATAGAACGCCCTGTGGCCCCCGCGCCAGGAACATTAACGTAGCCGCCTAGAGTGACGGGGTTGGGTATTGACTGGGCCAGGCTGGGGACATCATTACTAATGCCGAGTGTATTTGGATCGTTGGTATCGCTATCGACTAATTGACTCGTCGATGTCGAAATTATGCCGGACATACTAAAGGTCTCAGCCGGAACAGGGGGATCAATGGGATCAACAGGTAATGGAGGCTCAGGAACATTTGGTGTGTTGTTGTCGCCCGCTCCTCCGCTACTGCCGCCGCCACCGCAAGCAACGGCGAGTAAAGAGATAATGACGCAGGCGATTAGGGTGTGGAGCTTTATGGGCATGATCTAACAAACATCAATAGTGACTATAAAGATATCAAACGATAGCAGAGATTTTGCATGGGCAGTACAGTTTTTGTGCCGGGTCGAGAATAGCTGGCAACAATACGGTAAGGTGTCGTTTGCCGATCCTCCAAGCCCGTTTAATGGTCGATTTTTTGGATATTTCTATTCGCCCCGGTAAACTGTTCCTAACACTTTGATGTCCTTCAGCGTAATTGGTTCCATTTTTAGCGGATTTTCATCTAACAAGACGAAGTTCGCTGTTTTTCCGACCTCAATAGACCCTATTTCATTTTCTAGGTTTAACACTCTCGCGGCATTGATGGTGATCGCTTGTAAGGCAGTATATACATCGACTCGCTGATCTTGAGAGAATCTACTGCCTTGCGAGGTTACGCGATTGACCGCTGTCCAGGCGAGTGTCAGAGGCTCCATCGGAGCCATCGAGAAATCCGAGTGGAAGGATATCGGGACATTTTTTTTGGCCAAAGAATTAATGCGCACAAGATTCTCCCCGCGTTGCTTACCCAGACCAATTTCGGAATATTTATCCGCTAAAGCCCAAAGGTAATAAGGGTTTACTGATGCCTCCATACCCAAATCCGCGACCTGCTGTGCCTGCGCATCAGTAAAATATCCCATGTGATGCAATGTAAAACGGTGATTAGATCGCGGGTTTCGCTTTTGATCAGCACTATTGAAATCCAAAACTTGTTGAATACCTAGGTCCCCATTGGAGTGCACATGAATTTTATAATCGTTATCCCAATACAGACTTAGCTGCTCTTTAAGCAGATCTGGGGGGGTCATCCACTCTCCAGCATGACCGTCTGTATAACCGTCCTGCATTTGCATCAACTGCGAATAAATGGCGCCATCCGAAAAAAGCTTGATCTGGTTAGGTAGGAACTTAATATTATCGGTGTTGTATTTCTCATCTAGCGCTCTTGTGAACGCCAGGGCTTGTTCGTTGCCGCCTTTCATGCGGTAGAGCTGAGTGCCATTGGGGATCAGATAGACGCTATAGGGCGGCTGCTTATCCATCTCGACTTTCAACAGGGCGTACTCCGCCTCGAAATTCGCGCTGGGGAATCCGGGCTCCGCAATGGTGGTTATTCCATTTTGAACGACTAGCTGGCTCATAATACTCAAGCCCTTTAGATAACGCTTTAGGTCCAGCAGGTTAGACGCCATTCTCGGCACTAAAGCTAACCAGCCCCCTTCATAGAAATGCCCAGCTTTCCAATCGACTTGTGGGTTGCCTAAAAAATCTGCTTCCTGAATTCCGATTGCGGCGATAGCGGCATCATTAAGGTAAATCTCGTGAAAAGAGCGATGTATGATGGCAACGGGCTGATCCGGCGCAATGTTGTTTAAAATATCGCGCGACAGTTCACCATGCCATAGCGGGTGATAACCCCAAATAAAATAAACATTATCGCTTTGCGCGTTGTTTTTGATTGATGTGGTGATGCGATCTATATAATTGTCATGGCCTTGTACGCCCCTTTTCGTTTCATCCGGTAGCACCCAGTCGTAGGGTGCGATGATTTCATTAGGCAACATGATCGCGGCAATGGATGGATGTAAATGCGGCTCAATGAAGCCCGGCATCATCGTTTTTCCTTTCAAATCTACCATCGCTGTCCCGTCGCTTTGGTGCTGCAGCGCCTGCTCTTTACTCCCCACAAATAGAATTTCCCCGTTTAGTACGGCAACTGCCTGCGCATACTGAGCCGTGTCACTTGCCATTGTGACGATGTCGCCCCCATAATAAATTGAGTCGGCGATTACTCTTGTAATAGGCACCACAGAAGCTCCCACAGTTAGTGGCGTAGGGTCTGCAACAGAACTAGACGCTAGCAGAAAGGCCAGCGGGAAAAATAGTACTGGAAACGTCATGGGGATCCCCTATTCTGTCGGAAACCAAGGCACGGCTCTATTAGCGTGCTAACATTCATTTTTACACAGGTTGAAGTGATGAGCATGATAACGCAGTTAGCAGAATATCACCCGGCGCTACCGGATATCACCGTCGTTTTGATTTTACTATTGACGGCCCTTCTTGGCTACGTTGTAGCGCACCGGTTGTTAGATATTGGTTTGCGTGCTGTAGCGAAATACTCGACATACACTTGGAGTGATGCCCTAATCAAAAACGGGGTGGGCAAACGATTGGCACAGCTGTTCCCCGCGTTCACTATTCACATGGGTGTGAATTTCCTGCCAAGTATTGACCCTGGGCTGGAATCGTTTGTGATGAATGTGACCAGCGCCTATATGATGGTGGTGGCGACGATTACTATCATTGCAGTTCTCAATGCGGCCAATGATATTTACGAGTCAAATCCCGAGGCCCGACAACGGCCGATCAAAGGGTTTATCCAGTTATTACAACTCGCGGTAGTGATTTTGGGGGGGCTGCTGTTCATTGCGGCATTACTTGATCAATCACCCGTGCTGTTGCTTAGCGGCTTCGGTGCTATGACGGCAGTACTGTTACTAGTGTTTAAAGACACGTTGCTCTCTCTGGTGGCCAGTGTGCAGTTGGCGGCCCAGGACATGGTGCGTGTAGGAGACTGGATCGAGGTGCCCCAGTTGGGCGCTGATGGCGATGTGGTGGATATGGAGCTATACACGGTTACGGTGCAAAACTTTGACAAGACTATCACCACTATCCCTACTCAGCGGCTGATCACTGATTCTTTCAAAAATTGGAGGGGCATGTCCAGTTCGGGTGGGCGCCGTATCAAGCGTGCTCTGCACATTGATGCATCCTCTATACGCTTTATAAGTGAGCAGGACGTGAATGGCTATAGACGGTTCTCGTTATTAGAGGATTACCTCGCTGGCAAACACGATGAGCTTGCGAAATATAATCAGACAAGGGTCGGGGCGACTGCAGATGAATCTGATGATGCGGTCAATATGCGTCGATTGACTAACATCGGTACATTTCGAGCCTATGCTTGGCGATACCTTAACGAGCATCCGAGGATACGCAAGGATATGACTTTATTGGTTCGTCAATTAGCGCCGGATGACGGTATACCGATAGAATTGTACTGCTTTACGAATACCGTGAAATGGACAGAATATGAAGATATTCAGGCGGACATTTTCGACCACTTGTTGGCGATTATGCCAGAGTTTGATTTGCAGCTATTCCAAAGACCCGCGGGTAAAGAATTTTCGATTAGACAGCTGCAGTGATAGCCCGCTCGCCCAAACAGTTACACCCCGGCGTCGGCAAAATCGACCGGCTTTTTCTCATTATTTATCCTAGGTAATTTCGGATGGCAAGATAGTCGCGAATGACTGTATCCGGGCTGAATGTGTGATCACCCGAGCGACTAATCTCAGGTCGAAAAATTGCCTGTAATTGGCCTCTTGGGTTAATGAGAAATAGAGTGACGCCGTGATTGACCTGATACTCGTTGGCGGCGGGGTCAACATCAGTTCCTGTGGACGGCACTAGCTGTGCGACGATACCCAGACCCTGCTCAAATGGAAGATGAAGATTGTCACTGTTATCAATGTGAGTCAGTCCGACAAAGTCCGCATCAAAAAACGGCACATAAGAAGCCATTTGCATAACGGTGTCGCGCCGATGATCAACCGTGTAGAACAACACCCGCAAGTCGGTGTGGCCTAGCCCCTTCAGATGTTGATTTACGGTAGCGAGTTGTGACAGTGTCGTCGGACAAATGTCGGGACAGGTGGTGAAGCCATAAGAGATCAAGTGCCACTGCCCTTTCAGGCTTTCCTGACTCACGTCCTGGTTATTATGATCGAGCAATTGAAATTCTGGTAACTGTCTGGCCTGGGGTAGGAGCACACCTTGAATCTGCGGCGGTGTATTAGGCCTGTTTAGCAAAATAATAGTGATTACAATCGCAAGGACGGCATTGGCTATTAAGAAGCCAGTCAGCATCTTCATGCGAGGAGACAGTCTCAAAGTCTGTGTGTGCACCTATTGATCGAAAAAAATCTCTCTGGTCATAAAGGTGTAATCACCTTCCATCGCCATTAAAATAATGAGCACGGCTATTGCGATCAGTGGGGCGAATAGCAGGTACTTCAGCGCCAGGCGCTCCCACGTGACATGCATAAAGATAGTGACAATCAGCCCCGCTTTCAAAAACATAAAAATTAGAATCAGGGTCCAGCGTAAATAGCCTTCGACATGTAGCAGGTCTACGGCATAAGAAAAGGCACTGAGGATGAATAGCAGTAGCCATACCTTTAGATAGATCCCGATAGGATGTTGTTGGCCGGCAGTTTCGCTCATAGATTTACCTCACCACAGGTAGAAAAATGCAAAAATAAATACCCATACCAGATCGACAAAGTGCCAGTAAAGGCCGGTTATTTCAACGATGGCATAGCCCTTTTTCTCATAGTCACCCCTGGCAACCTTACGAGCAATAATACTGAGATAAATCACGCCAGCAGTGACATGCAGTCCGTGAAAGCCGGTGATCATAAAGAAAATAGAACCAAACTGGGCGGCCCCCATGGGGTTCGACCAAGGCCGAACGCCTTCTTCGACGATCAGCTTGGTCCACTCAAACGCCTGCATACCAACGAAAGAAGCGCCCAGTATCGCTGTTATTGTCATCAGTATGACTGTTTTTCGTTTGTTGCCAGCATAGGCAAAATTTACTGCCATCGCCATGGTGCCGCTGCTTGTGATCAAAGCAAATGTCATAATAGCGATCAGCAGCAGCGGTAGATGTTGACCCGCAATTTCTAATGCGAAGACTTCGCTTGGGTTGGGCCAATTGTCGGTTTGCGACAGCCGAACATTCATATAGCCAGTGAGGAATATACTAAAGATAAAAGTATCACTCAGTAAAAATATCCACATCATCAACTTGCCCCAGGGCAGGTCGAACGTTTGTCTATCGGATGACCAGTCAGCAACTAAGCCTTCGATACCGGGCTCTGTATAGCTCGTACTCTTATCGGTTTGGATTGTCATGTAATAGCCCTCAAAATCCGCACATGGCTGCGAGCGCGTTAATGGTCTCTGGCCTGCTGGTAAGAAGTGCGAACAACACTAGCCAGACTCCGAGGAGGAAATGCCAATAGGTTGTACACAGTTTTAATGGCGCTTTTAAAGAGTCAATATTGTGGTTATACCAGACTCGAAAAACGACATTGGTTAGCACAACCAGCCCACCAATCAGATGCAGCCCATGTACCCCGGTGAGCAGATAGAAGTAGCTGTTCGCTGGGTTGCCGCTGAGGTAGAACCCCATGGATTGCAGGCGCAGCCAAAGATCAAATTGCGCGACTAAAAAAAGGAGGGTAAAAAATACGGCAGCACTGATCCCTGCCACCGTTATATTTAATTTTCCTGAGCGAGAACCGCCCAAACCCCACTGTATCGCGAGGCTAGCGCAGGCAAGCAGTGCAGTGTTAAACCAGAGGCGAGAAGAGTCAGTGAAGGGTTGCCATGGCGAGCCCGCAAGCGCTTCAAAATCTGGATACTGGGATCGTGAAAGAAACGTAATGATAAAAAGAAAAAACAGCACACCAACAATCGCTAGCACAAATCGCAGCATGATCTGTGAGGCTGCTACTGGGTCCGGGCCACTGTATTGCTCAAGGGTGGCGCTTGCGGGTGAGTGTACCCACGGTTTGTCACGCAACACTTTTAGAATATTCATAAACTACCGGCCCTCCGGTTCGCCGGCGGTTTGCTCGGATTCCGTGACTGGATGATTCTGGGGGATAAAGTCTTTCTCTGCACCTGGTACGCCATAGTCATAGGCCCAGCGGTAGACCGTTGGTAGCTCCGGGCCCCAGTTGCCATGATGAGGTGGCACATCCGGGGTTTGCCACTCAAGGCTTGTGGCTTCCCACGGATTATGGCCAGCTGGTTTTCCGGCCCGCAGGCTCCAGAACACGTTATAGATAAAGATAAGTTGGCTTAGCCCAACGATCAGGGCCGAAACGGTGATACTTGCGTTGAGGCTTTGGGCTGATTCAGGAATGAAATCGGTAGATCCCATCGCAAAGTAGCGCCGAGGTACACCCAGAAACCCAAGGTAGTGCATGGGTAGGTAAATGGCATAGGTGCCAAGGAATGTAAACCAGAAGTGAATTTTACCCAGCTTCTCGTCGAACATCTTGCCGGTGATCAGCGGATACCAATGGTAGATGGCGGCGAACAGCACCATGATCGGGGAAACCCCCATGACCATATGAAAATGCGCTACCACAAAATAGGTGTCAGACAGCGGTAGGTCGATCACCACGTTACCCAGGAATAAACCGGTTAGGCCGCCGTGGGTAAACGTGAATATAAAGCCGATGGCAAACAGCATAGGAACCGTGAGGTGGATGTTTCCACGATACAGCGTGAGGACCCAGTTGTAGACCTTTATGGCGGTTGGCACCGCGATAATTAGCGTAGTCGTTGCAAAGAAAAATCCGAACGCTGGAAGCATCCCACTGACATACATGTGGTGCGCCCACACAACGAAGCTGAGACCGCCAATCGCGACTATCGCCCAGACCATCATTCTGTAGCCGAAGATATTCTTGCGCGCGTGGGTAGCGAGGACGTCCGACACCATGCCAAAAGCTGGAAGCGCAACAATGTAGACTTCCGGGTGGCCAAAAAACCAAAATAGATGTTGAAATAGAACCGGGCTACCGCCGGAGTAATCGAGACTCTCCCCCAAGGACACTAGTGCTGGCATGAAAAAGCTGGTGCCAAGAGTCTTGTCCAGCATCATCATAATAGCGCTCACTAACAGCGCGGGGAATGCAAGCAGGCCCAGTACTGTTGCAGTAAAAATTCCCCACACTGTAAGGGGCATGCGCATCAGAGTCATGCCGTGGGTGCGCGCCTGCAAGACAGTGGTGACATAGTTCAATCCACCCATGGTGAAAGCGATAATAAATATCACCAGAGAGACCAGCATCAAGATAATGCCCCAGTCATAACCAGGGGTGCCTGGCAAAATAGCCTGCGGCGGATAAAGCGTCCATCCTGCACCCGTCGGCCCACCGGGTACAAAAAAACTGGCGAGTAGAACGATGACCGAAAGGAGGTAAAACCAAAAGCTCAACATGTTCATAAAAGGGAAAACCATATCCCTGGCGCCAACCATGAGAGGGATCAGATAATTACCGAATCCGCCCAACAACAGAGCCGTCAGTAGATAGATCACCATAATCATGCCGTGCATGGTGACGAATTGCAGGTAGCTACTTGGATCTATGAAGTCAAAGGCATCAGGAAAACCAAGTTGTAGGCGCATTAGTGCAGATAAGGCTAGTGCGACTAGGCCGACGAAAATTGCAGTAATCGCATACTGAATGGCAATAACCTTATGATCCTGGCTATAGACGTACTTGGTAATAAACGTCTGTGGATCATGTAGCTCGTCTGGCTGGTCGGCAATTGCCACGTTTTGCATATTATCTTTCCTTAGTTGCTTGAGCCTGCACGTTGTTTCGGCGCCGGATTAAAGCGTATTGACGTACGCCAGCAAATCATTGATTGATTGGTCGTTTTGAATGGAGCGGGCCATTAAAACCATCTGGTGGCCGTATGTGTCACCTTCATTTGCACCGCGCACTCCTAGGCGAAAATTCTTCAACTGGCGCTTCAGATACCAGTCATCCTGCCCCGCAAGGCGCGGCGCTTGTAATGCATAATTGCCCTGCGCTTTTGCGCCATGACAAGCGCCGCAGCTGTTATAAAAGTAGGCGCCTTTCTCGACATCACCATCGAGAGTGCTGACGGTAGCTGGGGGGTCCAGTGTGCCGATGTAGGCGGCTACATTTCGGATGGCGCTTTCGTCCATTAACATATTGGCCATTGGGGCCATTTGCCGACCAAATTCGTCAGCTTCATTCGCGCCGCGAATGCCGTCTTTAAAATGGTTGATTTGCCGAGTGATATACCAAGGCTGAAGGATAGCTAAGTTGGGCGAGTTCATTGCCAGATTACCCTCGCCCTGCTGGCCGTGGCAGGCAGCGCAGGTAGCATAGCTTGCTTTTCCAGCAATGGGGTCGCCAGGCGGTATAGACTGTATCTCGTTCCAGGTCTGTTGTTGCGACATCCATTGATCAAAATCTTCTTGCTCATCAACGACGACATGACCGCGCATGGTGTAATGCGCGATACCGCATAATTCCATACACAGTATGTCGAACTTTCCAGTGCGGGTTGGTGTGAGCCAGACATAAGTGACCATGCCGGGTACGAGGTCCATTTTCACGCGGAACTGCGGTACGGCAAAATCGTGGAGCACATCGTTGGAGCGCAGTAACAGTTTGACCGGGCGATCTATGGGCAGATGTAATTCGTTGCTGCTAATAAGAACGTCGTCATTGCCAGCCTCATCATTGGGACTCATGCCAAACGGATTGTCCGAGCTTATGAAGCGAGAATCGACTTGGCCAAGAATGCCATCAGCACCGGGGAACCTGTAGCTCCACTGCCACTGTGCGCCCACGACTTCTACTTCATCGGCGTCTTCAGGCACATTAACAAAGTCAGCCCATACTATGAGTCCAGGTGCCAGCATTACTGCTACGCCTACTGAGGTAATAACGGTTAGCCAGATTTCAAGTTTTTTGTTTTCGGGCTCATAATGAGACCGTCGTGATGGGTCGAAGCGATAGCGAAAAATCGCCCATGCCATGAATAGATTTACTGCAACGAAAACGACGCCGGTGATATAAAGTGTTAGCTCAATGGTGTCGTCGATTGCGACCCAGTTGGACGCAATAGGTGTCATCCACCAAGGGCTCCACCAGTGGAACAATAAAGACCCTAGGACTAGTAACACCAGCGCAATCACTAGCTTCATATACCTTCCTTATAATTGTTATTAGGCGGACGTCAGTACGTGTTAAAAACCTCTGCGTGTTTCACACTTCAGTTATAAACGCAATCAGGGCGCAAGATGCATAAAGCGCGCGAACTTGTTCTGAGCAGTGACCACCCAGCGTGGCGTTGAAGCGCCCTCGCCAGCATCCTGTAATTTGGGATGAGCAGTGACGACATTTCTTAGTATGCTTTCTTGGTCAGGGTCCGCATCTACAAAAAGGATATGCTTACCCTGGCGCAGATCTTCCTGAAATCTTTTGAAATCGGTATGCGGTTCCTGTATGCCAATCAACCCACCCTCCCAGGTGCAAAAACCCAGAATGATAACGGAGAGAAATATTGCCGGCACCCAAGTGTAGGTTTCAGTGAGGCCCGTTTTCCAAGCCAAAGACAGGACTGCAACAGCGCCTATTGCACCCACCACAGCGCCCGTTTTGGTGCCCTTTACGACGTCTTTTTTAAGCACAGGCTCCACTTGATGCAGGTGGTGTTGTTGAACACCTGAGTCATCTCTACTGAGCACGTGGATTTGAGGCGTTGAAACGCCGGCGGCTTCCAACTGTTGTTCGATAACTTCTAAATCATCAAGGTCGTCACTGATGTAGTAATGGCGTTTCATCGTAGCCTTCCTTATTGCTCTTATTTTAAATGTGAGTATAGCACTGGCAAAATTGGAATCTAGCAGGAGCAATTTTTAGTCCCTGTCTAACGAGGTTTTAAGCGCATAAAGGAATAACTACTATCTTTCGTTAGCATTAAAAGGAATAAAAATTGGGTATAACCGCAGTTTTTTTAGAAAGATGTTGATCTGACGGGCATCCAAATAGCGTTTTTAAGACTATTTGGTTACAAGTAGCGAGATTGATATGCGAATAATGACTAAAAAGGGCTATATTTTGATAATGATCTTACCCATGTGTTGTCCGCCTTCCATATGTCCGTGGGCCTGCTCAACCTGCTCGAGTGGATAAATACTATCGATGATTGGTTTGATCCTGCCGCTCTCTAGGTGAGGATAGATATGCTCCATGATCTCCTGCACCATCACCGCTTTTTGGGCAAAGGTCTGGGCGCGCAGCGTAGAACCTGTCATGGTGATGCGTTTCATCAGTAAGGGTGCGAAATTGACTTCGGTCTTGAATCCCTTCATGTAGGCGATGTTAACAATGCGAGCCTCCGGCGCAGCGATGTTGAGGTTCTTTTGGATGTAGTCGCCGCCGATCATGTCGAGAATGACGTTAATACGGTTATTCAATCCCATTTCTGTCAGAACAGCTTCAAAGTCTTCCGTTTTGTAGTTAATAGCGCGTGTCGCCCCGCGGGCTTCTAGCGCACGACACTTCTCATTGCTGCCGGCGGTGGCATAGACCTCGGCACCCAGTGTGGCGCAGATCATTACGCCCATTGTGCCCATGCCGCTGGCTCCGCCGTGGATGAGAACTTTTTCTCCAGGCTTCAGCCCAGCACGTTGGAATAAGTTGTGCCAATTGGTGAGTAGCGCTTCCGGCAGTGCCGCGGCCTCGCCTTTGCTAAAACCATTTGGAATCGGCATGCACTGGCTCATCGGAGCCACCGCGTATTCGGCATAACCACCGCCGTGTGTTAGCGCACAGACGTTGTCACCTACCTGCCATGTGCGAACATTTTTACCGATAGCCTGTATGGTACCTGCTACCTCCAGTCCCATGATGGGAGAGGCATCCGGTGGCGGCGGGTACAGTCCTTTGCGCTGCAGCAAATCGGCCCTGTTGATGCCGGCGGAATGCACCTTTATTAAAATCTCTTCCGCGCCTGGCGTCGGGGTTGGTCCGGATTCTATGCTCAGGTGGTTTTCAGCACTAACAGCGATATGGCGGCACTGATCGGGAATCTGGTTTGCTGCACTCATTGACGTGTTTATCCTGTTGCTATCACGGTGGCCTTGGTGCTGCCTTCGGGGTTATACGTACACGTCATTCTAGGCTGAATGACTATGAATTGCGCCACTTTCAAGTCGTTTCTTAATGTCTTCATCACTAAAACCGAACTCGCGTAGAACCTCTTTTGTGTGTTCTCCGATAGTAGCGGCAGCGCAGCGTAGCTCGCCGTTTGTGCGGCTGAAGCGCGGGGCGGGTGCCGGTTGCCACACGTCACCGTCGTCAATAAAGGTGCCTCGAGCTTGATGGTGAGGGTGGTGGCGAACTTCACTCATTGACAGTACCGGCGCATAACAGACATCCGAGCCGGCGAAGATCACATCCCAGTCATCTCGCGTTTTGCCTTTTATGATCTCGGTCATTTTGGCCTTCATCTGCGGCCAATTGCCCATGTCGAACTGGTTCTCAAAATGTTTGGCGTCAGCGCCCAGCTTGTTTAATAGGGTCGCGTAAAACTGCGGTTCGATGGAGCCCAGAGAAATATATTTACCGTCAGCGGTTTCGTACACCTCGTAAAAATGCGAACCCGAATCAAGCAAATTTGTACCTCGCTCATCAGACCAGAATCCGGCCTGGTTGGCGGCAAAGGTACTGGCCATTAGAGTGGCTGCACCGTCAATCATCGCGGCATCCACGACCTGGCCTTTGCCTGAGCCCTTCGCTTCCAGAAGCGCGCAGACCATGCCATAGGCTAGCATTAGGCCGCCGCCGCCGAAGTCTCCCACCAGATTGAGGGGAATGGCGGGTTTTTCTCCCGCGCGACCAATACCGTGAAGTGCCCCGCTGAGGGCGATATAGTTTATGTCGTGCCCCGCTTCTTTTGCCATTGGACCTTCTTGGCCCCAGCCGGTCATGCGGCCATAAACCAGTGCTGGATTGCGCGCCAAGCAGATGTCAGGCCCCAGCCCTAGCCGCTCCATAACACCGGGGCGATTTCCCTCAAGCAGTGCGTCGGCTTTTTCCAGCAGGGTCAGCACGGTGTCAACGCCATCTTTTTTCTTCAGATTGACACTAATGCAACGTTTATTGCGATTGAGGAAGTCTAGCTTTGGATTGTGGGAAGCCGTGAACATACTGCCTCCGGGTCGTTCTACACGAATCACCTCAGCGCCCATGTCAGCCAGTAGCATGGCGGCGAAGGGGCCCGGCCCGATACCCGAGATTTCAATAATGGTCAGACCCTGAAGTGGTCCCATGGCGTATGCTCCGGATGGTGGGTGGCGAACAGGACATTGTCGCTTGCTTCTTGCCGCGGCAATGGGTTTACAGCGCTTACCGGTTGTCCTTGCAAATCAAGTGTTCGAACATGACTCGCGCCTCCTCAAGCTTGGCAAAGATTGGGTAGTCGCTGTTCATGGCCCAGCTGATGGTGAGCATATTGAGTGTACCCACCACCATCGCAGCAAGTATTTCCGGCGAGAAGTCGGCTTTCACGTCTCCCACTTCGATTCCTGCAGCGATCAGGTGAACAAAGCTCGCAATTGCGCTGTCACCTATTTCCCGCTGCCGCTCGGCATCTTCGGCGAAAGTGGACGGTGCAATCAGGATCAGTTGGCGATCAATGTCTTCATAGTCGGCAAAATTGGACTCGATATAGTCGATCATGGCTTCCAGTCGGCCTCGTGTTGCCTGATGGTTGTTCATTAACAGGCGGAACATCGGTTCTGACTGATCATAGAGGCGGGAGATGCCCAGCCCTCCTAGAAGGGCGTGCTTGTTGGGAAAATGCCCATAAAAGGTGCGCCTGGCGACATCGGCTTCCACGCAGATCTGCTCGATGCTGGTGTCTTCGATGCCTTGCTCACGAAAAAGTCGGTAGGCCGCTTCTTCTATGCGGCTACGGATTTCTTGTTTGCGCTTTTTGCGGCGCCCTAAGGGCACCTCTGCCATGTCCATGAAATTTCCGTAATACTATTGCAATCGCTTATGCATTAAACTATTTTGTATACATATGTGCAAGTTTGCTCATATGGGAAGCGATACGCTACCTTTTACTGAGCTCAATGAAGAGAGAATACAATGTCCGACCATCTGATTGTGGTTTCTGCCGATTGCCACGCCGGCCTGCCGATCGCCGACTATAAACCCTACGTGGAGTCAAAGTACCACGAGATGATGGATATGGCGGTGCCCATCACGATCGACATGATGGATAAAGCCGAGTCCACCTTCCTGATCAAGGAAATCAATGACGCTTGGCGTGCGCCCATTAAGAAGCAGCTTACGGGCGCCTGGGATTATAATGAACGTCTGAATATGTTGGCCGGTGACGGGATTGCCGCTGAGGTTATTTTCCCCGACGGTATCACCGAGAAGAACACGCCGCCCTTCGGTGCTGGCCTCGGTTTGTCGCCGAGGGATATGGTGCCGGAATTGCAGTGGGCCGGAGCCATGGCTCACAATCGCTGGCTGGCCGAATGGTGCGCTAACGATTCCGCCCGTCATATAGGCGTGGCCTCGATTCCGCTGTTGTGGGATGTGCAACAGGCCGTGGAGGCGGTGCAATGGTGTGTGGACAATGGCCTCAGAGCGGTCATGATTCCGACGTTATGGGGCGAGCATGACCCCTATCATCACGTCAAATATGATCCCTTTTGGGCGATCTGTGAAGACCTTGAAGTGATTGTTCACTTTCACTCTGGGCCAGCCCCTCACTTGGAATACTTTGGAGCAGGGTTTCCTGTGGAGGATAGGCGTGACGAGCTGCCGGGTGCCATGGGTATTTATGTGTCTGAGGTAATGTGGTGGCTGTATCGACCGCTGACATTCATGATTTGGGGCGGAGTCTTCGAACGCTTCCCCAAGCTCAAGACTATGATTGTTGAAGGCGGCACGATGTTCATGTTGCCTTCTTGGCTGCGTCTGATGGACTTCCATTACACAGAAGGACAAATTTCTGCCAAGCTGGGAAACTTCCGCAAGCATTTGTCGCTGCGACCCAGTGAGTATTTTGCGCGTAATATCGGTGTTGGCGCATCCTGTGTGTTGCGTCCCGATTTGGATATGCGCGATGAAGTGGGCCTGGAAAAGGTCATGTGGGGAAATGATTTTCCGCACCCCGAGGGCAGCTGGCCCAACACCGCGCAGTATTTTAAGGACAACTTCAGCAATTTTCCCGAGCGCGATGGTCGCAAGATTCTAGGCGAGAACGCCGTGAACTTTTACGGGTTGGATCGTGAGCGACTGCAAGTGATCGCCAATGAGATAGGGCCCACGGCCGCACTCTTCAATTAAGGTTAAGCAATAGGCAGTAGGCAGTAGGCATTTATAGAGGGATATATGACGATCGTAGAAGCATGTGAATCCAAGACCAATACGACTCCTGAATTCCCCATGGGCTGGTATTCCGTCGCGCGTTCTAACGAACTGCTGGTGGGTGAAGTCAAGTCAGTCCAGGCCTTCGATCGAGAATTGGTGCTATACCGCACCCGGTCTGGGGTGCCGGTGATACAGGACGCATACTGCCCGCACTTGGGCGCGCATTTAGGCGTGAAGGGCAGGGTGGTGGGGGAGTCTATCCGTTGTCCGTTCCACGGCTGGCGCTATGGCACGGACGGTATGTGTGAACATATCCCCTATAGCGATGAAATTCCCGATCGCGCACGTTTGCGTACCTGGCATTGTGAGGAGAAGAACGGAGAGGTCTATATCTGGTTCCATCGGGAAAATACGGGACCGCAGTGGGAGCTGCCGTCTCTTCCGGAACTCGGTCACCCCGATTGGACGAGTCCGCGCTACACCGAGTTTCTGGTGCCCGCCCATGTTCAGGACATTGCTGAAAATTCTTGTGACCCGGTACATTTCCAGTTTGTACACAAAATGGAGGATGTGCCGCCATCAGTGGTCACAATTGATGCGGACGGTCGCACCCTGCATCTGCATTCTGATGCGGAACAAGCGGGAGTCAGCACGCATCTGCATGCCACGGTCTACAGCCCTGGTTTTGCTATGGTGCGCAACACTTATGGGCCCGGTGCCGAAATGGTGATGTATAACAGCGCCCAGCCTATTAGCAAGCATCAGACTCTGATGCGTTGGACGCTGACAGTGAGCCGATCTATCGAGGATCTGGCGGGCGACGATGTTATGGAAGGCATTATTGCAGGGTTGGACGACGACTACCCGATCTGGGCCAATAAGGTTCACAAGCACCGCCCTCTTTTTTGTAAAGAGGACAAGACTTTGGTGATGTTTCGCAAGTGGGTGCGCCAGTTCTACCTAACGTCAAACGACAAGCGTGAGATCGCCTAGGCTTGAATAGGGCGGCCATCATCACTGGCGGCATGAGCCGTTAATTCTCAACCGACAGACACCAGCGTCTAGTGCAGTGGGCGCTTAATCCAGCAACGACAATTCATAAGGAAAAGAATATGACCAGTGAATCAGGCGCACCCCAGGGAAACCCGGGAGATATAGTCAATTGGCCCATGCTGAAGATCGTGTATCGGACAGATCCGGACAAGATAGCGGCGTTGTTACCCCCCGGAATTTCTCCCGGAGCCAACCCTAACGTCAACCTCACTATTTACAACTTTCCGGTACCGGACGAGCCCGAATACGGCATCGTTACCAGTGTAGATGCAGATTTCGACGGGGTCGCCGGCGAATTTACGCTGGGTTACGGCATTGACCAAGAGTCAGCGATTTTTGTCAGCCAAGAAACCAATGGCCAGCCGAAATATCCCTGCACCACTGAATTTTATCGTCTTGGCCCACAGGTCAAAGCGCGTTGTATTCACCAGGGATACACCTTTGTGGAGTTTGAGGGTGTTTCCACCGGCCCTTCGGGACCACGAGAGCCACATCAGCAGAACGAGTGGTGGTTGAAATACTCCCGCGCTGTCAGTGTGGGTGGCCCTGCTACGGATTTTGATTTTCCGCCCCACGTGGTTCGAGTGCGCAGTGAGTACGGCACGGCATGGCGTGAGGAAGTGGAAGGGACACTAGTGCTGCGCGACAGCCCTTGGGACCCACTGACAAGCCTGCTGCCAATGCGTGAGCAGCTTGAGTCCTACCTCTGGTGGCCGACTTTCCTTGATCGTGAAATGACGCTGGCCGGAAAGCTCGATCCTCAGGCTTTCTTGCCGTTTACTGATACGATTTCTGGTTCACGTTGGCCTGGCACAAACGGCGGTCCAAAGCGCGGTTGATTTTTTGTTGGGTCTGCGGGGAGATAGTCTCTGCAGAGCCAATGGTTCCCTCAGCCGAACAGTAACGGGCGGTCTCATTAGCACGAAAAAAGCATGCAATTTTTAAACCCGTTACGTCCCGTATTGACCGGTATGTGCTGTTTAGCGCTAGGCCCTGGGATGATGGGAATCTATGGCTTTTTCGTTGAGCCATTGTCGAAAGAGTTCGATGTTGGCGTCGCGATGCTAAATGTGGGTCCAGTAGCGCTGCTGCTGGTGCCCGCAATTTTAGGCAGCTGGATCGGTAAAATGGCGGACCAGCTGCCGATTCGAAATATCCTGCTGATCGGCGTAACTCTCGGCATGCTATCCCTTATGGCCATCACTGCGGCACCAGCGCTGTGGTTAGTGGCGTTGGGTTTTTTGTCATTTTCACTTGGCCTTACGCTTTATGGCCCCGTCGTAATTAACGGCCTTATGGTTAAGCTCTACTCTGGACGTGAGGCACGTGCTCTGGCAATAGTCGCTATTGGCATCAGTTTGGCGTCCGCTATTTTGCCTCCTCTAGTGGGAACACTGCTGGAGCACTCCAGTTGGCGCTTGGCACTGCTGAGTCTGGCAGCAGGAGCATTGGTGATCCTGTGGCTGGCCATTCTGACAGGTATACCTAAGGGCATTGTGCTGACACCGACCACGGACAAAGCCACTGTTGCCAAAGGGTTTTACAGCAATAAGGCTTTCTGGTTGATTGGCTTATGTGTGGCCCTGGCCTTGAATGTGGCTATCGTGCTGGCGGTATGCTACCCGCCTTTGTTTGCTAGCAAGGGATATACCATGGGAGATGCTGGCTGGTTTCTGGCACTTGGTGGCGTTAGCGGGCTAGTGGGTAAGAGCTGTCTTGCATGGTTGGGCGATGGTGTTCGGCACTACGCAAAATGGCTTGCAGCGGCTATGTTGTTCCTGCAAAGCGCAGGCTTGGGTCTACTTTTTATCGCCAGTGATACGTCTCAGATGATTCCCGCTATGTGCCTGTTAGGCTTTAGCGGTGGCGCTTTTATACCGATGCACCCCTACCTCAACAGTCGGTATTTTGATGCGGCCATTATCAGCCAGGTAAACGGCGCACAAATGCCGCTGTTTTTGCCCTTCGGTTTAGTGGGAGCACCACTCGCAGGTTATGCCTTTGATCAGACGGGCAATTATGATGCAGTGTTAATAGCGCTTGCAGCGACACTTTGCCTAGCCGCTCTGCTGGCGCTGGGGTTACCTAAACAGGCGAAGTAGGCAAGCCCCCGTCTGCGCTGCCGCCCGTCATCGATTCTCATTGATTAACGTCTTTGTATTAAACAGGCTTATACTCGCTTGAGTTGATGCAGATTTTTGCTGATGCCCTACAATAGAAAGCGAGTGCAAAAATCTAACCCGTCAGTGGAGTGCTTTATGCCAATGTTTATTCGAAAGATGTTACACGCCGCGTACCTAAAGATAATGACCGTGGTGGTTTTTTTCGCGCCTTCTTTGCGGCACACGGTGTTTGCCGGCACCGGGAGTTCAGGTCAGCTGTGTGAACACATTATTCGTACCGGCGCTAAAAAAGTGATCGTCGTCACCGATAAGCCTCTGCGTGAACTCGGCGTTGTCGAGAGTGCGATAGCAGTACTTCTGGCGGCGGATGTCGATGTCGCCTATTACGATGGTGTATTACCTGACCCCACTTTCGCTCAGGTTGTTGAGGGCGCCGCGGTGGCCAAGGCCCACGGCAGTGAGGTGGTGTTGGCCATCGGTGGCGGCTCGTCCATCGATGCCGCGAAGGTCATTGCTGCGGCGGCGACCAGTGATGCATCCCCAGTAGACTGGGTAGGCATTGGTAAAATAAAGCACCCTATTCTAAAGCTTTACGCCATTCCTACAACGTCGGGAACGGGCTCAGAGGCGACCATAGGGGCGGTGATTTCTGATGCAGCTACCCATGAGAAAGCCATTATTATGGGCGACTGTTTACTGCCACTTGCTGCCGCATTAGATGCAGACCTCATGTTAGGCCTGCCGCCGCACATCACAGCAGCAACGGGTATGGATGCGCTAACCCACGGCATTGAAGCCTATATCGGTGTGTGGGAGCGTGGCACACGGTTAGAGGATGCGCGCCTGGCGATCAAGTTGGTTTTTGATAACTTGGCAACTGCCTATCATGACGGCAAGAATTTGGATGCGCGTAACGGTATGGCTATGGGGGCCTACTATGCCGGTCTTGCGATCAATCAGGTCAATGTCGGTAATGTGCACGCTATTGCGCACCAACTTGGCGGTAAGTATGGGATTCCACACGGACTGGCAAACGCGCTGGTGTTGCCGCACGTGCTTGAGTTTTGTTGTCAGGAAGCACAAAAAAGCCTTGCTGAGTTGAGCCTACTGGTCGGTGTCGGCAGCGAAGGTGAGGCCCCGGCTGTTCTCGCGCGGAAGTTTATCGACGCGGTGCGAGAACTGCGCACAGAAGTGGGGATTCCAGAACAGATGGATGTGATTAAACGCGTAGATTTTGAAGCCATCACGCAGCAGGCGATTCAAGAGGGCGCGACGTATCCAGTGCCACGCTTATTGGACAGTAAAAACGTGATGCAAATCCTGACGAACATCGCAACACCAGCGTAGGTATTCTATTGCGGCTGGTACCAGATCGCTGAAGTAACAGCGCGTTCCTGCAGGCTGATAGGCTTGGGCGCCGGGACGCCGAGTGTCACCGCATCGTAGGTAGACCAACGCGGTGTTGGGATTTCTATGACTCTGGCGTAGTAGAACACCTCTTGGAGTGGATCAAACTCAGGATCTGTCCAGACTGCAGATAATTGGCCGCTGCCAATACTATTGGCATAAGTGGCCGTTGTCGCATCGACCGTGTTGCCGACTGGGGATAAGTTGCCTGCAGTGTCTAGACTTCGCGGCCCCGACCATGCGACATTAAATAGCTTTTCATGAGACTTACCAGCGTCGTCTACCCAGCCTTTGATGATTTGTATTCTGTCCAGATTGCCACTGAGGGGATCACGCATGGCCCACACGGCAAAAGCGGGTGCTGCGGCATCACCGGCAGGCAATTTTTGCCCCATAGCGACGCCGTGTTGTTCTGCTTGTGCTACCCAGTTCTGCTGCTTAAACAAGTCTTTGGGATAATTCCAACTACCAAAAAAACGTACGACTATGCGTGGTCCAGATGTGGCGTAGGTTTCCTTGCGCAGCATCGCATCGTAAAGGGATCCCCGTGTGTTCTCCTGAGCCCAGACCGCCGCCAGTCCGGCGCTACTCCAGCGTTGGCCACCCGGCATGCTGGCGGGGTAGAAGTTGGCTTCTCCCATGCGCAGTCCGGCGCTACCATCGAGAATAGGCAATTTGCCATGGTAGTTGTTTTCGTCCACTGGCGAGCTGGCATTGTGTCCGTCGGAACTTCCGATCACACCAAAGCGGTAGGGGTTGAAACCCTCGTTGTGTGACATTTCCAGCCCGGTGCGCAGCGCATCCCGGATATAACTGCCCCTGGCGCGCGAGTCTTCCTGACTCTGTGACAGCAGGGTGTCATAAATTTCAAACCCTGCGAACTCGTCTTCGTTGGAAAGCAGTGGATGTGTTTCCGAGGAGCCTTTCACCTGAAACATTTCGCTCAGAGGTTCGTTTTCCATCCGTCTGCGCGCATAGCTGGCATCCATCATTTTCCCGTCGAACATCACCTCGTCGTACATGCGCCCGTCACTGACATTGCCATTGTGAGGAATCGCAAAAGACGTCATGCCCTGTTTGCGTTGTTGTTCCAGCGCGGTCCACAAATCTCGGGGATCTTCAGAATCCACTGAACTGAACGGTAATTCCGGCACGTGAGCACTGCGGTAAATGACATTGCGATGCAGGTTGCGCTCTTCCGGCATGGAACTCCATTCGTAGCCGATGAACGCTGTAAAGCGACCGGGATCATTGTGTTTCTCTGCCGTTGCTACAATGTCACGCCATGCGGCTCGACTGAAATCTTTCCAGCCGGGGACTAGTGCGTTTTCCAGGTCGAAGCCCAACATCGTCTGGGCCATCAGCAAGGTGTTACTGATGCGGCCGTCTTTGAGTAGTCGTTCGCGCAGCCCGCGCTTTTTAAGTGGCAGGTCAGGATCAGTGGCACGCAGCACACCGATGTACTCTGAGTGGTCGGTGACTGCGGCGAAGTCCAGCGGCCTGCTCATGCGAATGCCGTAGCCGCCGGCATGCTTGATTTCCCCGCCTTTTACAAAGGTGTAGGCGTCGTTCGGTGTCGCCTTTACGCCGCTGATATAGGCGTCGGTGGAGTAGCTGGTGTGAATGTGCAGGTCGCCCCAGTAGAGGTTGCGCTCAGGGTTGAACGCAGTGCTTTCTTTGGTTGGGGGTGGTATTGCGCTTGCCGCATTGAACTCAGGGAATAGGCTAGGGTCTTCTACCGGGCTGCAGGCTGCAACAACGATGAGGGCAGCCATTACTGCCGTTGCCAGCACCGTCGCGAGTCCAGATAGTATGCTGCCTGAATTCACGACGGCCCCTCAACCGAGGAAAAAAATGGATAGCGCTTAGCCAACACCACGATCACTACCCACCCAATATTGTGCCCGCACCGTTTTCTTGTCAGGCTTACCCACCGGCGTTAGCGGGATAGCCGCTACGAAATCGATTGACTTGGGTGACTGCACCGACCCCTTGGCTTTTTTCACCAGTGCCTGCATAGACGATATGAGTTCCTCGCTGGCCTCAAAGTCGGGTTTGAGCACGATAACGGCTTTTACGGCTTCGCCCCACTGCTCATCGGGGACGCCGATGACGACAACCTGCCCGACTGCTTCGTGTGTACCCAGGACATCCTCGACTTCGCGTGGGAATACATTGAAGCCGCCGGTAACGATCATGTCCTTGGTGCGATCTACGATATAGAGAAAGCCATCGTCGTCCAACTTGCCGACATCCCCGGTGTGTAGCCATCCGCCGGCAAACGCCTCGGCAGTTTGTTCTGGCATATCCTTGTAGCCTTTCATAATCAGAGGACCGCGAATACAGATTTCGCCAGGCTCTCCGCGTGGCACCTCGTTGCCCTCGGGATCGCGCAGGCTCAAGTGAATCCAAGGGCTGGGGCGACCGCAGGAGGATAAGCGCTCGGGCTTGGACAGGTCGTGCTCCTTTCTGGTCATGTTTGAGATCACCATCGGGCACTCTGACTGGCCGAAAAACTGGTAGAAAATCTGGCCCCACTTGTTAATGCCTTCCACTAGGCGAGTCGGGTTCATCGCGGAGGCGCCGTAGAAAATGGTTTCCATGCTGGACATGTTGGCGGTTGCAGACCGCGGCGAGTCCAGCAGGAAATACAGCATTACCGGGACCAACATAGTGCAGGTGATGTTGTGTTGTTCTACCATGTCGAAAAACTCATCGGGGCTGAAGCCCTGCATGACATAGAACGCACCGCCTTTTTGCAGTACTGGGACGAAGAAGGCCGCGGCTGCATGCGACAGCGGCGTCGCCATAAGCATGCGCAGTTCCTCGGGGAATTCCCATTCGGCCATCTGGATTTGCGTCATATAGGAGGTCACGCTGTAGGTGCTCATCACGCCTTTGGGCTTACCCGTCGTGCCGCCGGTGAAATTGACTGAGGCGATATCGTCCGGCGAGACGTCTGGAGCGACTAAGGGTTTTGGCTCAAAACTTGCCGCCAACGCCAGATAATCGTCACCCACTTCACTTGGGCCAAAGCCCAGCAGATTTTTCAATGTCGGCACGCGTTGCTTTAGCGCCTCCGCTAATGCTGTAAACACGGAAGTATCAAAGATGAGCGTTTCGATTTCGGCGGCTTCCAGCACGTACGCATGATCATCGACGGACCCCAGCGGGTGCAGAGGCGTACCGATACACCCGTTGAGTTGCATCGCGGCGATATTTGATAGCACTTCTGGACGGTTGGTGGAAATGATGGCAATTCTGCTTCCTACGCCCAAGCCTTTGGATTGAAGGGCCTGAACCATCTGGCTGGCACTCTCGCGCACATCCTTGTAAGTGGCGATTTTGTCACCGAGGAACAAGCACGGCTCGTCGTTATAGCGATTGAGCCCATCGATAAGCAGATCAGGCATAAGGGGTTGGTGGTGTAATGCGTCGGCGGTCATGGTGTCTCCAAGTATCAGGGGTTATGGTTACGTTTTTTCAGGACTCAATGTGCAATGCGCGCCGTAGAACGGCAAACATTTCTGCTGACTCACGCTGACTCACCTGGGCTGTAGAGAAAAGCGCGGAGCCGTGGAAGGTCCCAGGAAAGCTGTGTAATTCAGTGGCGACGCCTGCTTGCATCAAGTTGAGAGCGTACTGTACACCTTCATCGCGCAGCGGATCGAATTCCATCGTACTGATGTAGGCTGGCGGCAGGCCCGTAAGATCCTCCGCGCGAGCCGGCGCAGCATGGTAGGGCACATCATCTGCACCGCGCTGGTACTGATCGCCCAGATAAAAGTCCCAGCTTAGCTCAGCGTTCGGCCGATTCCACATGGGAGTATCAACAAAGCGCTGCATGCTGGGCGTTTGCAAACGGTCATCCAACTCGGGGATGCCCAAATACTGAAAGCAGATAGCCGGACCGTCGCGATCTTTGGCCAAGAGGCAGGTTGCGGCGGCAAGTCCGCCGCCCGCGCTCTGTCCGAAAACGGCTATTCGTGTGGGGTCTGTACTCAGTTGCGCGCTGTTGCTACTCACCCATTCAAGGGCGGCATAACAATCCTCTAGCGGTCCAGGATACGGTGTCTCTGGCGCGAGTCGGTAGTCGACTGAGACTACGACAACGCCTAGGTGGCGGCACAGCGCGACACAAGATCCCAGTTCACTGTCTAGGTCGCCTATGACAAAGCCGCCGCCATGAATGTGCAGTATTGCCGGCACTGCCTGCTCCAGTCCCTCAGGAGAGTATAGACGTATCGCCACATCCGGAGCACCCGTCGGCCCGGGAATACTGCGGTTATCGATCACGACGCCGTGTTGATCGATGTTCGCGTTAAGCTGTGCGACCAATTCAAGAAAACCGGCACGTGCTTTAACGGGCTCGCTGATGCCCAATGAGACATCCGGTAAAAATTCCAGCAGGGATGCCAATTCAGGATCGTAGTTATAGTTCATTAGCGCGTCTTCTCCAAAGAGGAATAGTGTGGCCGAGTTGCGCCTTTAATCGATGTCGAAAAGGGTCAGAATACGTTGCAAATGCCATCAAACCGAAGGCTGGAAGACAGCGTATACTGTCCAAGTAAAAGTTGTCTCTCAAGAGTATAATAATCGATACTTTTGGGTACTGTATTGCGGCAATCAACTACGGCCAAGAGTATTCCTTAAAAGAGACCTACCGGGGATCGACTCTAACAACTGGCGGGTATATGCCTGTTGCGGGTGTTCGAACAAATCCCAAGCGCTGGCCTGCTCAACGACTTTTCCCGACTGCAGCACTACAATGCGGTCGGCGAGTTGACGCACTACTGCCAAGTCATGCGAGATAAAGAGCATGGTGAGCCCGTACTCTCGTCCCAGCTCCCGCATGAGTTCTAGTATCTGCGCCTGAATGGTAACGTCTAACGCTGAAACCGGCTCGTCGGCCACCACAAATTCAGGACGCGTCGCCAGAGCGCGGCCAATGGCAATGCGCTGGCGCTGGCCGCCGGAAAACTCATGGGGGTACTTGCGCGCGAAGGCGCGAGCTAGGCCCACATCGTCCATCAAGCGGAGCACGCTGGCCGCGACGGTGCCACGACTTTCCATGCCGTGTAGTAAAAGTGGTTCAGCCAGGGTCTCATACACTGTCATACGTGGATTCAGTGAGGCGAACGGGTCCTGAAAAATAAACTGCATTCTGCGCCGCAGGCTTTTAAGATCGCTGGGGCGTAATTCAGTGACGTCGATTCCATCAAAGGTGACCTGCCCGGAAGTGGTTTTAATGAGGCGCAAAATTGAGCGCCCGATGGTGGACTTTCCACTGCCTGACTCTCCTACCAGACCCAGAACTTCACCACGATAGATATCGAAACTCACGTCGTCAACGGCCTTTACCGGTGCGTTGCCCTGTTGAAACCAGGTACACAAATTTCGGATCTGAAGCAGTGGTGCTGAGGGTGGCAGTGTAGTTTGCTTGCCACCTCTGGGAATCGCCCCCAACAGCTTTTGAGTGTAAGGATGCTGGGCGTTATGGAAGATATCTTGGCAGCTTCCAGTTTCTACCACCTTACCCTCTTGCATGACGACAATCTGATCTGCGATGTCGGCGATCACTGCCAGATCGTGACTGATAAAGACAATGCCAATCTCTCGCTGTTTCTGTAGGTCCGCCAACAGCTCAAGTATTTGTGCTTGTATGGTGACATCTAAAGCCGTGGTCGGCTCGTCTGCGATCAACAACTTCGGCTCATTGATCAGCGCCATGGCGATCATGACCCGTTGGCGCATTCCGCCAGAGAACTGGTGTGGATAGTGGTCGATGATAGAGGCACAGTCTCGAATACCGACTTCTTCCAGCAGTTCGAGTGCGCGCTGGCGGGCGTCGGCGCGGGATACTTTTTTGTGATACAACAGCGGCTCCATTAGCTGATCGCCAACGGTCATGTAGGGGTTAAGGCAGGTCATGGGGTCCTGAAATACCATGGCGATGTCACGACCACGTATTTTCCGCAGTTGGGCCTCGCTGAGCTGCAACAGGTCCTGGCCTTGAAACAGTGCGCGACCGCTATCGATGCGCCCGGGCGGTTGCGGAATAAGTCCTAGTAGACTGCAGCAGGCCACGGACTTCCCCGAGCCTGATTCACCAATAATGGCAGTGATCTTTCCGGAGTCTACGGTGAAGCTGACATTGTCTACGGCCTTGTTGGTCCCCATGCGAGTGACAAAACTGACGGTTAGATTGTGTACTTCAAGCACCGGATCAGTCCTTTGCGCCGCGCACGTCCAGCGCGTCGCGCAGTCCGTCGCCGAGGAAATTAAGCGAAAACAGTGTCAGCGTCAGAGCGAGACCAGGAAACAATAACAGCCAGGGATACTCCTCCATAGATTCTGCGCCATACGAAATGAGTAGTCCCCATGAGGTCTCTGGGGGCTGCACGCCCAAGCCTAAGAAACTGAGAAAGGCTTCCAACAACATGACGCTGGGAATGGTTAGCGTGGTGTACACGATAATGGGCCCTAGTGCATTGGGGATTAGGTAGCGGCGAATAATGGCGGCGGTCGGTAGCCCCAGCGAGATCGCCGCTTCCACAAACTCTTGTTGGCGCAGAGATTGCACTTGTGAGCGCATGATACGCGCCATGGTCAGCCATTCTACGGCGCCGATCGCGAGAAACAGTAGCAGCATATTCCGGCCAAATACCACCATCAACAAGACAATAAAAATCATAAAAGGCAGGGCATAGATGATGTCTACTAGACGCATCATCACTGCGTCCACGCGACCGCCCATGTAGCCGGCAATGGCGCCCCAAGTTACGCCAATCAACAAAGCCACGGCCGTGGCAATAAACCCTACCGCCAAGGATATGCGGCCACCGAACATAATTTGTGTGAGCAGGTCGCGGCCGAAAATATCTGTACCCAACCAGTGTGCTGCAGACGGTGGCGTAGCGCCTAGTTCCAGGTCCTGCTGCGCATAATCATAAGGCGCAATCCAGGGGGTGGCAGCAGCAATGACAATGAACAGCAATAACACCGTGAGTCCTAACACGGCCAGTCGATTGCGGCGCAGGCGCAGCCAAGCGTCTCGCCATAGCGAGGTCCCCTGTTCCGTTTGCGCGATACTATTCATTGCCGGTGCAGTCATCACTACTGCGCCCTTAACTGGTTACGCAGGCGCGGATTCATCCAAGCGGCGAGTATGTCGGACAGCAGATTAAAAACCACGATGAGCGTTGCCAGAAATACCGTAGAGCCCAGGATCATGGTGTAGTCGCGATTGAAGGCGGCCTGCACATAGAAACGACCGAGACCGGGTATCTGGAAGATGGTTTCAACCACAAAGGAACCTGACAGCAACCCTGCGAAGGCCGGTCCCAGGAATGCCACGACCGGAATCATTCCGCCGCGCAGGGCGTGACGGCTGACCACCTGCCACTCGGGGAGGCCCTTGGCACGGGCGGTGCGAATATAATCTTGCGACATCACTTCCAGCATGCCGGCCCGACTGAGTCTGGCGATGTAGGCCGCATAGGCAGCCCCGAGCGTAATCGCCGGCAATATCTTGTCTCCCGGACTGTCGCCCCAGCCTGAAACCGGCAGCCAATCCAGATAGACGCCAAAGACCAGTATCAGGATCGGTCCAAGTAGAAGTGACGGCATGCAGATGCCGATCATGGCAACGGACATGGGGATATAGTCCTGCGCAGTATTGGGCTTCAGTGAGGCCACGACCCCGGCCACACCACCGATGACGAGTGCCACCAACAGCGCGTATAGCGCAAGTTCTGCGGTGACGGGAAAGCCGGCCGCAATCAACTCGTTGACGCTTCGCCCAGGGTATTTAAAGGAGGGCCCTAGGTCCCCATGAGATAGATCACCTAGGTAGGCAGTGTATTGCTCAAACAGCGTCAGGTTTAATCGGTATTGGGCTTCAAGTGCTGTCTTAACCTCTGGGATAACGGCTTTTTCGCTGTCGAAGGGTCCGCCAGGAGCCATTCGTATGAGGAAAAAGGTCACAGTGATGACCACCAGTAATACTGGAATAGCTTGTAATAGACGAGAGACGATAAACCGCCACATTACTCAGCGACTTCCTGGTTTTTATCCAGCCAGATGTATCTGAAGTTTACGTAATCCATCAGGTTGGGTGGCAAGCCCCGCACACTGGGGTGGATCAGGTGGTTACTGGTATAGGTGTAGATAGGAATAATTGGCATCTGTTCCATCAGCCGTGTCTCTGCCTGATGGAAGATTGCATAGCGCTCCTCCCGCGACTTGGCTTGAGGCGCTTGATGCTGGATCATATCGTCATAGTCAGGGTCGCAAAAACCAGTGCTGTTGTTGCCGCCGCCACACAGGAACAGGTCGAGGAAATTGTTGGGGTCAACATAGTCCCCTATCCATCCGCGCCGCGCCATCTGGAAATCCATCTGGTCCACTGAGTCGAGATAGACCTTCCACTCTTGGTTGGTGAGCGTGATGTCGATGTTGAGTGCGTCTTTCCACATCTGTTGCAGCGCCACTGCGATTTTCAGATGACTTTCACTGGTGTTATAGGTGAGTTCCAGTCCCGGCCATCCTTTACCGTCAGGATAACCCGCCTCTGCCAGTAGCTCTCGCGCGGCTTCTATATTGTGGCCGAACACTTTGGGCGGCTGGTAGCCGAGTGTGCCGGGTGGCGTAATAGTGTAGGCGGGCACATTACTTTTATGTAGCACGGTATTGTTGAGACGCTCGCGATCCAGTGCCATGGAAAGTGCCTGCCGCACACGCACGTCATCCAGTGGTGGTTCATTGATATTGAGAAGATAGTAGTACGTGCCGAGATAGGGTGCGTTGGCATACGGGCTGTCTTTCATTGCGCGATACACAGGGATTTTCTCTAGCGGAATGGTCTGCGTGTAATGCAGTTGTTCCACCCGAAACATGCGTTCTTCACTGGCAATATTTTCTGTGGGATAGAACACAATACCGTTAAGCTGCACTCGGTCTCGGTCCCAATACGTGTCACTTTTTTCAACACTCAGGCGGCGGTTTAGTTGCCAGTCCTTGAGGCGGAAAGCGCCATTACTGACGATATTCTCGACTCTGGTCCAAGGCGTAAAGCGGTCAGTGGCTTTACCGTGCTTTTCGATGGTAGGCCGGTGCAAAGCGAAGGTGCTGTGATGATCCATGAGTTGTATGAAATAGGGCGTGGGTGTGTTGAGTTGCACCTGTAGAGTGTGTTCATCGATAGCCTTGACGCCGACGTCAGAGAAGTCTTTTATTTTTCCGGTGGCAAACTCTTCGGCGTTTTTCAGTGGGTAAAGCATATAACCGTACTGATTACCCATAGCGGGATTCAGCGCGCGCCGCCATGACCAGACATAATCCTCGGCGTTCATGGGGTCGCCGTTGGACCACTTGGCCTTAGGGTTGAGGTGAAATGTAATCGTCAGGCCATCGTCGCTGATGTCCCAGCGTTGTGCTACACCGGGCTCCGATTCCAGGGTGTGCGGATTTTTGACGGTAAGTCCTTCGAAGAGCGCATTAATAATCAGGCTTTCTGGAATTCCGGTCACAACATGAGGATCCAAGCCCTGTGGTTCTGCGCCATTTCCGAAGTGCAATATGCCATCGCGATTGCCCTGAACGACATTGGATTCACGGCCGCTGCAGGCCAACAGGGCAAGGCAGGTGAGAACAAGGCATAAAAATTTAAGTACGCCAAATCGCATAGGGTCGGTTCAATCCAAAAACGTGCAGAAGCGCTCGGTGTCAGTAGTAAGCATTATGACACTAAACACGAGCAACCATAAGGTTTCCGCAAGTCGTTGCGATGACATCGTTTTGTATCACAGAGGGTGAGGTGCCACCGGCAGCGGTGGGACCGCTGTCGATTTAGGCGGCGGATTTTTTTCGTGGGTTAACAGCAGGGCCGGTGTAGCGTGCACGCGGTCGAATGAGACGACTATCGCGGCGGAATTCCAGGAAGTGGGCGATATAGCCATAGACGCGCGACATGGCGAACATAGCGGTGAAATTGGGGGTGGAAATACCGAGGCTGTGAAACACCGCGCCCTTGTAGAACTCCACATTGGCCCAGATTTCCTTGTCCTTATTGGCAA